>Ga0210019_1003466_pt1 | contig 14468 bp, 15 predicted proteins | sample CryGeyCG2114_020_2_FD_183969 | JGI IMG/M metagenome (GOLD analysis project Ga0210019, IMG submission 183969) | Groundwater microbial communities from aquifer - Crystal Geyser CG11_big_fil_rev_8/21/14_0.20 (SPAdes) (version 2) | ecosystem: Environmental > Aquatic > Deep subsurface > Groundwater ...
CTCTTCCATGATTACCTATTTTCTCAAAAAGGCACTTCGGGGGTTTGTATTATGGCCAGATATCATGATATCCATCCCAGGAGGATCTTCACAAGTAGAAAAACGTGCTGTTGTTGCCGCGTGCAAGCAAGCGGGTGCTTCTGCAGTCTATCTCATTGAAGAGCCGCTTGCCGCGGCAATCGGTGCAAAAATACCCATCTCTCAGCCCTCAGGACATATGATAGTTAATTTGGGAGGAGGGACAACGGAGATTGCGGTCATTTCGTTGGGTCAACTTGTTTCGTATAAAACGGTGAGAGTCGCCGGTACTAAATTTGACGAAGCGATTCTCCATCAACTCCGAAAAAAGCATAATCTCGTTATCGGAGAACGAACAGCAGAACAAGTGAAGATGCATATCGGCAATGCATTCATTGAAACAAAAGAGGGTGAAAAAGTAAAAATGATGGAAGTTAAAGGTCGAAATTTCCAGACAGGTCTTCCTCAAGTGATACAAATAACAGAACATGATATGGCAGAAGCGATCCAGAAACCACTTAAGTTTATTCTGGAAGGAATAAAGGAAGTCCTTGCCCAAACACCCCCCGAACTTGCTGCGGATATTGTGGATAAAGGCATCGTCCTCTCTGGTGGCTCGGCTCTTCTTATCAATCTAGACAGATATATTAGTTATCACATCAATGTTGCTTCATTTGTCGTTGAGGAACCATTGTTTTGTGTCATCCGTGGTATTGGTATGGCTGTAGAAAATTTCGATAGTTTCAAGGATGCAATAAAATAACAATAGCAACCTATAATTTTTAGTAGACTATTAGAGAATAGAAAGATTAAGTGCTTTTGAATAGAAATGACCTACATGGTATAATTCTATAGTATTTTTCTAAAATTATAATGATTATAAAGATCATAACGATTATAAAGGTTATATTAGCAATCTAAAATTCTGTTCAAATAAACTGAACAAAATACCCTTAAATTACTATTTTAATAGTTATTATAAAAACTTATAGTATTGACCATGATAATAAAACGCTTTTCTCTCTTGCATGTACCTATCGATCCGCTTTCTCTAAACGATGTCCTAGATAAAATTAAATTATACCTATCTTCTCCTCCTGTATTTAGACATATTATTTCCATAAACCCTGAAAATATTATTATTGCCCAACAAAATATGCAATTTATGAAAGTATGCCAGCAGTCTGATTTAGCCCTTACTGATGGCATAGGTGTCCTTTTTGGGGGACGATTATTGGGTTTATCGATACCGGAACGGGTATCCGGGTCTATTTTGCTCCCTCGACTTTTGGATTTGGCTGGTGCAATGAGCTCAACAGTAGTCCTCATTGGCTCTCAGGCAAATTTAGCACTTCGGCTGGCTCAGTGCTATTCTCAAAGCTATCCTGAAGCTACGTTTATTGGTACAAATGGGTATAAAAACATCCTTACTCCTACTCTTGAGGAGGATGCGGCAATTGAGATGATAGTTCGCCGTACGAGGCCCCATTTTGTGTTTTTAGCCTTTGGCTCACCAGCGCAGGAGATATGGATTGATACCCATAAAAAGATGCTAGAAGGCATAATTTGTATGGGTGTTGGTGGTGCATTCGACTATTTATCTGGATTGACACAAAGACCTCCTCATATAATGAGGTCTCTCGGATTGGAGTGGCTTTATAGGCTTATCACTCAACCATGGCGAATACAAAGACAAGGAAAGAGACTCCCTCTTTTTATAGGATTAATTTTAAAAGAATGGATCAACAGGTATAATACATCTCACACATGAGAAAACATCTCTCATTAGTTCTTGAGTATTTTGCTTTTTTTTCGTATGTTCCTTCTTTTTCAGAAATCTATACCTTCTTCCCAAAGAAGATAACTAAAAAAGACCTCAAGGAACTCCTTATAAGGGAGATAAAAGGAAAAACAATAGTAAAATCGCAGCGGCTTCAAGATTATAAACTATTTAGCTTGTTCCATTGCTCTACTAACCACTATTCCCCTTCGACTCCGCTCAGGGCAAGCATATCCTCTAATCCCTCTCGCTATACTCTCCCCCAGTATAGTATTACCGCCCTTTCACGTCATTCCCGCGTCGTCCAAAGGGCGATTGACCTTTGGTCAAAAGGCGGGAATCCAAGACGACTGGATCCCTGCCTCCGCAGGGATGACAATACAAAAAGAATTCAAATATATATGAATAGCCTGAGATTATTTCCTTTTATTCGATTTGTCGGCATCACGGGGGCAACCGCAATGAATGGGTACTCTCCCTTTGATGACATCGATCTCTTTATTATTACACGGAAGAGCGCTCTTTGGACAGCCCGATTCTTTGTCGTAGTACTTGCGAAACTTCTGGGGATTTATGGGGGGGTTGGCGTCTGCCTCAATCTTTTTTTTGATGAAGGAAACATGACTATCCCCCTGGTAAAACAAAATTCTTATATTGCGCATGAGCTCCTCCAGATGAAACCAATAGTTGATAAGGAAAATATGTACAGTGCACTTCTTGAAGCAAATGCGTGGATATTTACTATTTTTCCAAATATTCGCTCCGTCATTCCCGCGTCGTCCAAAGGGCGATTGACCTCTGGTCAAAAGGCGGGAATCCAAGACGACTGGATCCCTGCCTCCGCAGGGATGACACAAAAAATTGATCTCTTTTTTAAATCACTTCAACTCCCCATCATAAAAAAAAATAAGACTGGATTCCGGATAACTAACCATCAGTTGTGGCTTTTTAGGCATGATTTTGAAGAAAAACTCAAACGGAAGGATTTGGGAAGGTGATATAATTCATAGGTGCACGCCGGGATGGCGAAACTGGCAGATTTACCCCGTACAAATTGAGGGCGGGTGGCGAAATTGGCAGACGCGCTAGTCTCAGAAGCTAGTGAGAGCGATCTCTTGAGGGTTCAAGTCCCTCCTCGCCCACAATTTGGTACTGGGGCAAGCACGCTTCCCTGAAGTAGAACTACCGTTCACTTCAGGGCTTAAGCAGAAGCGTGTTCCCGCAAGGGATTGAAGGTTCAAATCCTTTTCCCGGCACTAGAATATTACTTATTTGAGTGAGTGATCAAGCGATAAAAGGTTTACCCTGTTTTTCTTAGCTAAATAGAGGTAAGAGGCATCATAAAAAGTAAGTTTCCTTTCTAAAGCAAAGTCCAGAACTTGACTAAAGTTTGGAGTTTTTTCCTCAATCTTGATTGTTAAAAAAGATCGATATATCTTTTGGGCTGTCGCCTTTTTTAGTTGTTTTCTTAAAAGTTTGGTTCTTAAGCAGTTTCCTATCTCATATTTTAATAATGACGGAGCTATTAAATGAATTTCTCCTAATGCCTGTTTTTCAAAAAAAGATTCAACCTCAACATTACTCTCATCCAACAAAAATGCAAGGACAAAAGAAGCATCTATTACAAAAGTATTTTTAGTATAGGCGGCCATAGTTAATTAGTTCTTTAATCTCTCCTACTTTTATTCTCCCCATCCCTTTTTTTAGTTTTATTATCTCATTGAATATTTTTATCCTTTCTTGGCTTTGTTCAGGCTTCCAATACACTTTTAAAACAGCTTTTCTTACCAAATCTCCAACGGACGTATTATTTTTACTTGCTAATGCAGCGAGATAAGCAAACTGCTTCTCATTGAAAAGAATATTGGTGCGTTTAGTTAACATATGTATACACATGTTAACTAAATAATTGGTAATTGTCAATGGTAAAATATAGTGGACTGGTGTAAAATCATCATTGTTTTGGAGGAGTCCGATAGTGGTTATTCGAGCGGATTGCTAATCCGCGGCCGAAAGGCCCCGTGGGTTCGAATCCCACCTCCTCCGCTTTCACCTCGCCGAAGCGAGTTTCCCAACTCTCCTTGACATTCTGTACAACATCTTGTACATTATGAGAATGAACAGCTTACTATCTATTTCTGACGTACGAGCAAACCTTCCCGAACTTGTGGCAAGAGTAGAAAAGACTATGTCTCGAGTGATTATTACAGTGAATGGACAACCAAAGGCAACTTTAGTAAGTTCGGAGGAATTAGAATCACTTGAGGAAATGGCAGAGCTCCTCGTAATTCCAAAAATAAAAGTGTCAGTGCTACGAGGTCTCAAGCAAGCAAAAATGAGCAAAGGGAAACGCTTATCTGATCTTTCATAAGATATGGATATTATCATTACTCCTGAGGCTGAAAAACAATATAGCAAGCTCCCAAAAATTGAACAGAAAAAAATAAAGAAAAAACTATTGATTTTAGAACAAAATCAAACTGCAGGAAAAAAGTTACTCGGAGCTTTTTCTGAGATATATTCATTACGGGCGTGGCCTTATCGAATACTTTATTATATAAATCAGTCGCAAAAGACAATCTATATTGTTACAATTGCCCACAGGCAGGGAGTATATAGTTAGGAGAGGTGACCGAGTGGCCTATGGTAACAGTTTACTAAACTGTCGTAACGCAAGTTACCGGGGGTTCGAATCCCCCCCTCTCCGCTTTCACCCGCCGAAGCCCGAAGGGCGAAGGAGGGCTTTGGCTTAATAATCCACTTGAAAAGTCCTGGAAAAGTACTATAATCGGATTATATGATTACTCAACAGGCACAAATTAAAGTCAACCTCCCTATCCAACTAAAAGGGTATTTAGAAACAAAAGCGGGCAAATTTGGTATGCCTATGGCTGGGTATATTAAATATCTTATTCTCAAGGATGTTTCAGAACATGAATATCCCATTTATTCTGCATCTAAAAAAACAGAAGAAGCATATAAGCAGGCCAAAAAAGATGAAAGCGAGGGGAAATTGGTATCATTTGACAAATTCAATACGCTATTGACAGACGTGTAATATGGAAATTACTTTTTCACCTGAAGTAGTAAAATACGTGAATGGAATAAGAAAGAAAAATCCTCAATTACTCAAAAAAATTTATAAACAGCTAAATCTATTTAGAGAAAACCCAAAACACCCTTCTTTGCGAACACATAAATTGCAGGGCGACCTCTCAAACTCGTGGAGTATCACCATAGAAAGAAATGTCCGTATGATCTATTACGTTTCGAACAATAAGATCGTTTTCTTCGTTATCGGAACACATGATGAAGTATATAAAAAATAAACTCCTACTGGATTTTTAGTAAAAGACAGTTGTCAAGGATAATGCATTTGACAAGAGGAATAATATTAGGTATATTTTAGGTATTAATTAGGATTATATGTAACTATGCAAACAACTCAAATTCAATTAAAAATAAGCTTGTCGGAACAGTTAAACAGGTTGCTTTTGGGAAAGGCTCAGCGGCTTGGTATCCCTCTTACTCAATATGTAAAGCACATAATTGTAAAAGAGGTGGAAAAAGAAGAATGCCCAACATATCAGATGTCTGAAAAAACAGAAAAAGCACTTAAAAAGGCGATGAAGGAACATAAGGCTGGAAAAACAATAAAAATAAAGGACCTTAATGCTTTTTTTAAGCAATTGTAAAAAAATCAATGAAGATCCAATTTTCTTCGACAGTACATTGTACAGGAAAAGGTCTTTCTGACATATTTTAGACTATTATATCAAGTAGATCGTCAAAACAGGTAAACGAATTGCACTATTTTAGTTGCTGTATACTGATAGTTAACATGACCTTTCGTGCAGGGAAAAAAAATAAATCTAGTTTGACCGGTATACTTACGATGTATGCAGTCATCTTCCTTCTTTGGACTGGGTATCGTATTTTTTTCCGTCTTCCCGAATGGGTAGATGAGTTTGTAGCAAAACCGATACTTTGGATATCACCGCTTATTTTGTTCCAAAAAAAATTATTGACTCAAATGGTTAAATCGTTAAAAATAAACGTATCATACAATATCTTATTCGGTCTTTCTATTGGTATAGTATACTTTTTTTTGTATATATTATTTGTATCATATCAATTTGGGTTGCCTACTTTTAATCCGATGCATTTTTCGTTTAAAGGAATATACTTACAACTCATAATCGCCCTCAGCACAGGATTTATTGAAGAACTGATATTTCGTAGATACTTTTTGGAGGAGGCCCTTCTGTTTTTTAACGACCGTATTATTTCTAATTCATTTGTGACACTGTTATTCACTCTTATCCATCTCCCTATCATTATTTTCGTTTATAAATACTCATTTGCAGAAACGATATCTTATCTTTCACTCCTGACTATCTCTGGATTCATATATGGCCTTGTCTATTTGCATAAAAAATCACTTCTTGCTTCCACAATGACGCATGCCATGTGGAATTTTCTGGGAACTATAATTAGATAAAGATTAAAAAGGAAATTAGAGACTGGATTCCCGCCTCCGCGGGAATGACAAAGGGATTATTTATTTCTCAATTTTCCTAATTATCTTTTCTACCTCTCTATCGTTGATTACGTGATGGGGACCACGGTGGGAAAGAAGTGCCCCTGAAAATGTTTTGGGGATGTGCATTAATTCGTGAATGAGCGTTTTAATTTTTTCACGTTCGGAAAGTTTGTCAAAGCGTTTTGCAACAACCTCAATTATGTAATTTGCCTTAATTCCCACTACTTCAAAAAATAATTTTGACATGCCCCAGATACGGGCGTACGCCCTTGTTTTTGCATCGAAACTCCGAATACAGTGAATACGTGTCGCATCAATATGGGTATAGCCCAACTCAATGATAAGTGTGTCAATTGTTTTTTTTATCTCCGGGGCACGTTCATATTTCATCTTGTTATTGTAACTTATTTACTTGCTCTTAAGTAGCCTTAATATTGTCATCCCCGCGTCGTCCAAAGGGCGATTGACCTCTGGTCAAAAGGCGGGAATGACACAAACAATCATATTATTACCTTCATCTTGGCTTGACTTTTACCCTCTCTTATTATTATAGTGAACTATACCCATTTATTATTTTTTTCATTTTCATCAGTAACAAAAAAGGGGTTGGAGTAAAAAGGAGCTTATTGTTGATACTGGCCGCTTTTGTTGTGGCGTTGTTTGTGTATCCCACTCCCACTCATGCCGACTTCAAGAAAGATTTTCTCTACAAATTCCAAAGCAGATGGTCTGATATTGTCATAAACAGTACCGGATCTCGCATTTTTATCATTAATGACTCATATTCCCGAATTGAGGAGTACAGCTCCAGTGGAGTTTTACAGGCTATTCATGGTAATTTTGGTACGACAAGCACTGAATTTAACAGACCACAGGGGCTCGCTATTGATTCTACCGATATTCTCTATGTTCTTGATACGGGCAATAATCGAGTCATACGATATACCGTCCCTCTCTCAACTGTTTCAGGAACTGCATTGGGTGTTACAACAACATGGGGAGCATATGGAACTGCGGCTGGTCAATTTAATAATCCAACGGGAATAGCAACTGATGATACGTACGTGTATATTGCGGATACCGATAATAATCGTGTACAAAAATGCACTTCGGATGGCGTTACGTGTACCGTGTGGGGAGCGTTAGGAACGTATAATGGAAAGTTTAGTAGTCCAAAAGGAATTACCTATGACGATTCTCAAGCGCCTGAACGGGTATATGTAACTGACACCGGAAATAATCGTGTGCAGTGGTTTGATACAAGCGGGACATATCTTGGACAATTTGGTTCATATGGTTCAGGGACAAGCCAGTTTGTTCTCCCCTATCGGGCAGTGACAGATAGTACGGGAAGTTTTATATTTGTCCTTGATACACTCAACCGCGTACAGCGGCTCAGTAAAACGGATGGTGTTGCCGATCATACTTTTTCTCTTACTACGAGTGGAGCGGGAATCACCATATCCCCTTCATCGGTACTCTACATCACTTCTTTGCCCACTACATATCAAACGTACAGTACTACAACGCTTCTTTTAACGTCTACTGTGACAAACGATATCGGTCATCCTGTTGATTTGGCTCTTGATTCCAGTGGAAACGTGTACATTAACAATAATTTCCCCTCACCTAACTTTCCCGTTGTACAAAAATTCAACTCATCATTTGTGCAGCAAGCTGAATGGAGAGGAAATGGGGACTTCGGCAATACGGCAAGTGGACCACTTGGATTTGGTATGAATACGGGAGACGACTGGTTTGTTGCTGATACCGATAATAACAGTGTTCAAAAATTTTCATTCACAACAGGAGCTTGGGCATACACTATCACCGGTGCCCCTACTCCTTTTGTCAGTCCAAAAGATGTTGCGACTGAGACGACGGGAAAATTTTATGTTGCCGATACGGGGAATAGTAGAGTGGTGAAATTCGATTCCAGTGGAAGTCAAGTATGGGCATTATTGCTGCCAACTGTGGCGGCTGGTACGCCGACACCTCCCGTTGGGGCAACTCCTGAACCATACGGAATTACGGTGGCATCCGATAATACAATATATGTCGCCGATGCGGGATATCATCGCATCCTCAAGTACCATGCAAACGATGATGGACTGAACCCTGAGGCATCGTGGGGTGAGTTCGGATCGGCCGATAGCAGTACTATCCCTCAATTTGACTCTCCCCAAGGAATGTCAATTGATAGTGCCGGAAATATTTATGTTGCAGACACGGGAAATAACCGTATTCAACGGTTTGATCAGGCAGGAACGTTGGCGACTCGAGAGGTTTGGGGCTCATACGGACCCCAAGATGGGAACTTTATCAACCCGCGCAACGTGTATGTTGATAGTTCAAATAGAGTGTACGTGAGTGAGATGGGAGAATTGGTAGGTAGTGTCGTGCGGAATAGGCGAGTTCAGGTTTTTGGAGACGCAACTGCTAGCGCGGGACTCACCATAACCCAGACCAACGGCACGACAATTGGCGAAGGCCTGACTGCTTCTGCAGCTGCTTACTTAATTGATAGTTATACGGTAAAATTGACAACTCAACCAAGTACGACGGTTAGTGTGGCATTGACCGTATCAGAGCCAACTCAAGCTACGGTATCTTCCCCTACTCTTGCATTTACTCCAGAAAACTGGAATATTCCCCAAGTAGTTACGGTTATTCCTACCCATGACTTTGTTTCCAATGGAACGCATTCGGTTGTTATCTCTCATAAACCATCGTCAACGGACATACACTATGCAAATCCCTTGGCCGTTTCATGGTCCAATGTAACCGTTACGATCAATGATACTATTGACGTTCCTGGTATTACTTTTTCGTCAAACACCGTTGCTTCATCCACCGAGGGAACCACTCTTTCAAATGCGTACACTATTGTCTTGAATACAAAACCAACTGCAAGTGTCGTTGTGACTTTGACTCCGGACAGTTCCCTACAGGTTTCTCCTTCCTCTTTTACCTTTACGACTGCTGATGGTGACTGGGATAGCCCTCGCCAAGTCGCTATCCTTCCTGTCCATGACTATATTGCGCAAGGAACTCATGTGGGAACTATATTTCACAGCTCAGCATCCAATGATAGCAATTATGGGCCGGACGTTCTCTTTAGTGATGCTTCGGGAAATGTTCTTGTGACGATAACTGACATTGATTCTGCGGGAGTGAGTATTTCGGAATCATCAGTAAGTGTATCCGAAAGTGGGACAACCGATACGTACACGGTGAGTCTCACCTCATTGCCTACTAATGATGTCTTGGTTTTACTATCTGATGCAAGTCCTTCCGCAATGGTCTCGATGAGCCCCTCTTCGCTTACTTTTACATCTTCAACTTGGAGCGATCCGCAAACTGTAACGGTTTCAGCGATAGCTGATTCTCTTGTTAATCCAATAAATCCACGTTCAACAAAAATTCTTCATGCGGCAACGTCTGGAGATTCACTGTACCAAGATATTAATATTGCAAGTGTCTCTGCATCAATAACGGACACTGATACGAGTGGTCTTCTTATATTCAGACCCGGAGGAGGAAGTGTTACTATTGCTGAGGGAGGTGCAACCGATACATATGCATTTCAATTGACAAGTATTCCCACCAGTAATGTTACTGCCACACTCACTTCTACCGATGGACAAGCAACAACTTCTGCATATTTTTATACATTTACGCCGTCTAACTGGAATGTCGCACAATATGCGACAGTAAGTGCAGTAGATGACGCATTAGAAGAAGGGACTCATAATGGTATTATCATTCATACTCTTGCTTCCTCTGATGGAAACTTTGATGGATTAACTTCTAATCAAACGGCCAGTATTACCGATAATGATGCGGCAGGAATTATTATTCGACTTCCCAATGACGTTATCAACATTGCCGAAGCAGGACCAGCAGATACCTACTATGTACGGCTTAATTCTCAACCAACCGCGACAGTGACGTTGGATTTTGGTGCGCAAAATCAGGCAACAGCCTCTCCTGGGGTTCTTACTTTTAGTTCAAGTAATTGGAGCGCTGAGCAAGAAATAACGATAACGGCAATTCAAGATTACATAGTTGAAGGTGCTGCTACAGCAACGATTACGTACACCGGTATTTCGTCCGATACAAACTATAGTGGGATAACGGCAAGTTTTGTGGCAAATATTGCCGATGACGACTCGATGAGTCCAGGAGTTTCTGTGGTAGAGACAGACGGAGGAACATCGGTAACAAAAGATGTTACCACTGATACATATACCTTATCTTTGACCAGTAAACCTTCTACTAATGTGAAGATAAAAATCACTGCAAGTGGCCCAGAGGCAACGACCTCTGCAGGAGTGTATTGGTTTACTCCATCTGTATGGGATGTCCCACAAACGGTGAACGTGAGCGCAAAAACAAGTCCTGCTGGTGGAAAAACAGTCATATTCACTCACTTGATTACCTCACTTGATGCACATTACAATGATTTCACGCCATCGCCTACAGTAAACGTCACTGTCAATGAACGATCCTCTTCAAGTGGCAGCGATGGACCTGTAGCTGCTCCAGTCTGTGGTAAAACTCCTCCCTATAGTGCTCCTCATCTGTTCCAAATAAATACGACTCAAACTGAGGCGACACTTTACTTTACTCCCATTAAAAACGATATTTCCTATTACTTTATTGCCTATGGATTTACGCCTGGAGATTTACGCTTTGGTACTAGTTTTGAATGGGGGCCGTATGATGGCGTTATCGATCACTCGGTAGGCATGCTCACACCTGGAACGAAATATTATTTCCAAATTCGTGGAGGAAATGGATGTGCTACAGGACCATGGTCTGGTTCTGTGTCCGCGACATCAGTAGGGCCTGAGCGAAGTGCTCAGACAGTCTATACATTCTATGGAGCTGCCCAGTCAACCGTGACATCATCCGGGTCAACGTCAGGAGGCTCTTCAACGGGAGGAATTAATCTCACTCGTGATCTATTCCCTGGCAGTCAAGGAGCTGATGTACGCTCATTACAACAATATTTGAATTCAAAGGGATTTACGCTTGCAAATTCCGGTGCCGGTTCACCAGGGAATGAAACAACCTACTATGGAAGTCTCACTGCGGCTGCGGTTCGCCGATTCCAAGAGACCCACTTTCAGGAAATCCTCAGTCCAAAAGGGTACTCAAGCGGTACGGGAATATGCGGGCCGTCAACGAGATCTTACATAAATAGTAATCCATAAACAAAATCCTAAATCATAAACCCTAAACTCCAAACAAACCCTAAATCTCAAATATCAAATCCCAAACAATACTGTCTTGAATTTCTTATTTAGAATTTAGAATTTAGAATTTAGAATTTATGATTTGAAATTTGTTTAGGATTTAGTGTTTAGGGTTTAGAGTTTGATATATTTCAGCTGGTTTTAGTGGTAAAATAGGAGCTTGAGACCCTGTAGCTTAATTGGATAGAGCAAAAGCTTGCGGAGCTTTAGGTTGGGAGTTCAAGTCTCCCCGGGGTCACCCTTCGACAGAGTTTACAGTGAGCCAGTCGAACTGCTCAGGGTAAACTCCTTAATCCGCTACTCTCACCGCAAAAACAAGGAGACGCTTAAAAGTTGTCCCCAGTGGCCAACATGTTTGGAGGGTCACGAACTCCTGGTTTGTCTTGCGCGTAATATACTCTATCTCCGAAGGGTCAACTATTTTTGAGTCAATCACCCGATAGACGAATCGTTCTCCCTTATAAAAGATATTGATGTCATCACCTTTTACTAATTTGCCAAGAAGATAAAAAACTGCATTATAGGTACTTACATTCCACCAATAGTCGGTTGAATGAGCAAAGAGAAATATATGACCCCCCTCCCCAGGAAAGGCTGTGCCTTGGGCTTGTGCAACACCTTTTTTCAAGGCTTCAGCATATTCACGTTCGTTTGATGTATCTACATTGGAAACAACACGAGCATTTGCCCCGATTTTAGGGATAACAACACTGAAATTTGGATCCTCAGGAATAAGGACTTGTGCAGTCTTCCCATTAATAGTTCTTGTGAGAAGCCCCTTCTTATCTCCAATTTTTTGGAGTGAAAATGATATTTCTTCCTCTTTGGTAGCCACCACATAGGCTTTATTAGTCCACTGGTCTACCAAAAATCGAGCCTCTTGCCTCACGGGCTCATAAAGTGTACGCGCGATAAAAAACAAAGAAGTGAGAATCATGAAATTACCGATAGTCCGAAGTATGAGAAGATACAAATACTCCTCCCGTTTTGCTTTTTTCATAAGTGTCCCCAGTAGGAGTTGAACCTACATACCAGGTTTAGGAAACCTGTGCTCTATCCACTTGAGCTATGAGGACTTACAAAGGATATTATAATCGTTATAACGATTATAATGGTTATAACAGTTATACATGTGATTTCTGGTATTCTCTCCTTTTTTTAAAGAGATTCTCTCGAAATCCGCCATTCTTAACAAAATCTTCCTCAAGCCATCGAAGTTTTTGATCGAGAAGTTGATTTGTCTGATTAATTAAACAAATCATAGTATTACATGCAGATTCTGGGTTTTGGATATAACCTTTATAATTTTTATAATTGTTATAACGATTATATACAAGCGCTCTAACAATCTGTGCTTGTGGTGTATTTTTTTCCCACGTCTGTAAATTATGCTGACGTAGATAATCTTGGTAGTCGTTTAGAAGTTCTTCAAGAGATGCTCGTGCCACTCCAATTAGTTTTATTTTACTTTCAATGCTTTTTTCTAAATACCCCTCTGCAATATTTTGTTTGCCAGAACGGGCTGCTTGAACCATTTGGTCGCGTGTACGAGATTTATAATCTACATATTTTTCACAAAAAATAGCAGTAAAATCATAAATAATTTCTGACTGAATATAAAAAGGAAGAGTTTTATAGCCACTCATATACAAATTAAAATTGTTATAATAGTTATAAAGGTTATAACGATTATAACAGTTATAAAAATTATAATAATTATATGTTTTTAGTCATAGAAGGAATAGATGGTGCAGGCTGTGAAACACAGGCTACTGCCCTTATCGAACAGTTAACCAAAGCTGGAAAAAAACCATTTTATATCAAATTTCCCCATTACGATACACCTGTTGGAAAGATGATTCGTGATTTTTTGTATGAAAATAAGACTAAACATACAGCTGATGAACAGTTTCTTCTTTACGCCCTCCAATTTGTATTCGATAAAAAACTCATTAAGGAAAAAATGAGAGACCATATCGTCATTGCCGATCGTTATTTCTCAACGACGCTCTGCTACCAGATACTGGAAGGATTTGAGGAAAAAAAAGCACTACAATTTGCTGTAGATTTTGATATTGTGAAGCCTGATGCTGTGCTATACTTGGACGTTTCTCCTGATACGGCTATCAAATGGAAGTATGGAGAAGATAAGGAAAAAAACTTTCGTGAGAATGATCATTCATTCATCAGACGGACGTATGAAAAATACAAGGACCTGGTAAAAAGAAATGTGTGGACAAAATGGATAAAAATAGATGGAGAACAGTCAAAAGAAAAAGTAACGGAAGAAATACTTACTATTATTAATAATTTATAACGATTATAACCGTTATAATAATTATAACAATTATATGAATCTTGAAAAAACCCTTCTCATCATCAAACCCGACGCAGTAAAACGCGGCCTTATCGGCGTAATTATTGAAACATTCGAAAGGTCAGGGCTCAAACTAATGGCTGCAAAAATGGTTCGCCCAAAGGGCGATGTGATTAAAAATCATTATCCAGGAACTTCTGAATGGATCACTGAAATGGGTAATAAAACACTCGCCAGTTTCAAACAGGCTGGAACGGACGTGAAAAAAATAATGGGGACAGATGAACCATTAAAACTGGGGACATTCGTCTATGACAGGCTCGTCAAATATTGGCAAGAGGGACCAATCGTCGTAATGATATTTGAAGGACCTAATGCAGTGGCGGTCGCTCGAAAACTTCGCGGACATACTATTCCTGCCCTTGCTGAGCCCGGCACTCTCCATGCGATCTATTCATACGACTCTTCCACCCTTTCTTCTACTCTTGACCGAGTGGTGAAAACATTTGTTCATGCTTCAGGAAGTGTTGAAGAGGCCGAGAGAGAAAT
>Ga0210019_1003468_pt1 | contig 14460 bp, 15 predicted proteins | sample CryGeyCG2114_020_2_FD_183969 | JGI IMG/M metagenome (GOLD analysis project Ga0210019, IMG submission 183969) | Groundwater microbial communities from aquifer - Crystal Geyser CG11_big_fil_rev_8/21/14_0.20 (SPAdes) (version 2) | ecosystem: Environmental > Aquatic > Deep subsurface > Groundwater ...
TGATACAGACGAGAATCCGTTGGAAAGGCGATTGCTTTTTCTTGCACGGTTGTATCCACATTCACTTTCTGAATTTCTTTCGACGTGAACAATCCTTTTCGCTCCGCCACTGAAATCGTTTCCGAAATACGAAGGCTCCGCAAATTATGTTTTCGTTTCAAGCTATCCAAACTCAAAGCTCGATATCTTTCGAATCGATATGACTCAACCCCACGCCTTGCACTGCAACGTGGAAGTCGGGAATCAACCTGGTTTAATCCGACAAGCTGATTTCAACAATGATGGACTCAATGATTTGATTGTTTTTGACTACCAAAAACCCATCGCGACAATATTACTTCAGGTGAACCCGGCTTCTGTCTCCACTTTCTGTCCATCCTTCCGCCAGTACGCTATGTCGACATCTTACTCGATTCACCAAGCTGCCGTTGGGGACATGAATCAGGATGGCTTAGTCGAAATTGTGACGGCAAGTGATAGTCATGTCGTGGATATTTATGCAAATCTAGGATTTGATAATCAAGGAAGGTGGATTGGTTTTGGAAACAAGATTCAAATCGCATACACAACCTTTCCCCAATCCATTGAATTAAAGGATCTCGATGGCGATCAAGATGCAGATATTGTTTACACTGAAGCCTCTCTTACTGAAAAACTCCAGGTCATCGAAAATAAAGGTTTTCATAAAAACACTCGTACTGGGATTTACGCGTGGGTTTATTCCGATCCTATTACATTGGCGAGTGATATTCCCTTTTTGCAGGCCCAGATCGCCGATATGAATAATGACGGTATTGAGGATATCACTGTTTCCACAGCCTATTCGGACGCAGGTAGTCTATTGGGCAAAGACTATAATTTTAACTACATCATCCCCCAACCTGTTCAAGTGGGTGTACGACCTCTCGTCATGAAAATTTCTGATTTTAATCATGATTCATATCTTGATTTCATTACCCTAAACTCTGGAGATAATAGTGTAACCCTTTACTACAATCAGTCTAACGATCCCGGACATTTTGACGAATTCGACAGAATTGATTCACCAACCTATGGCGACGTTGCAAAATTTATGGAACTTCGAGATCTAAACCATGACGGTTACGATGATGTGATCGTAGGAAGCTGGAGATCACAAAATATTAATATATTGATCTACCAACCTTGAAGCCGGAGACCCTGCATCGCTAAAGCATAAGTACGAGCGAAAATAGATTTTTGAGGATTTTCTCCAGTTTTTCCTGATGATGCTTCGACCAGATTGTCTAAAAACTGCTCAGCGCTTTGAGCCCAAGAAAATCGCTCGGCATAAGATCGACATTCGGCTCGGTTTACTTGTAGAGCCAGTCGAACAGCTTGAGATAAATCTTGGTTCAGTACACCAACACTCTTGCTTCTAATAACATCCTTCGGTCCGGCGACAGAAAAAGCGGCAACAGGTGTGCCGCACGCGAGAGCTTCGAGCAATACGAGACCGAAGGTATCCGTAAGACTTGGAAAAACAAAGAGATCGGCCTGAGCATAAAATTTGGCAAGCTCGGCGCCAACTTTGGCTCCATAAAACTTAGCTTCCGGATATTTTCTTTTAAGTTCATTGGCGAGAGGTCCCTCGCCAACGATGTGCTTGGTGCCATTAGTCGGTAGATTTAAAAACGCCTCAATATTTTTCTCAACGGCCAGCCGACCTACATAAAGCAAATGAGGGCCGGGCCCTGAAAAAAATTTCTCGTGAGTTTCGGGTCGAAACAAGTCCGTATCCACGCCTCGAGACCATAGGTCCAGATTTTTAAAACCGTAAGACTGAAGTTCCCGCTTAAGACTCATTGTTGAAACCATCACACCCGACGATGCTGAATGAAATCGCCTCAAGAAAGCCCGACTCCATCGCATTGGCATTTGCCATCGCTCGTAAACATATTCCGGAAATTTTGTATGGTAAGCTGTTGTAAATGAAAGTTGATACCTCAAACAAAGTCGTCTCATGGCCCAACCGATTGGGCCCTCGGTAGCGATATGAATCGAATCGTATTCTTCCAGTATGGGTTCAATATTCGCTGCGAGATAAGATCCGACGCCCATTGCCAAACGAATTTCTGGGTAGGACGGACAAGCCCAGGATCTCATTTCTAGCGGCGAAATCAAATCGACCTGGTGTCCCTTCTTTTGGAGCTGAGTAATCAAATTCTGAATTGATCGTACAACTCCATTAATCTGAGGAAGCCACGCATCTGTAGCGATTAAAATTCTCATGGATTTAGTATGAGAGTGCTGTGTTCAGGGTCTATTAAGCTTTAGATAAATAATTGAACCTTAACCCGAATATAATCAGTTTTTTATGTTTTAACGCAAGCTGCCGACATCGCAGGTGAAGCGCTCACATCTCAAAACCTAAAGGCTGAATTTCTCGATCGGCTGTTCCGAAAATCCTCGCAAGGGGCCCAATGGCTTTTCATCCCGCTTAAAGGTCGGATCACTTTGCATATATAACGCTAGGAGTTCGGCCAATCCAACCAAGGAATTCATATGAGTTCTTTCGTACCCATGAGAAGCATCACAACCAAAACAAACTAAGGCCGCCCGAAGATCATTGCCCGCTTCCACCGCGGACGCAGCATCGCATCTATAGTATCGAAAAACATCTCGCGCAAAAGGAATTTCATTGTCCTTGCAAAGTTTGATCAATTTATGAGTGAGGTGAAAATCAAAGGGGCCCGTGGAGTCCATCATCGCAATTGTTACGCCGGCTTCCAAAGAATTTTGACCCGGAGCTGAGGTGGCATTATCAATACTCAAAATTTCAGCAACATCTTGATGCAAAATATGTGAGGCGCCTGAACCCACTTCCTCCGAAATCGTAAACAAAAGATGACAATCCACAGGAAGAACGGCCTTCGAACTAAGAACGGCCCTCGCGGCAGCCAGCAAAAGAGCCACGCCGGCTTTGTTATCCAAATGACGGGAGGCGATAAATCCATTCTCCAAAAATTCACTATTAGGATCAATGGCGACAAAGTCTCCAATGGCAATACCAACTTTTTGAATATCGGATTTTGATTCGGACGCCACGTCCACGCGAATTTCCAAGTTATCCCAGCTTACTGGCTGCGTATCGATGGCTTCGTTATAGACATGCCCCGAAGCCTTCAAAGGCAAAATTGTACCTCTGTGCCAAGTTTCATTATCCGAAAATATCGTTACACGCGCTCCTTCCGCAAATCGCGCTGACCATGTTCCTATCGGAGCTACATCTAATCGTCCATTTTGCTTCAGTCCACGCACCATAGCCCCAAGTGTATCCACATGAGCTACAATCGCTCGATCCGGGCTGTGATTCTTTCCCTTAAGGTTGGCGCGAATCGCCCCTCGTCTTGTCAATTCAAACGGAACACCAAGTGATTCTAATTCGGAGCCAACAAAATGCACTATCGAATCTGTGTAACCGGATGGGCTTGGAATCTCGAGGAGCTTTTTCAGCGTATTTTTCAAATAGGTCCTATCAATCTTTAGCTTATTCATCGTGCTGCCTCATAGATTTTGGTTTGTGGAAATAGCAAGTCGATAAATTTATCGGCCGTCGGTTGAGGCTCATGATTGGCTAGACCAGGCCGCTCGTTGGCCTCGATAAAAACATATTCCGGCTTTTGAACATCATCGATAATCAGATCGAGCCCAACGACTGGAATCTTAAGGGCCTTCGCCGCCGTCTCGGCTACCTCTTTCAAATGCGGATGAAGCTTATCCGTTACATCGACAAGACTACCTCCTGTATGCAAATTGGGCGTCAATCTTACGATGACCTCCCTTCCATCTTCCAAAACAGTCGACAGCTTAAGCTTTTGATTTTTTAGACATCGCTCCGTTTCGTAATCAACTGGAATTTTACTCTCACCAAAAGTAGCGGCATGAAGTCGCCTGTTCCGCTTCGCAATTAGGCTCTGAATCGTATCTTCAGCATTGCCCACAACACTTGGTGCTCGCCTTACGGATGCTGCCACCATTACAAAGTCAATTACGACAATTCGTAAGTCGATTCCTTTACAATACCTTTCAAGAATAACTGAATCACCGAAACCACCTGCCATACCGATCGCTTTGTGCAGTTGGGAGATACTACGAATATTTACCGCAACGCCATTTCCCTGCTCGCCGACTGCCGGCTTTACAACAATGCCGCGGTGTTTCTTTAAAAATTCTTCAGCAGACTTTTTGCTCGTCACGATCATCTGATCAGGAACTTTCAATCCGGCCGCCTTCAAAACTTTTAAAGTAGTTGGCTTATGGGAACATCGAAGAAGTGCAATCGCACTAGTCATCTCTGTTAGGGATTCTTGACAAGTAATGGTTCGCCCACCAAAGGAAAGGGAAAAAATAGCACTTTGTTTATCTAAGATTTCAACACCAATCCCTCGGCGCCTCGCCTCCCGAATAATAATTTCGGCATAAGGATTAAGTGAAGTTCCCGCTTCAGGCGCCATATAGAGAGGTTCATTGTAGGCGTTCTTATTTTTAACACAAAACACAGGAACACGTTCGAACTTTAACTTCTCATAAAGCTTAATGGCCCGCTGGTTGTTATGCATCACCGACAAATCAAGATAGCTTCGGCCCTTTGTCATATAATGTTCGATCAAATGCCTAACCATCAACTCGCCAATCCCAGGCCACTTGGCATGTGGATCTACGGCAAGACTCCACAGGCTGCAGCCTTTCTCTGGATCATTAAAAATTTCGAGATGATCAAGGCCCATAACTACCGCCTGGCAACTTTTAGTCCCCCTTTCTTCAGCCATAAAATAGATAAGCTTAGATCCAATGAGATCCTTGGGATTAAATTTTTCCGAAATTCGAACCATTCGTCGCTTCTCCAAAAGGAGATTAATTTTTTCAATATCTGCTTTACACTCGGCCCGGCGAATTGAAATATGCTTCATACTCGATCTAGCTGGCCGATAGTTCTCAAACCAAATTCTAAATGTATGCGAAGGATCCAGAAACAATTCTTGAGGCGCCAGAGATGTCAGAACATGAGGATCGCGTAAATAAAGAGCGATATTTCTGGCGCCAACCCTTTCGTCACAAAGCCTATCTTTCAGACCCTCCAAGGATTCAAAAGTATGACCAAAGAGCATTTGGCCCCAGCCACAATCGATGGAAGCACTCGTTAAGGTTTGATCCCAAAAAGCCTTTTGAGGTCTCTTCCACGAACTTTGCGAGGTTGTCTTCATGACACGCTCGACTCGGGTTAGCTTTAAAACCTCCGAATTTTGTCTCGAAGTTTTATTTTTTGTTTTCATAGTTTATGCACCTGAAACCATTCTTCCAAAAGAGCCATCTGCCAAAGCTTAGAACCTCTAAGCGGTGTAATATGCTCATCCGGATTTTTTAAGATCCCATTAATATAGTCATGGTTGAAGAGAGCTCGGTTTGTTGCCGCCTTGCTTGTGAGAACGTCCTTTACACGCTCCAAATAAGAGCCTTTCAAAAATTTAAGTGCCGGCACAGGAAAATAACCTTTAGGACGATCAATCACCGAATCGGGAATAAACTGCCGAGCGACTTCTTTGAGAATATACTTTCCGCCATTGCCAACTTTCCACTTCACAGGAACTTGAGCCGCAAGCTCCACAAGCTCATGATCCAAGAAAGGAACACGCGCCTCCAAGCCCCAGGCCATCGTCATATTATCGACTCGCTTCACCGGGTCATCGACAAGCATGACGGTCGTGTCCAAACGTAAGGCCTTGTTGATGGCAAGATCTGCTCCCTTTTGAACGAAGTGTTCCCGAATAAACTCCTGACTATAATCCTCTCCTATATAAGGACTCGTTATAGCCTTTTTGTACTCAGGAAAATCTCGATCCAGAAAGACTCGAGAATAATCATCCACAAGATTCTTCGTCTCAAGAAGAGGTGGATACCAATGATAACCGGCAAACACTTCATCCGCTCCCTGCCCTGATTGAACCACTTTTATATGCTTCTTAACTTCGCGTGAAAGAAGATAAAAGCCTATAACATCATGGCTAACCATCGGCTCACTCATTGCCTCAATACACTTTTGTAAATTTTCAATCACTTCTTTTGAATTAATGAAAATTCGATGATGATCCGTCTTGAAGTGCTTAGCAATAACATCCGAGTATTCGAACTCGTCTCCCTTTTCTCCGCCTTCGCTTTCAAAACCAATGGAGAATGTATGCAAATTCCTTTGCCCCATGGCGTCTAACAAGCCAACGATTAAACTGGAATCAAGACCGCCCGATAGCAAGACTCCTACGGCAACATCGGCCATCATTCGTCTCTTCATAGACTCTTTCAAGGCCATCGCGATTTCAATTTTCCAATCTTCAAACTTTCTAGACGCGACTTTTGATACGGTTTCAAAATTTAATTGCCAATATGAGTTAATTTTTATTTCACCGGCAGGCTCGATAATCATTCGGGAAGCCGGCGGTAATTTTCGAACAGATTTAAGAATAGTCCAAGGCGCCGGAACAACAGAGTGAAAACTCATATAAAAATTTAAAGCTTCTGAGTCTATCTCCGTGCTGATCCCTCCCGATTTCACCAGGGCCGGAAGGCTTGATGCAATTCTCAGCTTGCCATCCACTTCCGCGTAATAGAGTGGCTTGATGCCCAATCGATCACGCGCCATAAAAATACGCCCCGAGTCTCTCTCCCAAATGATAAAAGCAAACATCCCGTTGAAGTGCTTAACACAATCGTCACCCCAGGCATGATAGGCCTTCAGAATTACTTCAGTGTCCCCACTTGAAAAAAATGAATAACTCTTAGCCTCAAGTTCCTTTCGAAGCTCTTTATAATTATAGATACAGCCGTTGAAAGAAATTCCAAGACCAAGTTCGGGATCGAGCATCGGTTGAGAAGCCTTTTCTGTCAAATCGATGACTTTTAGTCTTCGATGACCGACAGCTAAGCGGCCCTGTCGAAAAGCTCCCGAAGCGTCTGGTCCTCGCGGACTGAGCTCATGGAGCATTTTTTCAACCGATCCTAAGTGGGCGTCCGATCCATCAAGTGCAATTTCGGCACAGATTCCACACATGGATGAGGCCACTATACTGGCTCAAGTCAGATTGCCCAAGAAAGGAATCCTCTTTATTTCCTTAGCTTGATCCTTCCGTCAAAATATTACTCATTCATCCAAGAAATAGCTAATCTGAAGCCTAACCGATGAACCAGACATCCCCCAATAAATATTCCGGCCTGACGGAATTTGAAGTCAGGCAAAAACAATTCGTCGGCGGCTATAACGAATTGCCCGCATCAAGTTTTAGAAATTTTTTGAAAGTTCTCGTCGAAATTGTTTGCGAACCTATGGTGTATTTACTTCTTGGCTGTGCCATTATTTATCTTTTTCTGGGAAATTCGACAGAATCGATAAGCTTGGTCGGGTTTCTCATACTGATTCTCGTCATAACGATTTCTCAAGAATTTAAGGCAGAAAATGCTCTTAAAGCCCTGAAGGATCTAACAAGTCCACGAGCACTTGTTATCCGAGGTGGTAAAAGGAAAAGAGTTGCGGGACGCGAGCTGGTAACGAACGATATCGTCATCATCAATGAAGGCGATCGAATTCCAGCGGCCGTTATGCGGCCATGACAGGCCGTTCGATGGAACAGATCGGAAGCGGCGTCTATTGGGCAAAAATTCCCGCGAGCAGCGCAGGAGGAGATTACGATATTTACAGGGAATGCGTCGTCCGAGCGGCCTCTATAAACGACAATTTCGAAGTTACGTCAAAAACTCTTTTATCAAAAGAGCTCTGTGAAACAAGCCTACTTTCGCTCGGAAACCGAGAACCCATGAATTAGATAAATCTCAAAGCCAACTCACTCCGTCTGCTTCATTTTTATCCCGCCTTAAGATAGAGATAATTGCAATGCTTGCCATCGACACTTGGAAGTTTATTGCCGGGCTCGGCCTGTTTCTCTTTGCGATCACTCTGGTCGAAGAGTCTTTAAAGTATCTTGCTGGAAGATCGTTTAAGAAGCTACTCCGCAAACATACCAACACACACGCGAAAGCCATTTTAGTTGGAACCGTCTCCACGGCCGTATTGCAAAGCAGCTCTGCCGTTACCTTGATGCTATTGGCTCTGGTCGGAAGCGGCATGATTGGATTGTCGAACGCGCTCGGAATTGTCTTTGGGGCTAATCTTGGAACTACATTTACCGGATGGATTGTCTCAAGTCTCGGATTTGAATTTCACATCGGCGATGCCGTGCTCCCCCTCATCGCGGTTGGCTCACTCGCATATGTCTTACTTAATCGACGAAAGAATATTGCAGAACTTGGCAAGCTAATCATCGCCTTCGGACTTTTATTCTATGGACTGAACATGATGAAAGAGAGTCTTTCCGATTTCCAGAGTGGATTTAATTTATCCGACTTTCAATCTAACGGAATTTACTCATTTGCTCTTGCAGGCTTCCTTTTTACGTCAATTATCCAATCAAGCTCAGCGAGTATGGTCCTTGCCTTGACAGCCCTGAATGCGAATATAATTCCTTTACATACTGCAGCAGCTTTTGTGGTCGGAGCAGATCTGGGAACAACCATTACTGTTATTTTAGGTGCCGTTCGAGGGACAGCCGAAAAAAAACAAGTCGCGGCTTCACATTTTATTTTTAATCTTGTTACGACTAGTTTAGCTCTCGCGTTTCTACCTTGGCTTTTGAGCTTTGCACAATATGTTGTTGGAGAAACTCGACCTCTCTATGCCTTAGTCTTCTTTCAAAGCAGCTTTAATGCGCTTGGAATTTTACTTTTCTGGCCATTTCTTGGACGATTTGCACGCTTCTTAGAGAAGCTATTCATAGCCAAAAGGGATGAAAGCTTCTTGCTAGATATTGACCCCCGCCAGCCCGAGGCCGGGCTAGAGTCCCTTCTATCATCTGCAAAAGAGATCGTCGCCAGGGCTCGTGAACTAAATCACTTTGCTGTTTTGGGAAAAGTAGAAAAATCGAAACTTCAGGCCCTGTGGAACAATGAAGATTCTTATTCGGAACGCTATGTGCAACTTAAAGCTAATGAGGCCATGTTAATTGACTATAGCTCGAAACTTCAAGCCGAGACGCTGCACCCAGAGCAAGCCCTAAATTTGCGGCAAATACTTTCGGGACTCAGGAGCTCCATTATTTCCGTCAAGTGCATTAAGGACATCCGTCACAATTTGAATGAGTTCAAAAATTCTTCGAACGATGAGGTTCACGGAATATTTGAGGAGATGGCCTCAAGATTTCTAAAGCTCTATGAAAGCTTCGATAGCCTGCTCGCCCCGCGCGAGCTTCCCTTGGCTTTTGAAAATCTTGCCCAAAGTCTAAATGAAATTGAAAGAGACTATTCGAATTTTATTAGTAGAATTAACGATCTTATTCGCAATGGAAGCCTTCCCCTCAAGCACATCCCGAATATTTTTAATGCCAATAGAGAGTTTTATAACTCGCATCGCGCCATGGTTTTTGCGATTTCAGATATTTGGCTAGCTCCCGATGAATCTGAAAAACTTGCTCAGCTACCAATTCCCCACTAGACGAAGCTTCTCCAAAGTTTCGTCTACGCCATCCAAAAGATCCCTAACTTCTATTACATACGCAAACCATCTCTCTTCTTCGGCGGAAGTGTCGACAATATATATTTCATCTCGAGAATCCCACTTCATCCTTGAAAAATAAGGCCAAAACAGCCGATTGATTCTGTCCAGAGTATTAAGCCTACTTCGCTGTTCACGCGCGTTGGATGAAACTTTCCCCATAATTCTCACTATGCCCTTCCAGTCAATATTGAGCCTAAGAATTCGAATAAGATCTTTGTCGGGCAAAAAGTGAAAATCATCCAAGGGTTCGAAAATCTGAGCAAGAGCATTAGAGTTTTCTTCCGCGACCAGCAATTCAATCCTCTCAAGCTGTGACTCCAAAACAAGTCGAACATACAAATCGAATCTGCGGTTCTCATCCATTTCGTATTCCGGCGTCTTATACCTTCCAATGTCGGCAGCAAGAGCTCTTTTCTGCTGATCTGTAAGTAATCGAGCGATTGTCGGATGAATCCGAATTGAATCTTTAGGGGCTACGACCAGTCCCTTTCGAAATCCGCATGCACTCATAAGCGCTTTAAGATTCGATCCCCATAATGTCGCTGCGAATAGAGAATCTTGAAAGCCCATCAACATGACCCAGATCAAAATGAATTGAAAAATGGAATTTCGATTATTATAAATTCTCATAATGTTTTAGGCGGGGAAATCACTCAAATCAGGGTACTCTCTAGCATAAAACCCTCTCGGGCAGAGGATTTTTCAGGCTGCTTTAAAGCTGATTGTCCTTGGAATTTGAGGCCTTATAAGCAGAAGCCTTCTCTGGCAAATCGCAAGCCTTTTCGAAAGCCCAAAAATGGGCTATTGTGCCCAACTATGGGAGTGAGGGGATTCTGTTTTTTTATGTTAATAACGTGCCTTTCTTGGAATGCGATGGCGACCAGTTGTCAAGTTTCGATGGGCAATCTTGCGACCTCCTCCTCCAATCCATTGATTCAATTCATTGGCCGAGGCGAAGAAGCAAGAGTGTTTCGAGTTCAGATATCCGAACATAGAGCTATCGTCATTAAATGGCTAAAGCGACTTCGCCCCAACTGGACTCAACGAGATCGAAATGTACGAATTCAGCGCAAGATGATCATGCAATCGGCTTTTGCGGCTGCAGGCATCCCGCACAAACGCATCTTATACATCCCCTATATTGGCGCAGGATTTCAGACCTTCGCTCGGGGCATTACTTTAAGTCGGCTGGCAGATCTTCGAGACGACCAAGTTAAGCAAAATGCATCCGTTGAAAAGTTAAAACCATTCAATGAACTCATCGAGGCGGGAAAACAATTACTTGCTCGAGCCGTCGACGCCGCAGGCCCCGCCCTGCAAGAAGCTTATTCCTCAGGACTTATACCGAGCACTAAAAACACCGAAAATCTCTCCGCCTACCAGTTGCCCGACATATCATTTACGAATGTCATCTTTCAAATTCGAGCCGGAAGAATTAGTACAACTGATATATACTTGATCGACTGGTAGTGCCTTTTACCGATTCGAAAAAACGTATCCTGATAAACATCTGGTCTATACTCCAACCTGATCTCTCTCGAGTTGAATCTTTGAGTTGAGAATAGCAAGGCTCAAATATTCGCGACATCTATTCGGAGAAAGTAGTACAAAAGACCGAAAGAGCGAGTGTTTGCAGGGTGTTTAGTAAATCAGAATTATATTTTCGAGTTTTGAACAAGCTCTGACAAATTTCTCCGTTTACTTATTAGTGAACATTGAAGTAGTTGCCTGAATATGGGTTTTGGGTTTTCTGTGGGTGCAGGATTTTTTTCTGCGAGCATCGCTTTATTTTTTTTATCTTGGTTTAATTTGTTTGCGCTGGCTCCGAATGCTTCTGAAAATACTACGCTAGCGGATCACGGGTTCGGAGGATCTAAAACCTGTGTTGTTAATACTCCGTCAAATAATGCTAGACGAAATGGCCCGCCGAAATTCAATAGTGGCGCTCATCTAGAAACGCCGGATAGATCCGCTAAGGGCTGGAGCATTAGAGGCCAAGTTGTTACTTGGGCTATGATCCAGGCATTACTTTTGATTTGCTTGCAGTGGACGCTATCGACGGCGGCCTTCATGCCGATCTAATTATTCAAGCATTTTCAGCTCGAGGACTTTAAAAATTGGGAGAATTAATATGAAGCAAAAGCAAATTCAAATACTGGCCACTTGTCTCATTATTTTGTGTTCGACGGAGACACTTCTCTGTCAGGACTGGACGCAGCCTTCCAACGATGAACTTACGAGAGGATTTGTCTCTTCCTATTTAATTGTTAAGGAGCGAGTAGAATCCAAAGGAAAATTACAAAAGCTTTTACCTCAACGCTTACCACTCACAGAAGTGAGACCTTTGTATTCGTTTCCATTTAGAGACGCTAACCTGGCTCAAAAGATTGGGCTCGATCGATACACTATCTTGTGCACGTTCCAGATGTCGTAATCGTTACCGCCCTCGATCTTCTGTCCCAACAAAACGACATTATTGAGAGTGTCGAAATCGACCGCCCTGGAAAGCTTTTTCAATCCGTTAATGAATCACTTTTCAACGATCCAAACTACAGGCAGCAATACGGCCTCAATAATATCGGGCAAAATGTTCGAAACAACGGCTATGGCTTGCCGGACGCCGACGTTGATGGTTATGAGGCGCTCAGGCTGTCTCGTGGTAGCAACTCTGTTACCATCGCGATTCTTGATACGGAAGTAGACGAACATATAGATCTTCAGGGGAGAATTTTGGAAGGATGGGATTCATTTTCGGATACTATAGAGTGGAGTGACGAGTGCCATCTTGTCGGACACGGAACAGGGGTAGCTGGGGTGGCTGCTGCAGCCGAAAACAATAGAGTGGGAATTGTTGGGGTCAATTGGAAGGTGAAACTTCTTCCGATCCGCATAGCGGGTCTCTGCGAGATTACTCAGCTATCTGCAGGGAGGGGCATTATTATGGCTGCAGATCGGGAGGCCGATATTTTACAAATGAGCTTTGGTTGGTATGAGCCCGTCGTTGAAGGCTTCTTAAGAGATGCTTCTCTTTATGCTTACTACTCTGGGGCACTACTAGTGGCGTCGTCCGGCAACGACCCCAATCAGAATGTGGCAATTCCCGCTGCTTACCCCGAAGTCATGGCCATTTCAGGAACTGACAACCTTGATCAGCTCGCCGACTTCAGCACTTTTGGCCCCGAGATTTCTTTGGCGGCGCCTGGGGTTGATATTGTGACTTTGACCTCCACTCAAGGAGATCCACAAAGACGGACCACCGTATTTCGCTCCGGGACCTCCTTTTCTTCTCCCTATGTGTCGGGAGCCGCTGCCCATATCATGGGACTTCGACCCGAGCTTTCAGCGGATCAAGTTCGGAGTATTCTTGAAAAAAGCTCTGATGACCTTGGAAGCGTCGGATTCGACAATCAATATGGAAATGGAAGACTGAATATCTTTAAGGCTTTGCTTTGGGTCTTAAATCCATAGATGGGTCGCTAGATGAGTCGCTTCATTTAATTTCAGCCGATCGACTGGTGGCCAAATTCTACCTTCTTTGCGTTAAATTTTAATTCCAAATTTTCCGAGAATCCAGATCCAACCGACGTAAGCGCCGAAGGTCGAAATACAAGAAAGTGTGAGAGAAAGTGGATAACTAATACCATTCTTTAGTGCTGCGCTGAGCACTACAAAGAAAAGTAAAGACGGAATCACCGCCCACACGATCCCAGTGCTTAAATTTTGAACTTGCTCAGCATTTCTTTGCTCAAAGTAGACCCACGACAAGGTCAGAATCGACACAAGTGGTAGCGAAATCAAAAGACTCGACCAAAAGCTCGATTGCTTAGCGAGCTCAGACGCCCCCGCGATTACCAAAGCCGAAATAACGGTCTTCAATACAAACATCATAAAAATAATTCGGCCCCTTTTTCAACCCGCATCGAATTCGTATAATAGTCTTTCAGTTTCTGAAAGACTATTTTCCCGTATGATTTGCCGCAAGGGCATCCCCAAAAATAGTCATAAAGATATATAGCATTCGTTTTGTTTCATCTTTCTCTTTAGGATTCTTAAAACTCACGACCCACTCTTGTCCCTGCGACTTTACTTCAAGCGGATCCACCTTTGACCATGAAGCATCCATTCGTTTAGCCGTCACGAGCTGGCCCACAAGCACTTTTCCTCTTTGGCCAAGTTGCTTTTCCGTAAGAGGAACGGACGAGTAAGACTGGTGCCCACCCGCATGTGCCAACACATTTTCCATATAGAGGCCACCTATTATATAGGCTAAGACAAAAGCCAATCCTCTCATTATCTTTCTCCTTCTTCTTCAGTTTGAACACCCGGAACGGCATCAAACAGATTTTCATGTTTCGGTAAATTTGATTTAAATTCTTCCTGCATCCTTTCATGATGATGGGAGTGATTATCTTCTGCAAAACCAAAATCATCCGGACTTTGAGTGTGAAGGTAGCCATGGAGTTGCATCAGTAGCAATATAAATCCCCCCAAAATCAATCCGTCATTGGCGACCCTGCTAAAATGCTTAAAGGAAACGGTTTTTCTCCAAGTCGAAAGTACCAAGAGCATAAATGCCAGCGCCACTATCTGGCCAATCTCAACTCCAACGTTAAAAGAAACGATTCGCATCAACATATGAAGAGAGTTATCACCCAAGGGCAGTTGCTGAAGTCGAGTAGAAAGGCCAAAGCCATGTATGAGTCCAAAGGCAAACACCATTCCGAGTAAACTCGGAGCTTTCACCCCAAGATAATTCTTAAACCCATTGTTATTATCAAATCCTTTGTAACAAACACTGATCGCAATCACCGCATCAATCAAAAAATAATTTGCAGTGACCCCCA
>Ga0210019_1003471_pt1 | contig 14451 bp, 13 predicted proteins | sample CryGeyCG2114_020_2_FD_183969 | JGI IMG/M metagenome (GOLD analysis project Ga0210019, IMG submission 183969) | Groundwater microbial communities from aquifer - Crystal Geyser CG11_big_fil_rev_8/21/14_0.20 (SPAdes) (version 2) | ecosystem: Environmental > Aquatic > Deep subsurface > Groundwater ...
ACGGGGGCAGAAGCAGAGGCTGAAGACTCCGCTTTCCCGCCGCCATCCTCGAAATCGCCCGGCTCTACCGAGAAGGGACGAGGCCCTTTGCTGGCGGAGGTTCCCACCGAAGGCGCCGCGGGTTTCTCATCGAAATCGCCCAGCTCCACGGAAAACTTCGGAATGGGTGGTTCACCGGATTTTACCGATTTCGAGGAGGAATCTTCGAAATCGTCCAATCCAAGAGAAAAACCGGTAGGGGTGGAATCCGATTTTGTTTCCGCCGAAGCAACAGACGGTTCCGGCTCGCCCTTGACAAGCAGCATGAAGTGGCTGGACAGGTAGTCGGGCTCGCTGGGGAGGACTCCGCCAAAATCCTTTTCGCTGTAACTGAACAGGATGGGGAAATAGGGTTTTCCGTCCACCACAATGATGAGAGGACGCACGTTGCAAAGGAACTCCGCAGGCAGGGAAATCAGAAAAAACGAAAAAAGTAGAACGAAACTCTTAAAGGCCCGGCGGTCCCGCCGGAAATTTTGCAATTTGATTTGCAGGTCCTGGTTGATCTTCATGACACGGTCACCCCTGGCTTTCTTCGAACGAAATTCTTCGATCGATGAGGACGTAGGAGAGATCGGTCAGGAGCTGACCCACCAGGGCCATCAGGGAAAAGATGAACAGGGTTCCCATGACGATGGGATAATCGCGCTGGATGACCGCCTGGTATCCCAATAGCCCGAGCCCGTCCAGGGTGAAGATTTGTTCCAGGAGGAGGGAGCCGGTGAAAAACATGGCCAGGAAGCCGATGGGAAATCCCGTAACGAGGGGGATGAGAGCGTTTTTCAGAATGTGCTTGTAGAGAACAACCTTTTCCGGCATCCCCTTGGCGCGGGCGGTCAGCACGTATTGCTTGCGCATTTCCTCCAGAATCGCATTCTTGGTGAGCATGGTGAGCGTCGCAAATCCTCCGAGGATGTAACAGAACAGGGGCGCGGCAAGGTGGTGCAGGTAGTCCACCACTTTGTCCCACCACGGCCAGGCCTCGTATCCCGGGGTTCCCGCGGAGGTGAGGCCGGACAGGGGAATCCAATGGACCAGGGCGCCCTCCCCGGGTCCGAAAAACACGATGAGGAAAATGGCCAGCACGAATCCGGGAATACTGTACCCGATGAGGACCACGAAACTGGACGCGGTATCGAAATGGGACTCGTTGCGCACCGCCTTGGCAATGCCGAGAATGATGCAGATGATATAGGTCGAAAAGAAACTGAACACGCCCAGCGAAGCGGAAACGGGAAGCTTCTCGCGGATCAATCCGATCACCGACTTGTTCCGGTAAAACGAGTCGCCGAACTTGAAGACCAGGAAACCTTCCCAACTGTCATAATCGGTCAGGTTTTCCCAGAGCGGGGCGCGGGGATTCGCGGGCGCAAACCAGATAAAGGTTCTGAAGTACCGTTCCCAAAGAGGACGGTCGAGATGGTAGATCTTTTTGAGTTGCTCCAACTGTTCCGGATCCAGCTCCCCGGGTTTGGTCCCCGGTTTGCCGATGGCGCCGCCGCCGGCTTCCCCCAGAACCCCGGCATGGCCGCGGAGCAGGGACTTCATCTGGTCGATCGGGCCGCCGGGAACAAACTGGATCACGATGAAGGTGATCGTGACGATCCCGATGAGGGTGGGGAACATCAGGAGCAATCGGCGGATGATATAACTGATCATGGAGTTGCGCGGAGAAAACTCAGTTTTCGGGTTGCGGGAGCAATGGGTTTATAATGAACGGGAAGTATCTTCCCGTCCCAACAATATATCATGCTGGAGGAGGGGGCCCAATCCCCAACCATGATGCACTTCCGGATCTTGAGAATAATCGCTTTTGCCGTGGCAGGATGGATCTGTTTTCATTTCCCGGCAGGAATGGCAGGGGCCGAGGAGATCCGGTGGAAGGGACTCGATGCCCAGGGCAGTCCCACCGTGGAAGTATACTATTTCTGGTCGAGGAACTGCCCCCATTGCCTGCAAGCCAAGCCCTGGGTCGTTCAGCTTGAAAAGAATCATTCCTGGCTCAAGGTGCACTCCTTTGAGTTGTCCGCAAGCAAGATCAACGCCGAATTATTCCAGTCGATGTTAAAAGAAATCGGGGAAACGCGCATGGCGGTTCCCGCATTCCTGTTTTGTGAATCCATTCATTTCGGCTTTTCCCCGCAATCCACCTCGCAGATCGAGGATGAGATCTTGTCCTGCCGGGCACGATTGTTCAGCGGGAACAACCACCCCTCGTCAAAGGTGCCCATGCACCTGGGACCCATCTCTCTTCCCTGGATCGGAGAGATCGATCCGGAACAATTTTCGTTGCCCGTGTTCACCCTGATCATTGCGGGAGTGGACGCTTTCAATCCGTGCGCGTTTTTCGTTCTTTTGTTTCTCCTGAGTCTCATGGTTCATTTGCGCAAGCGGACGCGGATGGTTGTCGTCGGAGGGATTTTCGTGTTTTTTTCCGGATTCGTTTATTTCGTGTTCATGGCGGCCTGGCTGAATGTTTTCCTGGTCATGGGGGAGATCAAGCTGGTGACCCTCGTGGCGGGAATGTTCGCGGTGCTGATCGCCCTGTTCAACATCAAGGACTTTTTCAGGTTCAAGGAGGGATTTTCCATTTCGATCCCGGAAAGCCGGAAACCGGGGCTCTTCAAGCGCATGACGGGGTTGATCCGCGAAACGTCTCTTCCCTCCATGATCGCCGGAACCACACTCCTGGCCATTGTGGCGAACGCGTATGAGTTTTTATGCACCTCGGGGTTTCCCATGGTTTACACCCGGGTGCTGACCCTGAGCAACTTGTCCGTGCCCACCTATTATTTTTATCTGGTGTTTTATAACGTGATTTATGTGGTTCCCCTGGTTTTGATCGTCATCGCCTTTACCGTGACGCTGGGATCGAGAAAACTCATGGAGCGGGAAGGGCGGGTCCTGAAGTTGATGTCTGGAATCATGATGCTCTCTCTGGGCCTGCTTCTGGTGTTTGCTTCCGAGATGCTCAGCAACGCCGTCGCCGCCGCAGGGCTGTTGGTATTAGCCCTGGCCGCGACCTTTCTCGTGGTCTGGATCGAAGGCGTGTTCCGGAAACGGGTTCGGCGTCGATGAAAAATCACAAAACCGATTTCCCGGATTTCCGGGCTTTTTCCAGCCGTTGGGCTTTTTCCTCGTCCCACCACCACCATTCGATGATATTGCCGACGATCGGGGCCTGTGAGGGATTTTTCTCGGGCCGGGAAAATTTGTTCCAGTACACCAGCCGGTCGTAGCCGATGTACCATTGGGGGACAATATAAAACTGATGGGTGAGAATTCGGTCCATGGCCTGGATGGCGTCCACCAGTTCCTTGCGCGTCTTGGCCGCGACGGTAATGTCGATCAGGTCGTCGATGGCCCGGTTTTGGATGCCCATGTAATTTCGCGATCCGGGGGTTTTGGCGGCCTCGCTACTCCACATGTAACGTTGTTCGTTTCCCGGCGAACGCGACTGCGGATAATTGGCGACCACCATGTCGAAGGAAAATTCCCGCAATTTCTGCTCGTACTCCGCGATCTGGACCACCTTCATATCCATGTCCACCCCGATTTTCTTCAAATTATTTTTATACGGCTCTGAAATTCGCATGAAATCGGGGCTTGCCAGGATCAACGTGAAGGAGAACCTTTGGCCGTCCCGGACGCGGATACCGTCGGGCCCGATTTTCCATCCTTCAGAATCGAGCAGGGCGTTGGCGGTGCGGACGTTTGCCTCCAACGGGGCGTCTTCTCCGGGCGCTCCCACAGGTTTGGTGAACACGGTCTTGGGAACATCCTCGGAATATTTCTCCTTCAGCCTTTTCAACAGGTCGAGCACGGCCCCTTCGGGGAGTCCCTTGGGCTTCATTTCCGGGTTATTGTCGAAATAGCACTCGCTCCGGGTGTACTGGTTGTAGAACAGGTTTTTGTTGCTCCAATCGAAATCGAAGACCAGGGCGACCGCGGCACGGGTTTTACGGGACTGGAAGAGGGGATTGCGCATGTTCATCACGAACCCCTGCATCCCCGCGACGCGCTTGTGGGGAATTTTTTCCCGAAGGTAATATCCCCTCTGGACGAAATCTCCCTGGTAGTCCAATGCCCAATCGCGGGAACTGCCGATCAGTTCCGCATCGTAGCTTCCCCCCTTGAAACCCTCGCGCATGGCGACGGGATCCAGAAAGATTTTCCAGGTGATCTTCTCGAAATTATACCGGCCCCGGTTTTTGGGCAGGTTGTTGCCCCACCAGCCGGGATTGCGTTTGAGGGTAATGAATTTTCCAAACTCGTATCGATCCACAACATAAGGACCGCTCCCCACCGCGATGTTGTCGAAATCGGCGCCGAATTTCTTCTCTTTCTGGCCGTATATATGTTTGGGAAAAATGATCATCTGTCCGGTGATGAGGGGAAGCTCCTGGTTGAAAATATTGAAGGTGTATTTGACCGTGTAGGGGTCGATTTTCTCAACCTTCTTGATATCCTTGAAATACTGCTTGTAGATGGGGTGGTACTCGGGGTCCTTCAAAAGGTCGAAGGAGAACAGGAAATCGTCGGCGGTAACGGGTTGGCCGTCCGACCAGCGTGCGGTCTTATACAAATGGTAAATGAGGGTCATCCGGTCGTCCGCGAGGTCCGCCGTTTCGACCATGTTGCCGTATTGGGAGAACGGCTCGTCGTCGTCGGATGAGCTGTCCATGGGAGTCTGAAACACCAGCCCGCCGATGCCGGGGGCGGTGACTCCCTTCAGGGATGCCGGATTGAGCTTGGTGAAGGCGCCGAAATCCGCGAGGACCAGATGCCCGCCCGGCTTCGCCTTCGGACTGGAATAATCGTAAGGTTCATCGGCTTTGTATTTGAGTCCGCTCGGACCATACAGGGACAGTCCCGGTAGAGGTTTGGCCATGACGGGATGAACCGTCAGCAATAAAATAAGAAGCGCAAGGATCGTCCGGTACATGCGGGTTCTCCGGTAAAAAGGTAGGAAATCATCCGCCAATTATCTTACACGCCTCCGAAGATGCAGAAAACCCTTTAATTTTGTGGGCGATTTTGTTGATATAATGAGAAATTAACCGCGTTCAAGGACACGAGTTTGGAGCAGATTCAAGGAAGTTATCTCTACCTCCCCGAAGGAGAACTGGACCGGCGGGCGGAGACGGCTTACGAAATCTACCGGGAATGCCGGGTGTGCCCGCGCGGGTGCGGCGTGGACCGCACCGGCGGCGGCAGAGGATTCTGCGGTCTGGGTGACGGATTGAAGGTATCCTCTTTCGTTCGCCATTACGGCGAAGAGCCTCCTCTTGTGGGACAGACGGGGGTCGGGAACATTTTCGTCACGTCCTGCAATCTGGCCTGCAGTTATTGCCAGAACTACCAGATTTCCCAGGAGGACAGGGGCGCGGACCGGCCTTTTGCGGTTGTCGCCGAAGAGATGCTTCAACTACAGGCCGGCGGGGTCAATTTTCTGGGCTGGGTTTCTCCCTCCCATATCGTTCCCGGATTGCTGAAAAGTCTGGCCCTGGCGCGTAAAAAAGGATTTCGACTGCCCATCGTCTATAACACCAACGCCTACGATTCGGTGGAGACCCTGAAACTTCTCGACGGGGTGGTGGATGTCTATCTTCCCGATCTGAAGTATTCGGACAATCGGATTGCCCGCGATTTGTCCCGTGCGGCCGATTACGTGGAGCGGTCGAGGGAAGCGGTACTGGAGATGTTCCGGCAGGTCGGTCCCCTGCGGGTGAGGGGAGACGGTTTGGCGGAACGGGGCCTCATGGTCCGGCATTTGGTGCTTCCCGAGGGAGCCGCCGGGACATGGGAGACGCTGTGTTTCATCGCCCTGGAGTTGTCCCCGCGGGTGCCGGTCAGCCTGATGAGCCAATACCGGCCGGTGCACCGGGCTTTGGGGATTCCCGGCCTGGCCCGCCGGATCACCGCGTCGGAATATCAAGCCGCCCTGGCCATGGCCGGGGAGTTGGGTTTCGAGACCCTGTTCACGCAGGATCCCGAAGACGAGGTCCATAATCTTCCCGATTTCCGGAACCCGAACCAGCCGTTTCCCCTGGACCGGGTGCGAAACCACGAATCATTTGTTTGTTAACGGGCTGTAATTTTGATATTTTTAAGGGGGCCGCAAGAGTCCGGAATTTTGCGGTTTGGCAACTCGCTCGCCTTCGATTCATGCGGCAGGTTTAAGTTTCTGGAAGTTGCGATCAATTCCCCATTTGGTTTCCTGGGGACAATTTTAATGGTTCCCTCATGGATCGGCCCGTCTGGCCGGTTTCGTTGAAAACCCTCCAATTGGTTTATTTCATGGTACCGAGAAAAACACGGAAAATTCATATCGGTTCGCTGGTCATAGGGGGAGACAGCCCCATTGCGGTGCAAAGCATGTCGGCCACCCAGACGCAGGACCTCACGGCCACGGGACGGCAAATCGAGATTCTCCAGGCGGCGGGAGCCGACGTGATCCGCATCGCGGTGGACAGCGAAAAGGACGTGGAAGCCCTGGCCCGGCTGAGACAGCAATTTCCGGATCCCATCCTGTCCGTCGATCTTCAGGAGAATTACCGGCTCGCTCCCCTCGTGGCCCCGCTGGTCAACAAGGTGAGGTATAATCCGGGCCACTTGTACCACCTGGATAAAGACAAGACCATTCGCGAGAAGGTGGAGTTTATCGCCAACGCGGCCCGGGAATACGGGTGCGCCATACGGATTGGGGTCAACTGCGGGTCTGTGGATCCGGATTACAAGGCGCGGTTTCCCAATGACTCCATCGAGGCGATGGTGCGGTGTGCCGTCGATCATTGCGGTCTTCTGGATGAACTGAATTTTTCCGATTATTGCGTGTCGCTCAAGGATTCCGATGCGCAAAAGGTGATTGAGGCAAACCGTCGTTTTGCCGAGGAACGGCCCGATGTGCCCATCCATCTCGGTGTGACGGAGGCGGGACTGCCGCCGGAAGGGATCATCAAGACCCGGATTGCCTTCGAGCAGTTGGTTTCCCTGGGGATCGGCGATACCATCCGGGTTTCGCTCACCCTTCCGAATGAGCAAAAGGGACAGGAGATCGACGTGGGCCGGGAAATCCTGGCCGACATCGAGGCGGGGCGGTTTCGTTCGGTCCCGGAAAATTTCTCCGACAAGCTGAATATCATCGCTTGTCCCAGTTGTTCCCGGGTGGAGAACGACAAGTTTGTGGAACTGGCGCAGGAAGTCCGCCGGTTGACCCAATATGCGGAGAAATACAAGCTTACCATTGCCGTCATGGGTTGCCGGGTGAATGGTCCCGGTGAAACCGATGACGCCGATCTGGGGCTGTGGTGCGGCCCGTCACGGGTCAATCTCAAGAAAGGCACTGAAACGGTGGGGTCTTACACCTACGACGAGATTCTGGGACATTTGAAGAAGGAATTGGATCTAATTATTTCCGAGCGATACGGCGCCGTCGAAGCCGCGGGGGCCTGACCGGTTAACGAAGAGGAGACGTCATGCAGGTGGAAGTCGAAGAGCTGAATCCGCAAAAGAAGAAATTGCACATCACAATTCCCGAGGAGGTGGTGTCGCAAAAGGTCAACGACGCTTACAAAATACTGAACCGCCAGATCAGCATGCCGGGATTTCGTCCGGGCAAAATTCCCCAGCACATTCTGGAGCAACAGGTGCCCATACAGTCCTTTTCCAACCTGTTCCAGGACCTGATGCAGGATTATTACGAGCAAGCCCTGCGGGAAACCGGCCTGGAACCTGTCAGCCAACCCGAGATCGACCACTCCCAGTTAACCGATGTCAGGAAAAACGCCCCGTTCAAATTTTCGGTCGTGCTCGACGTTCGCAAGCGTATCGAATTGAAGAATTACAAGGGACTCAAGTTCAAGAAAAAAGAGATCGTCATCACCGACGAGCAATTGGAACGGGCTCTGGAACGGTTTACCATGATGCATGGCCATACGGAACCCTGGGAGGACGATCATCCCGCTGAGATGGGAGACATCGCGGTGCTGGATTTCGATGGATTCCAGGGGGATGAGCCGCTTGAAAATGGCTCCAGCCGGGATTACGAGGTTCGGCTCGGCGAGAACAAGATGATCCCCGGATTCGAGGAACAACTGGTCGGGCACAAAGTCGGGGAGGAATTCGAGGCTCGCGTTGTATTGCCGCAACAATGGAACCAGAAACTGCGGCGGGTCAGCATGCCCGTCCCCGGCAAGGAAGGGGAAGCCCCGGACGACCTGGCTACGTTTAAAGTCCGGCTCAAGGATTTGCAAAAAAGGGTTCCCGTACCCCTGGACGATTACCTGGCGAAAAAGGAAGGGTGCGGCAGTGTGGACGATTTGCGGCGCAAGTTGAAAGCGGACATGCAAAACTTCGCTCTTCAGCAGGAAGAGTTGAGAATCAAAGAGGAGATTTTCAATCAGCTTGTCAAAGAACACGATCTGGAGCCCCCGGAATCTCTGGTCGATCGGGAGCTCAAATTCATGATTGAAGGGATGAAATTCCAGATTGAGGAGTCGGGAATGAAAGTGGAAGATTCCGGATTCGATGAGGAACGGGCTCGCGAGGAATGGAAGAATCGGGCGATATTCAATACGAGGGGATACTCCATCCTTGAGGCGATTGCCCAAAAGGAGGGAATCCACGTCACTCAGCAGGACATGGAAGAAGAATACCGCCGCCTGGCCGAGCAGACCGGGCAGAAGATTGAGGTGGTGCGTAACCGAATGTTGGCCTATCCCGAAACCATGCAACAGACGACCGGAAAAATATTGGGGCAAAAGGCCATGAATTATATCTATTCCAACTGCGAGTTCGAATACGTCCAAAACCTTCCCGAGAAGGAGGAGGAAAGCGGAGAGGGGAATAAACGCTCTGCCTGATGGTCTTGGGTAAGATTTTCGAATCCTGGCTCCCCGATTCAAGCTTCTGAGCATACATAGTCTGAAAACATCCTGAGGGGAATTTTGAAAGTCGCGTTTATAGGATTGGGAGTGATGGGATTTCCCATGGCAGGCCATTTGGCCTCTGCCGGGCAGGAGGTGTCTGTTTTCAATCGGAGTCCCGTGAAATGCGAAAACTGGGTTCGGAAATTCACGGGCCGTTTGGCGAAAAGTCCTGCCGATGCGGCCCGGGGTGCGGAAGTCGTGTTTGCCTGCGTGGGCAATGACGAGGATGTCCGCGAGATCACTCTGGGCCGTGACGGGGTCTTTTCGGTCATGGCCGAGGGCACGGTTTTTGTCGATCACACCACCACGTCCGCCCACCTGGCCGTTGAACTGGCGGACACCGCTTACCGGAAGAAAATCATTTATCTGGATGCCCCGGTTTCGGGGGGACAGAAGGGGGCCGAATCGGGTGAGTTGACCATTATGGTGGGTGGGGATTTCAAAGCCTTTGTTCATATCCGTCCCCTGCTCGGCCATTACAGTAGCATGGCCAAGCTTATGGGCCCCGTGGGAACCGGGCAGTTGACCAAAATGGTTAACCAGATTTGCCTCACCGGGTTGCTGGAAGGCCTTGCGGAAGGAATGAATTTTTGTGTCCGCGCCAAGCTGGATACGGGAAAAGTTCTTGAGGTTCTGACCCGCGGGGCCGCGGGATCGTGGCAGATGGAAAACCGCGGCCCGACGATGGTCCAGGGAAGTTTCAATTTCGGTTTTGCCGTGGACCTGATGCGGAAGGACCTCGCGTTTTGTCTCGAGGAAGCAAAAAAAACCGGTACGGAATTACCGGTGGTGGAAATGGTGGACCAATTTTACGCGGCGGTCCAGGCGATGGGGGGCGGGCGGTGGGACACGTCCAGCCTGATTGCCCGCTTTCAGAAACGATCTTGAATCAGACGATCCGTTTCACAACCCTGGAAATGGGATTATGAAATATCTGAAGGTTATGAAGGAGGAGGATCTGCCCATCGGTAAATCCGCCATCATTCGCGCCGGTGAGGAGGAAGTCGCTCTGTTCAATTACAAGGGCCGGCTTTATGCCATTGCGAACAAGTGCCTCCATAAAGGGGCGCCGCTGGGCGAGGGGCGAATCGAGGAGGGGGTCATTATTTGCCCTCAACATGAGTGGCGGTACAATCTGGAAACCGGTTATTGCATGCAGAACCCGGAAATGAAAACGCGGGTCTTTCCGGTAAAGGTCCAGAATCGGCACATTTACGTGGGTGGACTTTTTAAGGACGATAGTAATAAAGCCCTGGGGAAAGCCCCGTCCAAAATTCCCGATTCGATTAAGTTCAAAATCGATACCATCCGGAAACCGATCAATCCGGAGGAGACTCTGTAATACTCCAGGGCCGTCCCTTCATTCAATCAATAGGGGGCGGGATCCTCGATTTCCACCCAGTGGGGGTCTCCGTGCGTTTTAAAATTTTCGGTTCCGGCGAAGGTCCCCTCATGGTAGATATTGACCTTGAATTTGCCCCCGCCGTATTTTTCCTGGATAAACGGGACCGGATCCTCGACCTCGATTAACTCTGGAGTTTCATAAAATCCGATGAGTTTGAACTCCATTCCCATTCCAGAGGGAATGAGGGCGAAAACCTTCAGCTTGGTTTCCGGCAAAATGCGCTTGAAGTCATCGTCCATGTGATCCCGGGTATAGGCGGGACCATTTTTTTGACGCGCCCGGCGTTTCAGGTAGTCTTCCATCAGGTTCCAGAACCACCAGTTTTTGGACTTGCGCTGATCGTGCAGAAACGGGTACTCCACAAACCCGTATTTATTTATGAAAGGTTTTTTTGCCATTTGCGGTTCTCCAAGTTTCGCTCTGCTTATTATATGAAGATTTTTTCCGGATCAAAATCCTTTTGAAAAGGAGACCGTTGCCTAACCCAAATATGTCGCCCTGAGCTTGTCGAAGGGCGATCTCCGGTTTTGCTTTCCTTCGGCTTCGCTCAGGACAGGCTCAAAACAAGCTCAGCACGACACTTTCGGCGCCTTTCTCCGACTTATGCAAAGCTCTCTTTGAAAAGGGGGGCATTCGGGAGCCCGCCGCTGAATATTTCGATCGATTGAATTGATGGGAGACTGGTTAGAGGACAATTATTGGCGATTTGGATTTCGCTCGCGATTATACGACCTGCTCACGCCGGAGTCCTATATTCAATCCCTCGAAAGCTGTCTGGATTGCCTTTCGCCTTTGCAAAACGGCCGGGTATGGCTCGATGCCGGTTGCGGGTCGGGAATGTTGATCGACCGGCTTCATGAGACACTTGCCCGGGGCGGATTCCTGGTGGCGACCGATCTTCTGTTCTCCGGCCTGCGGTTGAGCCGCGCCAAGGCCAAATATTTCAAGTTGGAAAACCGGGTATTGTGTTTTCAGTCCAACCTTACCGAGCCCCTCCCCATCAAACCCGGTTCCATAGATGCGGTCATCGCCCACTTTTCCCTGTATACTTTGCCTGAAAGAGAACAGAGAATTTCTGCCCTGCAACACGTCCACTCCGTGCTCCGTACCGGTGGCGAGTTGGTGTTGGTCAATCCTTCGCTCGATTATAACGCGGCCCGGATCATCCAGGACAGCCTGAGGCAGGTCCAATTCCGGTGCGGTGCTCCTTCCATGTGGTGGAAACGGTATATTTATTATCCCCTGACATACTGGTTTGGCTTGCGGTTCATCGAGCGGCAACTGCGGCGGGGAAACTGGAAAGCGTTCACCATCGACGAAATGTGCCAGGAAGTGGAGGACGGGGGGTTCACCGTCAAGCATACCGAATCGGTGTACTCCCTTTCCGCTATTCTTGTCAAGGCCGAGGCGCGTTAGGGATCGAGATCCCGTCTTCTCAATTCGGTGACGAGATTGTGAGCCAGACGTGTGGGTTCCGGGATTCGGTATCGAGTGGTGCATTCCAGGGTTCGCCGGACGGCATTATCGTGGCTGATGCGATGCCCAGGCGAGACAAACAAGGGTTTGCACTTCTCCCGAGTGCGAATTACGGTTCCCAGGCGTTTACCCGTTTCGTCGACCAGCGGTGAACAATCTCCCTTCTGGTTCCCAGGTTCTTCGTAACGGCCCACCAAACGGGACTTTGCACAACCAATGGCGGGCAGGTCCAGAAGCAGGCCCAGATGACAGGCCAGACCAAACCGGCGCGGATGGGCCAGGCCCTGGCCGTCGAACATCAGCAGGCCGGGGGTGGGCCGGACTTTTTTGAAAAGCTCCAGCAGGAGAGGGGCTTCCCGAAAGGAAAGCAGGCCGGGAACGTAGGGGAAGGTGACCCGCCCCTGCAGGGTGAACTTGGCGACCAGCTCCAGCGATGGGAACTTCAGAAGGACCACCCCCGCGTAAATCGTTTGTGAAGTATGGGAAAATCCGAGATCCGCGCCCGCCACGAGGGCCGGGAGGGCTGAACCTCCCCGCAAACGGATTCTGCACGCGAGGGATTGCTGGATTCGCACCGCTTCTTCCGTCGAAACGTCCCAGGGATGCAGGGGGTAGATCTTCATTACCCAGCGACCGGGACGCGACTTCCACCCTCTCGAAAGCTTTTATTCACCGCGTCCGTGAATCGCATGTATTGAACGCCTGTTTCAAACCGGGTCCGCTTCACCGTTTCTCTTCCCCGAATGGAATTGATGAATTCCTCCTCGACCCTCCACCCGCTATCCGGCAGGGAGGGGAGGGGGATCGGATTTTTACCGCTTCCCGCCAGGGTGAGATGCAGGTTTCCGGCCGGGTTCAGTTCGAGATGCAGGGAGCCCCGCTCGCCGAAAAATTTCACAAAGGGGATATCCGGACAAACCGCCCGTTCACTCATCAGCAGGGTTCCCTGAATTCCGTTTTCAAGCTCCAATTGGACCGAAAGGTAATCGGGAACATCCACCTCGATCCTGTCCCCCGTTTCAGGATCCCGAGCCCGTCCGTTGAAAACGCGGGCGGCGGCCTGCACCCAGCGCGCGGGAGGAAGCCAGCGCAGAAGGGATTCATACAGGATTCCCAGCATCATAATATTATTGCCGCTCAGTTTCCGGTTGCGTCGCCAATGCAGGGGGGCGTTTTCCGCCTGGGTGGGAGGGGATTGAAATTCCATGTGAAAATGGGACAGGAGGCCCAGCGTACCGTTATTTAACAGATCCGCCACAAGCTCATCTGCATGCAGGGTAAATGGAGCGGGAACAATTTGCGCCACCTGGCCGGGATGCCCCTGGGCGATGCTCAGCATGGTTTGGGCCTCATCCGCGTTCATGGCCATGCGGGCCTCGCAGAGGACGTGTTTCCCCGCATTCAGGGCCGTACAGGTGGCTTCGCAATGCAGATAAGGCCAGGTACCGATCACGACCGCGTCCACCTCGGGTGAAGTGGCCACCTCGGTCCAGGAGGCCCGGACCTTGGGGATACCCCATTTGGAGGCAACCGTCTTGCCCGACTCGATCGATCGATTGGCCACCTCGATTAGCCGAACCCCCTGGATGGCCTGCAGACGCGGAAGATGCATTTTAAGCGTGTTCTGACCGGCGCCGATGATCCCGATCCGGATGTCCTGTAAAATTGTCATACCGGTTCAAAAATGGAGACGAAAATTAATTTCCCTCTTAAAATAAAGTTTTATTGTTTCAGGGGATATGGTAAAACAAGAAGCCGAAATATATGATTTTATGGGAGTTTTATCGACCCCGCCTGCCATGTTTAATTATGAAATGAACATTCTGGTGGTTGAAGATGTTTTGACCACGCGGTTGTTTATCAAAAAAATTTTGAAAAAACTGGGGTTCAATAATATTTTTCTGCTGGAAGATGGGGACATTGCTCTTGAAGAAATCAAGCGGCAGAAATTCGACCTGATCATTTCAGACTGGCATATGCCCAATCTGGACGGGATTCAATTGTTCAAAGCTCTCAAAAAGGACCGGCGTTGGGAAAACATTCCCTTCCTCCTGCTTACGGCGGAGAAGGAAAAGGATAAAGTCATAGAGGCGATTCGCGCCGGGATCGCCCATTACATGGTGAAACCGGTCCAGGCTGAAGCCCTGGAATTTAAAATCAAGGAGGCCTGCGGAATTCAATAGCCCTTCCGCCCCGGCCTCCGTTTATTCCCCTCCCGTCCGCTCTCTCCCGCCGGTGTGCCTCGGGACTTAGAGTCCCGCGTCCTTGCGGAGGGCTTCCGCCTTATCCGTTGCTTCCCAGGTGAATGACTTCTCGGTCCGACCGAAATGGCCATAGGCCGCGGTGAGAGAATATCGGGGTTTCAGCAGGTCCAGAGTTTTGACGATTCCAGCCGGTTTGAGGTTGAAATGAGCGCGGACCAGATCCTCCAGAATGCCGGGATTGACATGGGCGGTCCCAAACGTTTCGATGCACACCGAGACGGGGTCGGCGACCCCGATGGCGTAGGCGATCTGTACCTCGCACCGGTCGGCGATTTCTGCCGCGACGAGATTTTTGGCAACGTAGCGGGCCATGTAAGCCGCCGAACGATCCACCTTC
>Ga0210019_1003473_pt1 | contig 14444 bp, 12 predicted proteins | sample CryGeyCG2114_020_2_FD_183969 | JGI IMG/M metagenome (GOLD analysis project Ga0210019, IMG submission 183969) | Groundwater microbial communities from aquifer - Crystal Geyser CG11_big_fil_rev_8/21/14_0.20 (SPAdes) (version 2) | ecosystem: Environmental > Aquatic > Deep subsurface > Groundwater ...
TTACTGATGCAGTGAGCATCATCGGGCATTATGGACAAGACAATCCACTCTATAACCCGGTAGACACCGCATATTCCCCTCTTGTTGATGCCGCTGATGTTTCGGCAGCTCTGTCTAACTACTTTACCGTCTGCATTGGTTCCCATCCAAACCCGAACGCAATAATTGGAGGTGGGCGTGCGGCAGTGATGGAGTATGGACCTGAAAATCCCGCAGCGACCGTTACATACCGTATCTCAAACCCTGTGGTATTACGGCGAATTGCAACAGAGACCCCAACGGGCATTCAGTACACCAATGTGGTCGATATTACTGTCATGGTCTATGCAGATACGGCACCAGGCGTTTGGATTGCTGGCGTTGCACTGAATAACATTATCGACGTACCCCAGGATCCAATCACTGGAGAACCAGGCGGTGGAACAATCAAGATAGAGCTCTACCCACCGGAAGGTATGTATGCTGCCTGGAATGAAGCGTTCAAAACGGTAATGCTTCGTGTCGGTGAGAATATTCAGGCTGCACTGCTCGATAGACCAGGAGTAGGAACACCGTTGGATCTATACACGATGGATGATCTGCTCATTGCAAAATACCATTATGTTGGCACGCAATGTCCGCAGTTTCTTCCTGTCACAGCCGAAAACACCGACAGGCACACAGCAATAACAACCGTGGCAGACGGAGGAAGTGACCTTTACACCAAGGTTGTTGTTGACTGGGGTACGTGTCCATCTCAGGAACCTCCGCAACCCAATCGATCGTATCTACCCTTGCTTAACAGAACCAGATCACGTTAAGTTCTGTTACGCAATGTGTTAAATAAAGGCATCAATTAGAAATAATTGATGCCTTTTTTCTTTTTATATACCAGATCGCTTCTCAAGGAAAATGAAATGCTACTAATTACGGGAAAATATATACTTTTGAGAAAACACTCACGAATTTCTTATACCCCAAAGGGTTCCTTGCAACCTTTAAGGGTTCCTTGCAACCTTTAAGGGTTCCATTGCAGAACGCGCTCGCCACTCTGAATCAGGTAATAACAAAACTTAGCCATATTCGGATTTGACGGCGCATAGGTAGTCACTCCATCGGTGGCTTTGAGACATGCCGCATCACTACGATTCTCCAAATGCGCATACAACACATACGAACCAGCAGCATATTCAAGACCAACTCCACCAGAAGGTTTGACTCTCATATTTTCATAATAAATATAGTATGGATTCCCACCGTTTACCGCATCACCAGTTTTTTCGAGTGGATCGTGAGGAACAACTTTTGCAACGCTCTGCGAAATTATTTCGTCTAAAAAGCTGTCTTGAAAACTATAATCGGTATAATAACTTCCGCCAGAAATCACGTATGGACCATTAGTACCTCGGGGGAGCGAACCTTTTGTGAGAGTAAAATACGTCTCAACCGCCTGTGCGATTGTACCTAAATCCTGTTTTCTTTGGGCATCTCGCGCTTCCTTAATTCGTTGTCCGGGATCGATTGCCACAAGAACAACTGCTGCAAGAATGCCAAGCACCGCAATCACCACTAAAAGTTCAATGAGCGTAAACCCAGATGTTTTATATGTACTGTATGTCAAACTCTTACGCATTGTATATACAGGTTACGCGAGATATTTCGTTGGGTCAATACACTATTTTTTACGTAAAGATAAACCAAACGTTACTTATTGAGATCCAATACGCCAAGTTCATAGCTATCACCGTATTGAAGTTCTTTTCGAAGCAGTTTTTGTGCAAGCGCTTCTTCAAGTCGATCCTGAATTATTCGCCTCAAAGGACGTGCACCGTAATCTTCGTCATAGCCTAATCGCGCAAGCTCATTCACTAAAGAAACCGTCCAACTCAGGGAAATTTCATGTTGTGACTGTAAACGTTTTTTAAGCTTAGAAAGTTCCAAAACTACAATTTTGCTCATATCATTTTTGCTAATTCGCTCAAACATAACAAGACCATCAAAACGGTTAATAAGTTCCGGAGGAAATTTTGCCTCAAGACGTTCACGTAGCAATAATCCGTCTTCTTCGGTTACCACTTGCATGTCGGTAACCGCATTCGACGTTGCGATGATGATAGTATTTCTAAAGTCAACCGTTTGTCCTTCTTCACTCGTTAATCTGCCATCTTCAAGTATTTGCAAAAATAGATTGTGTATTTTGTTTTCTGCTTTTTCGAACTCATCGAGCAAAATAAGACTAAATGGCCGCTCATTCACCAGCGTGGTCATCTGAGAAATAAACGATACTATCGCACCAAATTCTGCAAATTCGCTCATATCAAAACGAACGAAATTATTTTCAACCATCTTAGTAAGTGCCGCTTCAGACGTTGTTGCGTCAAGCGTCGGGGTAAAATACACTTGCGCTAAAACTTTTGCAGTAAGCGTTTTGCCCACACCGGTTGGACCCAAAAACAAAAAGGATGCGATTGGTCGCGATGCCGAGGAAACACCCGTACGCGCACGTCGCATGGCCCGAGCGATTGTTGTAATTGCATCTTTTTGTCCAATAATGTGATCTGACAACAGTCTTTCCAGCGACAGTAACTTATCTGCTTCCTGGGTTGAAAGTTCTCCAACCGGAACACCAGTCATTGCCGAAACGGCAGATTGCACGTCAGAAACGGTAATTATTTTATCCTGACGCACCTCAACAGCTTTTTGCAACACATCTATGGCTTTACTGGGTAATACTGCTTTGTGAATATATCGTTCCGAGAGTTCAATCGATTCACTTAATGCTTGATAGGTAAAAAACACGTGCGATTTTTTTTCTCGATCCATGACAATGCGCTCTAAAATTTCCATGGTTTCAGATATGCCTGGTGGGGTAAGGGTAAGCACATCAAACTCGCTCACAAATTCGGCGTAGTTTTCAATATATTTTCTAAACACCTCGGGCGTTGTTGTTGCCACAATGGGAAATGAATGCGACGAAAGCAAAGGTGTTATGTAACCAATGAGCCCTTCATTAATAAGATTTTCCACCTGATTAATGAACAATATGGTTTCGCCAGCTTCAAGCTCAGTAAGAACACGACGTAATCGCGCTTCAACATTTCCTCGCCCTGATCCTCCAATGAGTCCCGCGGTATCAAGCTCAATAATCCGCCTTCCGGAAAGAAGTTTTACTAAATCTATGGTTGAGTTATCCTCCTTCGTACGACTGTTATCCAAACCCGGAGAGGTACCTAACAGTAACCACGCGACTTCATAAATAAGAGAACGCTTTCCAACACCTGCGGAACCAACCACAAGAACGTTGTTTTTTCGCGGACGTACAAGCGTTGTCATGATCTGTGATAATTCCTTTTCGCGTCCATATACCCGAGGCAACCGACGCTGTGCCGCTTGCTCAGTTAAATCAACCGAATACTTTTTGAGTTCTGGCAAAAAACCTGCAAACCAGCCTTTATTCACACCCTCTGATCGAATGAAAAACTCATTTCGCCAAAACTGCCAGCCTTGCCGATTCCACACTTGATTAAGAACCCATGTTTTTGCCGATTCAAAATCATGTTCGTTCAATCGAAACGTATGTAAGTACGCATAAAATGGCTTCATATCAGCATTATTGATAGATTCTTGATATTGCAAGTCCGTTTTTTTCACAGCAAGTGCAAGCCGCTTCCACAAAAGTTTTCGCACAGACCGATTCGTAAGATTTCCCTGCTTTATTGTGTGATAAAACCTGCGGTTACGAAAAACCAACCAATACACAAAAATGAGTAATACGATATACGGTAAAAGCAGGTAGGGATTTTGTGTGTACAGGAAGTAGGGGAGATAGTAGTAAAAAATTGGTACGACAAGCGCTACGAGAAATAATAGAGCGATCAATACCGAGCTAACCATAGTCCACACAATCCGTATCGTAATGCCAACCATATACCCAACAAGCGTTTTGTCACGCCTAAAAGGTGCAAAAAAATGTTTAAGGATAGCACCCAAACCCAACTGATCATAAAAATTCAGAATCGTTCTCGTAAAAAAGTAATAATAAAACGTGAGTGTATCGATAGTAAACCACAACACAAACCCAATAAATGGAAATACCCCTAATACATAATTCACGACGTTTGTTATTCTTTCTACCATGACAGATTTTCTCTTTCAGTATATAATTATGCTTCGCAACAAACAACGTCGTAATTTAATAATTAATCGACTAACAAATCAAAGCAAAGGAGTATTGCCATGCTTGAATCTGTTCGTCACATTGTTCCCGTAATTTCAGCACACCCGTTTGCATCTCTTATTCTTTTTTGGGTAACAGGATGCGCTTTGACGGGCACGTATATATGTATATCAGCCGAAACGTCTCGCATTCGCAATGAGGCGATGGGTACCATCGTTTTTCTTGGTGGCTCATTTTTGATCGGCCTCATTTTTCTTGAATACTTGTAGCAACACTCATCTGCAATATACCATCAACCTTAACGACCTACCCTTATCGGTAGGTCTATTTTTTCCTCCATGCGCCGTGGAATTTTTTGTGCGCTTGTTTGAGTTGAGGATTGGTAATATGGGTATAGATTTGCGTAGTTGAAACATTTTTATGACCTAAACTCTCTTGTACGGTTCGTAAATCCGCTCCAGCCGTGAGAAGATCCGTTGCAAACGAATGTCGTAACACATGCGGAGTCACATCAACAACAACACCCGCCTTTTTTGCATATTTTTTTACCAACCTTTGTATTGAACGTACCGAAAGTCGAAACCGTTCACCTTCGGGATCGTCTAGAAAATCATCCACTTCTTTGGCGTGTGATTTTTGATGTGCACTTACATTCTGATCACCGTTTATTTCATTTGGCAAGGTTTCGACTCCGACCGCCTTATCGGACTTGACTAATTGGTCGTCTTTTTTTGTTTCATGCGTTTTAGACCCCTTGTAGCGACTTGAGCCACTTTTGACCGTCACATCAACCTCATCTGACCAGCGCGATGCAACTGGTCCAGAATAATGCAGGAAAAGTGGCACAAAGGTATCGTCACGCTGATCAAAATATTTTTGTATCCACTCAGATGCCTCTTCACTAATAAAAACAATTCGACGATGACCTCCTTTTCCAAATATCGTAAATTCCCTCGTTTTCAAATTTATGTCATCGCGGTTTAATTTTGCAAGTTCTGACACTCGAAGTCCTGTACTGAATAACAACTCCATAATCGCTCGATCTCTTACCCCTGCAACTGTCTTGTTTGATGGCGCCGATAAAAAATCATCCAGTTGATCTCTATTTAAAAATTTAACACTATGCGTTGGCGAATATTTTGCTAGGACAACCTTTTCGGGCTCGACAATAGGCTTGTCTTGTCGAACTAAATATTTTAAAAATGAACGTATCGTTACCAAATAGTTATACTGCGTTGATTCCTTAAGCTTTTTATTGCTGAGAAAAACCCTGAATTTCCTTATGATATCAAGCGTTATGTCCTCTATCACCAGATCCTCTTTATCCAATTGATGCGAAAGCCACTGAGCAAAACGAGTTAAGCGATATTCATATTTTTCTGCCGTTGCGCCGGACAACCCACGTTCAATAACTATGTGCTCACAAAACCCAATTACTGCTTCATTATAGGAAAAACTCATGTTGTATCTATACTATCAAAATTATTATCGTCTCGCTTAATGTATGGTGATCCAAAGGATATTTTCACCCGAGAGAGTGGGTAGGGGAGGAATATCGTAAACGAACGATTGTTACACAATAATACGTGAAAATATGCGTAATAATTATCACCGAAACAGAATAATAAACAAGTATTCCACACCAGACTATGCCTACAGATCAAGCAATCTATAGCCACAGGGGAGTAAAGATTTTCCCGCACCCGCAACGTCGTGAATTGTTTAATTAGCGACGTTTAGTATAAAAACATATGCCGTTATCTATATATACACAATTACATCGAACAACAGTACCTCACATTTTTGCGCGATTAATACGAATACATACTTTACGACTCGCTCTCGGTGCAGAATTATTAATACGTATATTGGCATATATGACGGCCTCCCCCGGAAATGCATAAAAACGGGAAATTGTTGACCAATCTACCCGGGAGAGCATGAAGCGAAGAATAGACCCACGTAAAGCGATAATTGAAAGCATAGGCATCATTGCGAAAACGTTCTAACAGAAATACTCAACAATACAAAGCATTAATGCATTAATCGTACCTTTCCGACTGTGTCTTTTCGATAACGAAGATTAGCAGTTATCCACATTGATCGACAAACACTATGGGGCTATTCCGACACATCTTAAACTATAGGTCTACGTTTTATTCTACACATCCCCTACTCCTTTATAGATACCGCCTCACATTTTTGACACTGTATTCCCTACTACAAAGGGATATTTTTGTTTTTACAGCAAAAAATACAGTAACGTTATCATTAAACCAATGCTGGCATATTCACGAATAATTCCTTTTGTGAGAAGCTTTTCGCTATTATGTTGCATAATTCCCAGAAGAATAAACAACCATCCCACCATAAATAACGCGGTATACACTGCTGCTGCAAAGAAAAACGAGGGAATAAGCACAATTTCAATCGACAATACGATCCACAATATCTGCTCACTCAAGCGAGCTTTATGAGAAACAATAAATAGGTATGACAAACCATACAAGCACATGGATACCCAGAAAGTCAAAACACTCGCCTGAATCCCCCACCCGCTTGTGTTTAATACTGCCCATGCATACACAAAATACGAAAGTAAACCGTGTAAATATAAACTCGATAACGCTGGCCGTCTTAGGGGAATCTCCTTTACCGTCGCAACATTGAGAATATTTAATGTGAGCAGTAGTAAGTACATCCCAATAACACTTGTTAGTATTGCTACGATCTGGGCATACTGTGTAAAAATAGATGTTACATAGGCCATATTTGCAGCGTATAGCGAAGGGATTAGTAGAAATGGCACAATTTCAACAACTTTTAAATCAAACCCAAAACACCACGCCGACATGAAACCAACAATGCTCCCTACCAATATCACTGAAACACGCCCATCCACATAAAGGTACAGCAAAACCGCATAGGTTAATGCCGTAACAATGAGTCGTATTCGACCAGAAAAGATATACATAGGTTAACGTAGGTCTGGCATATCATCTGTTGCATCGATTGGCGCAAGCGTTTCACGCTGTTTTTCCGCGGCTTTTTCGACCATAAACTCAGTCTTTGCATCATCTTTTGTCATCAAAAAATCAGACTTTTCAGACTTTGCAGGTCCAACATTTGTAGGTTTTTGTTCCGCCTCTTGAGTCTTTATGGGAATAACTATGTCGCGTTTAGTAGTCTGAGTAGGACCCTGTGTAGCACTTTGCGTAGCACTAGGACTCGTAGCAGGAGGTATTTTTTCTGCTTCCATTGGAGGATCAGCCGATTCCGCACTATCGGTTTGGACTTGTGGCTTTGCGTAACTTTCGCGTAACACTGCTGCCCGTTCTTTTACTTCTTGTCTTTGAGCAATGCGTGCTGCTTTGGTGTCTTCGTCAATAATAATTGATTTTACTGCCGCCCATTTTACCGGCATCGTTGGCGTTTCAGGCAAAAGAACAACTATCTTATCGCCAATTTCACCTTCGTAAAAACGAATCGACGCAGAAATCACCAGATAATCTTTATCGCCATCTAACACAACCCACTGATTTTCTTTTTTCGTGAGAATCCCCTCAACTTCGATACGGGGAACCTGTTCACTAATTTTAAACGTATTAAAATCGCCCTGAGTAAGAAGAACTAACTTATCTCCCACCACAAGTTTTGATTTGCTCGCATAGTTGGGTGGTACTTGATACTTTTTTCCGTTTGACATCTGCACAAATTCACCGTCAAACACACCTTCTTCTCCAATTGGAATATAATTCTCATCTTCTTTTGAATCCGTCGGCACTGTATCGTCTTGCCCTTGAGGCTTGTTCTGAAGCTGTTCCAGTTCTTCTTGCAACTTGGCAATCTTACTTTGTATGTCTGTTTCTTCCATAAACTTAGTATATTGTACTACATTTACCCTACGATAGAGGTTTTTTAAACATCTCCGCTCTTTGTAGCTTAACCACATCATCATCCATTCCCGGGGCAAAGGTACGCTCTGCCCACCGCTTAACTGCAGCCTCGACTTTGGCACGTGGTCGGCCATAGGTAGCGCGCGAATGTGCAATAACCTCTTGACGTAAGTTATCTGCATCAGTAATTGGAGGAAGTGCAACCGCACTAAACGGCCGCGATTGTTGACTGCCGACCATAAGCTTAAGGTACAGCTGATATTTTCCAAGACTAATCAAATCATTTGATTCAAATACGGGTTCAAATTCTTTTGCAAGCACTTCAGCATCTTCTTGACCAACAACATACGAAACAATCGTTCCAACGTTACCAAACACTGCATCTTTTACTGTACTATCCCCTCCTGATTCAAGTTGGGAGATATACTGGTGAGCAATGGTTAAATTCAATCGATATTTTCGTGATTCGCTCAAGATAGAAGCAAAACTTGAGGTTGCAAAGTTTTGAAACTCATCAACATAGACTTGGAAATCCACGCGGTTTTCTTCCGACGTATCTGCCCTACTCATAGCCGCAAACCAAAGCCGACCAACCAAAAAAGCACCAAGAATTGATGAGTTATCCTCCCCTATTCCCCCTTTTGTAAGGTTACAAAGCAAAATCTTTTTTGTATCCATTATTTCACGTAAATTTACTGTTCCACCAGCTTGTCCAACCAAATTTCGAATTGTTGGGGTAGCCAAAAAAGGCCCAAGTCGGTTTTGAATAGGCCCAACGGCCTCAGCCGCTAATCGATCATTTTGCATAATTTGTTCAAATTCATTGTTCCAAAAGTCCTTTAGTATTGGATCCTCCACCAAATTTACGATGTATTTGCGATAAGACCTATCCACCAGAATTCGCGTAACGCCCAAAAGGGTAGAGTGAGGTATCTCTAGGAATGTCAAAAACGTATTTCTAAGCAAATGCTCCATTCGAGGTCCCCATGAAAACTCAAATCGTTTCCTAAACACATCAATAAGCCCTGAAACAACCAACCCTTTCTGGTCCGGATCGCTCAACTCAAACATGTTGAGTGCAACAGGATATTCAAAATCAGAAGGGCTAAAAATAACAACATCATCCACTCGTTCCTGAGGAATGTAATCCAGAACGTAATCAAAAAGGTCTCCATGAGGATCAATCACCGCTACCCCATTCCCCGCCCGAATATCTTGAATAATCATATTTCGAAGCAAGGTGGTCTTCCCAGTACCTGTTTTTCCGATTACGTACATATGTCGACGACGATCTTCTGATCGAACCCCAAACTCAACCTGTTTATTCCTAAACGTCGTTTTAGCAAACTTAACCGCTGAATCAGTCGGCAAATCAAGTGGCGGCTCAGACTTTTTGGATAAGATATAATCAATATTCGGCGTTGAAACTGACACACTCGGAAGATGATATATCGAGGCTAGTTCTTCGGTATTGAGTATAAAAACTTTTTCCTTTTCACGCGCCTGTTTCCGTGCTCGATAATCGGAAAGTAACTGCTGTGGATCAACAATAAATCCTGACCTACTAAACGAGTTCATCTCGCCTGAAGCAAATTGCTTGAATGCGGCAACCATTGACCCAACATTTTGCTGAGCTTCCGCTTCGGTTGGGGCAAATCCAATGATTCTCATACTTGTTGAATACCCAAGTAACGATAGTTTTTTCCGAATATTTTCGATTTCTGCCTTTGCCTCTTCGTCCATTTCATATTTTTTTTCCTCCGCATTACGATCTTCCATGTAGTACGAAGGGTTTTGAACAATTCCCATGATTATGTCCACAATAAACTGCACCCCCCTCACTCCAAGTGCCTCCATAAGAACTTGAGGTAACGTACGAGTCTCTTGTTTTTTCCCTGTTTTTAACTCTTTAATTTTTCGATAACCCGCATCTTGCCACCCAACAGGAGATGGCTTTACCACAACCTGAAACCACGCTTCTTCGTTTTCTCCTAATTGCTCAACACTACCGGTAATTGCCGCCAAAGGGTCAACTTCAAAATCAGGAAACGATTTGATCGGAGAATAAAAAGGTTTATCAAGAACGATCTCCGTACCTAATATTGAAACATCTTTGTCCATCTCTATCTTGGTATAGTCGTCAACTACGGCAATCTCTGCCGTTGGATATTGAGCATAAATCTGACTTTCAACAAATTTTTGGTGTTTTTTAGGAACATACGAATAGAAAAATATCCCTTCATGATTCGCGCGAATTTCGAACGAAAACACCCCGACATCTGTTTTGTCTTGCCGTAAACCATGAATTGCAGAAAACATCATCTCAGCTGCAAGAGGAGTTTGTTCATTCTGTTTAGGAACTTTAATCATTAGCAGAATTCCCTCCGAAACATCTGATGCCGCATCAGGCAAGACCACAAAAGAATCACGAACAGTTTTAATTGCCATACCAAACGACAAAATCGCAAGGGAAACCAGTAATATTACCAGAGCATAAATCATCTATTGTTATTTTCGCACTGATATTCTTTATTCGCAAGGCTTTGCAATAATCTTTGTGCCCTATTGTCGATAAAAATCATCACCAACGGTAACTACAACGTCAAACCTTGTTAAACTTTCCGATTTCTCCAGTGTTACTGCATCAACATGAAATATGCGCTGTAACCTTGCAATCGTTGGCGAATCTAAAACGTCAACATAGACCTTTATCGAGGTTTTTTCTAGTTTTTCGGGTGCATTTCCGACCTCAACAACGTCCCCCCCAATATTTTCAATCCACCGTGATGCTTCTGTAGCAAGACCCGAGACGGATGTACCATTATAAACTCCAATATTTAGTTCCTCGTCAACCACTGCGCTTTCAACAAAAACCAATTCAACGTGCTGTTTATACACCGCTTTATTTAGGCTTTTTGACAAACTCAATAATTGCCAGCGAGAAAAACTTGATGAAATGTGATCAGAAACAACCTGTTTCCATATCTCTGAAGATATTTCTTGTACTTCGCGTTGCTCAAAAAGTGTCTCTCCGTAAGCAATAAACCCATCAACAACAATCGCGTTTTGGTACGCATACACACGCAAACTGTCTGACTTTAATGGTTCCACAAGTTTGGCATAAGAAACATCAGAACTTTGTGGGTCCAAACTAATAAACAAATCGGGAGCCACGAAAACAGTCATCTGCGTTCGCATGTTAGCTGGTGCATCCCCTATTTTCGTATACACAATTGGTCCTGATTGCGGAGTGTTTTGTAACCATACGCCTAACGCAAACACAACAACAAAAAGTGCTACTCCAATAAGTGCACTAAGAATTATTCCGAGTTTTTGCACCACGTCGCTGAACCGTGCCTTTTTTTGATATCGTTTCCACGATGCCATAATGTATAAGTACCTCGATTATTTTTTCACCAGCTACTGTCTCGGGTACTAAAACAGCATCTGCTCCGCGTTTTTTAAGGATTTGTGCCTGCTCCAGATCATTTGCGCGCATTATTATCCGCGGTCTGCGAGACAAAGATACCATAGCATCTAGTTCTCCCAGTAGGATTCCATTGTCTTCAAAATTCGGTACAGTAGAAATTATAACCTTTACCTTGGATACATCAAGTTCTGCGAGTAACTCAGCATCCGAAATATCCCCATATAGCGCAGTAATGTTACGTTTTAATAAGTTTTTGATTATGGCAGGATCATAATCTATCACGATGAGAGGAACTTTCTGTTTATGTAAAATTTCAACAATCCCCTCCCCTGTGCGGTGAGCACCAAAAACTATTACCGGGTGTTCTGCATTTTCAATATTCTTCGAAAAGTCAGCACGCATCTTCTTTCGTTGAAATACTTGCAAAGGACGAGAAATTAGTCGATATACAAATTCACCCTGAGATATTAGATACGAGCTTCCCACAAGCGTAACAATCGCTACACCCGTTACCATTGAAAGTGTTTCCGACTGAACTTGTCCCAACGATACTCCAGTAGCAATAAGAATCAGTGAGAATTCAGAGATCTGCGACACAGTAAGTCCCGTTAAAAAACTTACCCTCCGGTGATACCCCATCACTCCCATAATTGAAAGTAAAATAAGCGGATTACCCAACAAAACCATAAGTGAAAAAATAATAATCATCGGCAATTGCTGGGCAAGATTTGAAAGAGAAAGTCCCAACCCTAAAACGATAAAGAACATGATAATAAAAAAATCTCGAAGAGGCTTCATTTTTGCAGCAATTTCAAGACTTACCCGAGATGAAGAGAGAGAGATACCTGCCAGAAAGGCTCCAACCTCTAGAGAAAGGCCTAGGTACTGCGTATACATCGAAAAGATTATTGCCCATGCCATAACCGTAACAAGCACCAATTCCGACGACTTGCCTGCTCGCTGTAAATAAACACCAAGTATTCTTCCCAACACAAACGCCATAGCAACCAACAAAACCCCGATTACAACAACGGTAAAGACCGAAGAGACAACTGATCCAACACCCGTCGATGCACTGCCAATAAAGTTCAAAACAATTAAGGCAATAACAGCAACAAGATCTTGAACAATAAGAAGACCCACCGAGATTCGACCATACAGTGCGTTTAGATCGCCCTTTTCCCCAAGAAGTTTTACGATGATAATTGTTGAAGAAAACGTTAACGCCACGGCAATATATAAAGATTCAATAACGCCAAACCCAAAAATCATAGCTGCCCCGAACCCAATTATTGAAGTCACAACGACCTGTCCGATACCCGTGGTAAGGGCAACAGGACCAACCTCATGAATCTCACGAACATTCAGTTCCAAACCTAGCATAAAAAGAAGAAATGCGACGCCGAGGTGAGAAAAAAACCTGAGGATAACCTCAGTGCTTTGATCAATGGCAAAAAGAGACAAAATTAATCCAACAAAAATATACCCAAGAATTGGAGGCAGCTTGATCATACGAGCAATCGTCCCCAAAACTGTTGCAAGAACTAAAGTAATTCCGAATTCAACAAGAAGTGTATCCATAGGCAGTAAATCAAGAATATCACACCGAACTCTATCTGACCACGTAAATGACATTGTATAATGATTCTATCGAACCGCTATACCCCACCGTACTATTTGAAACAAAGGATTATGCCGTTTTGAATAAACCAATCAACTATGTGGTTACTCCAGGCGCTACCTACGATGAAGCCTCTACACTCGTAGGGTGGCTTGTTGAAAGATACGGCAAATCAATCCGAGAAGCCTGCGTGCAAGGCCACAGACCAGGAATTGTTCATCGATTAGATAAGGATACGAGTGGCGTTATGGTCATTGCCAAAAATCTGGAAACATTCTTACATTTGACAGCACAGTTTGCTACACGAACCGTTCAAAAAGAATACAAAGCAGTTTGCTGGGGAAATGTTGAAAAAACTCTTGAGAAACACAACGGCTCGCGAGGATCATCTTTCACGATTGAAGCCCCTATCGGCAGAAACCCACACCGAAGAACACTTTGTGCCGTTGTGAAGGATGGAAAGTATGCTAAAACTATGTTTACTATCGATTCAGTTTTTCAGTATGCAGGTCAAACGTTTACGTCGATTTCCGCTCAACCACAAACGGGACGAACACACCAGATCCGTGTTCACCTCAAATCAATCGGGCATAGCATACTTGGAGATAATTTATACCAGAAAAAAAGCGAAAAGCAGCTTCTTGATACAAACGCAGAATTTGCTTCTATCTCAACCCGAATGTACCTACATGCACATTCACTGTCATTTATTCCGCCACATGAGACTCAGGAAAAAACTTTTAAGTCCCCTATTCCTTGGGATATTATGAACTCTCAAGGTAACTTGAAACTTCGATAAGAATCTGATCTGGTGTGTAAGCACTCTTAATAAGATATCCTACAGCTCCCAGGTCAAAACCTTTCTTAATCACTGCGTCTTGCCCTAGGTTTGTTAAAAATACAACCTTGCCCAACTGATCAAGATGTTTGGCACTATTCAACTCCTCCATAACGGTAAGACCGTCTTTTTTAGGAAGCATAATGTCAAGAAGTGTGAGGTCAAACTTATGCTCGTTAGCTTTATCGATTGCATCCTGTCCATCTACTGCAGTTGTTACGCGATAACCTTCCCCTACCAACAACTCCTCGTACAACTCACGAAGGAAAGTTTCATCTTCAACGATCAACACCGATACGTCTTGTGGTTTCACCATGTGTATATAGTACCAAATCCCCACACTTTTACAAGCACTCAATCTATGCACTCACAAAATAACGGGGACGTGCACTGTTGCACGCCCCCGTTAGGTTACTTTCTTCTTACTAGCGGTAGGAATATCTGATACGTTTTGTGTGCACGAGAAAGGTTAAAGTCGATCTCGTGAACTCGTTGTGCATCTG
>Ga0210019_1003482_pt1 | contig 14422 bp, 13 predicted proteins | sample CryGeyCG2114_020_2_FD_183969 | JGI IMG/M metagenome (GOLD analysis project Ga0210019, IMG submission 183969) | Groundwater microbial communities from aquifer - Crystal Geyser CG11_big_fil_rev_8/21/14_0.20 (SPAdes) (version 2) | ecosystem: Environmental > Aquatic > Deep subsurface > Groundwater ...
CTGAAGGTGGGGTGGCCGGCCCGCGCTTCCCGGGCAATGGCCGCCAGAATCAGTCCGGAATCCAGCCCGCCGCTGAGGAAGGTGCCGACCGGCCGGTCGCTCATCAGCCGAAGCCGGACCGCCGTTTCGAACCGGCGCTCAAACTCCTCCTGGTACCGCGCCGCGCCGGCCTGGGACGCCGGTTCCTCCGGCAGGCGCCAGTAAGGCCGGAGGGTCAGCCGCCCGTTCTCAAACCAGCCGGCATGGGCCGGCGGCACGGAACGGATTCCCTCCAAGAGGGTGTCGGGACCCGGCACATAGCGGTTCCGCAGATACGGCAGGATTTTGTCCCGGCGGACCGTTCGGGAGACGGCGTCGGCTTCCAGGATCGCCTTGATCTCGGAGCCGAACAACAGCCGGCCGCCCCGTTCCCAGACATAAAGGGGCTTGATCCCGATCCGGTCCCGGGCCAGGAAGAGGCGGTCCCGTTTCCGGTCATGAATCGCGAAGGCGAACATGCCGTTGAACCGCTCCAGACAGGCCGGTCCCCATTCGGCAAAGGCCCGAAGGACCGTTTCGGTGTCGCACCGGCTCTGGAAACGGTGTCCCTTCACCCGAAGCTGTTCGGCGATCTCGGCGTGGTTGTAGATCTCGCCGTTGAACGCGATCCAGAGAGAACCGTCCTCGCTCGAACGGGGTTGGTGCCCCCCTTCCAGGTCCACGATGCTCAAGCGGCAGGCGGCCAGACCGATTCCCCCGTGGCGGGCCTGCCCCTGCCCGTCCGGCCCTCGATGGGCGATCACCCGGATCATCCGGTCAAGCGGATCGTTCCCGCTCCAGCCCGAATAGCCGGCGATTCCGCACATCAGCCGGTTCCCCCGTGGAGGCGATAGACCGTGAAATGCCGGTTCTGATGGACCGGTTTCAATGTCGGATGGGGGGCCGCAGCGGCCGGCAGGATCGCGTAATCGGCCCCGAACCGTTCTCCCAACCGGAGCAGCTCGGCGTCCGAGAGGGACCGGTACTGCTCCGCGAGTCCCCAGAAGGCTTCCCGCCGCCACGGGAGCGGTTCCGGTCCCAGGTGGTAGCGAAGATAGTGGTCGATCTCCGATCGGGCGGTTTGACTGGAGTAGATCGACCGCCCCAGATCCTGCCAGCTGATCGCCGGCGTCCGGCGGGAGAAAACCTCGAAACCGGACCAATCCGGCGGATTGAGGAAAACCGCGTCGGGCCGGCTGTTTTCCCGGGCCCAATCCTGGGTCTCTTTCCAGTCGGCGTTTTCCGAAGCGAGTCGGAGCTGCAGCCTGGGATTCGCCGCAAAGAGGGGTGGGAGGGCCTGAACGAAAATGTTGCAGGCCGCCAGCCCAAGCAGTCCGGTCCGGACGACGGCGGCGAATCGCCCGCCGGTTCCCTCCGGCAGCCGCCAGGACCGGCCGGCCAGGAACGCGGCCGACAGGAAAACCAAAGGGAGGGTCCACCGGATCGCGTAATCAAGGAATAGGAGTCCGATCGCCAAGGCGATGCCGCTCCATCGCCGGACCGGTGCCGGATCGGAAAGGGCCGATTCCACCGAGGCGCACAGATAAAGGGAGAGCAGCAATAGGAGATAGTCGGAGGCGCGCAAGAGGGTCAGTTTGGCCAGAAGCACCACCGGCCGGATCTCGCTGAAGAAAACTCCCGCGGCGCACAACACTCCGGCGCCGGCCGCCAGGAGCCCCGCCCCTCGATCCCGGAGCCGTTGTTCTTCCGATCGCTCCATGCGATGGCGGACCCATCCCCCGGCGGCGGCGTATGCCAGGAGCCCGCCCCAGAGATATCCCCCCCAGGAAAAGGGAAAAAGATGATGGTTTTTCCGGATCCGCATCAGCGCCCACCAGGTTTCCGGATCGAGTCCGGCGGAAGCGTAGATCTGCCAGCGGGGGAGAAAATAGATGACTGCCGGAAGCAGCGCCAGCAGGAACCAGGCGGCGCACCGGAGCCGGCGGGCGCCGGTGGGGCGGTTGGGAGCCCACAGCAGCAGCGGCGCGGCCAAGCCGCAGAGAATTACCGCGTGGGTCGGATGGATCGAAAAGAAGAGCCCCAGCCCCGCGGCCGCCCATTCCCAGCGGCCCCGCAGCAGCGCGGCCAGGATCCAGAGGCCGCAGGAGAAAGCGACGAAGTGCCAGGCGTGGTAGACGCCGATCTTCCAGGCAAACCCCATTCCGAGGGCTCCCGCCCCGCCACCAATCAGGAGAATCACGGCTAGCAGGCTTACCCGCCGGTTTTTAAAAAGGGCCTGCGCGACGGTCCAGACTCCGCCGACCGCCAGACCGCAGAGGAGCGCCAGGCGGAGGGTCTCGGCGATGCCTTCCGGCCAGTCGAACAGCGCCCATCCCCGGGCCCAGATCCACTGCAGCGGGGAGAGGGTCGTCGTCATCGCTTCCCGCAGGGGATGTCCGACCAGCCATTCGGGATGGGCGAACAGTTGAATCGGGACGATCAGGTCGGAACCTTCGACCGCCACCGCCCAGGGGTGCCGCCAAACCCTCAAGAGGAAGAGGCCGACGGCGATCGCCAGCGGCAGAAGCCGGTCGGCTCCTTTCCCCCTTTCGAGGGTCACCGACTGCTCCGGGAGGCCACCAATTTCTTCAAGCCGGTTTCCAGGGAAACCGCCGCCCGAAACCCCAGTGCCCGCTGAGCCGCTTCGGTAGAGCCGACCCGGTGCTGGACGAATGAGACCGCTTCCGATTGGAAGATCGGCGTGAGGGTGCTTCCGGTCGCCTCCAGCAGCCGCTCCACGAGCTCCCGGATCGTCGTCCGACGACCGGTCCCCACGTTAAACGCTTGATCGTTTGCCTGAGCCCGGGCGGCCAGCACATTGGCCCGGGCCACATCGGTGACATCCACGAAATCGTAGGATTGGGAGCCGTCCCCGTGAATCACCGGCGCTTCCCCCCGCTCGATCCGTTCCAGCACCTTCATGATGACGCTGGTGTAGGCCCCCTTGTCGTCCTGGCGGGGACCGTAGACATTCATGTAGCGCAGCGCGGCGTAGTCGAGTCCGTAGCGGTGGTGGTGGGCCCGGCACATCTGCTCTCCGGCGATCTTCGTGGCCCCGTAGAAGGTGGTGTTGTTCAGGGGATGGCCCTCCCGCATGGGGAACTCCACCGCGTCGCCATAAACCGACGCGGAAGAGGAGAAGACCAGGCGGGGGGTCCGGTGCTGGACGCAGGCCTGCAGCACATTGAAGGTCCCCCGGATGTTCACCTCAAACGCCGCTTCCGGGTGTTCCTGGCAGTGCAGCAACCAGAGGGCGGCCAGATGAAAAACGACCTCCCTGCCCCGGAAGGCCCGGTCCAGCCGGTCGGTCTCCAGGATGCTGGCCTCCTTTTCGAAAACTGAAACCCGGGGGTCCCGAAGGGCCGATTCCAGGTGGGCCGGTTTCCCCCGGCTGAAGTCGTCGTATACGAGGATCTCGGCCGGGGATTCCCCGAGCAGCGCCTCGACCAGATGGGAACCGATGAAGCCGGCCCCGCCGATCACCAGCAGCCGTTTGTTCCGGAGCGAGCGGCTCATCGCAGTCCCAGGAGGCGCCGCATCCAGCGGTTGGGGGCCGCCTGCAGCAGCCGGGCCAGGCCGCCGATCGCTGGGGTTTGGGAGATCAGTTCGAGCAATCCGAAGAGCAAGCGCTCTCCCCAGCCCCGCCGAAGGCTCTCGAGCAGGACCCAGGCTTCCTGCACTTCGACCGGACTGAGCCGGTAGCTGCCCATGTCGAAGATCGTTTGTCCCCGCCGTTTCCCGGGCCGGCCATGGCGGCACAACTCATAGATCAGGGACCAGAACAGGTAGCGCCGGACATTCTCCCGAAAACATTTCGCCCGGGCCGCCCCCCGCGGATCAGCCTGTTCGAGGCGGTCCAGGTAGCTCCCGACCGCTGTTTGGAAGTCCCGCGCCATCTCCAAGATGGAGCGGTCGCTGAGCGCCTCGGAGTGGATGCGATACCGCCAGAGCCGCTCTCCGAGGTGACCGATCGACCAGCGCTCCGCGATCCGAAACCAGACGATGAAGTCCCCGAAGCCCAGCGGGCTTTCCGGATCGAAACGGATGCCGTTGAGCGCCTCCCGGCGGATCATCGTGCCCGGGCAGTTCAGGGAGGAGCGGCCGGAACGGGTCGTCTGCGCGACATAGGCGTCCCCCGTCTGCAGCGGCGGGGCCTCGGCTTGCCGAACGGCGACCACCCGATCGGCCTCATCGATCAGTTCCCAATCGGAACAGAGCAGCCCGGCTTCCGGATGGGCCTCCATGAAGGCGACATACCGATCGATCATCTCGGGGGTGTACTGCTCGTCATCGTGAAACAGGCAGAGGTAGCGGCCTCGGGCCGCTTCCAGACAGGCGTTGTGGTTCGGATAAAGACCGATGTTCTTCGGGTGCCGGAGGAGCCGGATCCGGCTGTCGCGCGAAGCCCACTCGCTGCAGAGGGCCTGCGTTTCGTCTTCCGAGGCATTGTCGCTGATCAGGATCTCCAGGTTCCGGTAGGTTTGATTCGAGACCTGCGGCAGCATTCGTTTCAGGAAGCGGGCTCGGTTGAAGGTGGGGATGCCGATCGTGACCAGGGGCGGCTTCAGCCGCCCGGAAGGAGCGCCGGCGGTCGTTGGAGGGTTCATGAAGCGGCCGGCGGGGCCGGAAAGGGATAGGTTTGACCGCAATCGGGACAGCGCCAGGCGCCCGGCTTCCCCTCCAGCCGCCGCCCGCAGCGGCAGACCCATCCGACCGATCGGCCCGGCGCGCCGATCACCAGCCCGTGCTCCGGGACATCCCGGGTCACGACCGCGCCGGCGCCGATCAGCGCGTAGGCCCCAATCGTGACGCCGCACAGGATGGTCGCGTTGGCGCCGATGGAGGCCCCCCGCCCGACCCGGGTGGCTTGAAATCCGTCCTTCCGCTCGATAAAGCTGCGGGGGATCTCGATGTTGGTGAAAACGCAGGCCGGCCCGCAGAAGACCTCCTCCTCCAGGGTGACGCCGCGGTAGACCGACACATTGTTTTGAATCTTGGTCCGGTCGCCGATCCGGACCCCGTCGGCGACGAAAACATTCTGGCCCAGGATGCAGTCGGACCCGATCACCGCCCCCTGCATGACATGGGTGAAGTGCCAGATCCGGGTCCCCGCGCCGATCTGCGCGCCGGGATCCACAACCGCGGTCGGATGGACCTGTGCCGCTGCGCTCATGCGGCGGCGATCGCCTCCTCCGCTCCCGCCCGGTCGAGGGAGCGCTGGGCCGCCTCCAGAACCCGGATCACCTGAAGCCCTTCCTGGCCGCCGCTTCGGGGCGTTTGCCCGCTCCGGATGCAGCCGAGGAAATGAGCGCATTCGATCCGGAGCGGTTCAACCGCCGGCAGCCGGGGGGCCTGAATCTCTCCGAAACGGAGGGTCAGGGCGTCGACCGTCCCGGCGCCCGGAATCGGCTCGCTGACCCCCTTGTCGTAGATGCGCAGTTTTTCGGCCGGTTCCATGTCGTCGAAGACCGCCATCTTCCGCCGCCCGACGAGGGTCAGCCGCCGGATCTTGTTCGGATCCAGCCAGCTCAGATGGAGTTGGGCCATTCGGCCGGACGCAAAGGAGAGCCAGACGAAGACCACATCGACGACCCCGTCCCGCAGAAAGGAATGTCCGAAGGCCTGCACCCGGACCGGGGATTCTCCGAGCAGGTGGAGGGCCATCGAAACATCGTGTGGTCCGAAACACCAGAGGGCGTTCTCATCGGTTCGAATCGTCCCCAGGTTGACCCGCTGCGAGTAGAGATACAGGATCTCCCCCAGTTCTCCGGCCCGGACGAGGGTCCGGAGCCGTTCGATCGCCGGGTGGTAAAGCATCAAATGGCCGACCATCAGGAGCCGGCCGGTCCGCTCGGCCAATTCGACCGTCGCTTCGGCGTCGGACAGATTCAGCGCCAACGGTTTTTCGACGAAGACCGCCTTGCCCCGGTTCAGCGCCGCCTGCGCCAGCGAAGCGTGCGCGCCGGCGTGGGAAGCGATCACGATCCCTTCGATGGTCCGGTCGTCCAGCAGGGTCTCCGCCTCGCCGGTCAGCCGCAGTTGGGGGGCCCGCCTCCGAAAAGGGGTCAGCCGCTCGGGCCGTTGATCGCAGAGGGCGACCACCTCGGCCCCTTCTATCTCCAGGAGGGTTCGGGCAATGTTGCTTCCCCAGGGGCCCAGCCCCACGCAGCCGATCCGGACGGTCCGGGCCGATTCAGGCGGCATCGCGGCCCTGCTCCCATTCGAACAGCGCGGTCAGGCCGGCCTCCAGATTCCGAAATGGGGGCACGCTGGCTTGGCGGAGTTTCCGGCAATCCATCCGGACCTGAAGGGGCCGGGCGGCCCGCTGCTTAAGTTCAACGGTCTTCAACGGTTTCAGCAAGTTGAGGTCCAAGTTAAAGCGGCGACAGACCTGTTCCGAGAGGGTTCTCCGATCGACGAAATCGGGTCCCGCCGCGTGAAAGATTCCCGTATCCCCTTGTTGGAGTAAGAATTGCGTTGCTTTTGCGACATCCTCAGTATAGGTGGGGGTCCCCCATTGGTCAATGGGGATCGAGGCCGGCTCCCCCGCCCGCAGCCGATCCACCAGCCGAAGGATGAAGTTTTTTCGGACCGGGTCCGGTCCGAACAGCCAGGCGGTCCGGAGGATCAGATGCCGGTCCGGCAGGAGCGTTCGGATCGCGGCCTCCCCATCCGCTTTGGAGCGGGCATACTGATTGAGCGGAATGATCGGATCGGTTTCCCGATAGGGTTCCCCCTTCCGGCCGTTAAAGAGGTAGTCGGTTGAAAAATAAACCAAACGCTTCAGCCGGTCCCGGCCGGCTTCGGCAATGCGCCGGGGGGTGCCGGCGTTGATCTGATGACAAACAGTCGGCTCCGATTCGGCGCCGTCCACATTGCAATAGGCCCCCGCGATCAGGATCTGATCGGGACGCAGCATTTTGACGGCCCGAACGGCTCCCTCCGGGTCCCGCAGGTCGATGGGGTGCTGACCCGGCGCCCGGTGATGGCAGGCCGATTCCAGGACCTCCTCTCCGGCCGCCCGCAGCAGCCGGACCAGTTGCCGGCCCAATTGGCCGGAGGCGCCGATGACCAGCGAACGCCCCGGCATCAGATCACCCGGGGAGCGGGAATCGGGATCAGGAACCGGCCTCCTCCGGCCCGGAAGGATTCCATCTGCCGAACGATCTCCTCCTGAAAGTTCCAGGCCAGAATCACCAGATGGGTGATGCCGTTCGGATTCCAGCCTTCGGGAGAGCGGACCGGCAGATGGGTTCCGGGGGTCCATAGTCCCTGCTTGTGGGGCGAGCGGTCCAGCACACAGACCAGCCGGGCGGCCGCTTCGGGGCAGAAATTGAGGAGGGTGTTCGCCTTGGCTGCCGCCCCGTAGCCGGCCAGCCGCCCGCCCGACTCGGCGATCCTCTGAACCAGCGATTCAAACCTTCCCTTCCAGCGCCGGACGCGGCCCGCGAAACGATTGAAGGCGGCCGGATCGGTCAGTTTGAGTTTCCTTTCCGCCGCCAGCAGGGTCTTGAGATTCGAAGTGGGACGGCCGCTCCCTTTGCGCTGCAGGGTCATCAGGATCGACCCGCCGTGCAGCGCCACCGGCTCCGCCTCGATCAATTGGAAGCCGGTCATCTCGGCCAACCGGGCGATCGGCGCCAGGGCGATATAGGAGAGGTGCTCATGGTAGATCGTGTCGAATTCGTCCGCTTCCAGCAAGTTCTTCAGGTACGGCACCTCGATCAGGAGGACCCCATCCGGGGTCAGAAAATGGTCGGCGGCGGCCATGAAATCGTGCCAGTCGTCGATGTGGGCAAAAACATGGCGTCCCAGCAGGACCCGGGCCTGCTTCCCTTTTTCCTTCCCGGAGAGGATCTTCCGGACCGTTTTGGCGCAGAAGAATTCCGAGACCGTCGGAACGCCTCGGGCCTGCGCGATCCGGGCCAGGTTCCGGGCCGGCTCGATCCCCAGCACCTGGGTCCCGAGCCCCTGAAAGGCCTTCAGGATCAGGCCGTCGTTGCTCCCCAATTCGGCGACCCGGTCCTCCGGGCCCAACCGATAGCGGGCGCAGATGCGGGCCGCCAGCGTGCTGGCGTAGACCCGGACCGCGTCGGAGGTGGAGGAGACATACAGGTAATTGCGGTACAGCTGCTCCGGAGGAACTGTTTCGGTCAGCTGGACCAGTCCGCAATCGGGACAGCCGGCAACCGCCAGCGGGAAACGGGGCTCCTTCTTGAAATCGGATCGGTTCTTGAGAAAGGCATTGGCCAACGACATCGGTCCCAGATCCAGGAACGGTTCGGGGAGTTGGGTTTGGCAGATGCGGCAACGGGTATGGGCAGACACGGATCGGCTCAGCGGTGCTGGATCCGCCAGTCGTACGGGATTGCGCCGCTCGCCGGATCGAGGCGCTCGATCTCATCCGGATCATGGGGAATCGTCGCGCAGTTGGCCACGATCGCCGGGGTCGTTCCCATCCCCTTGAAGCCGTTCCAGATGAAGGGGGGGACCTGCACCAGCTGGTATTGGGACTCCCCGAGGAAGACCTCCTGGATCTCCCCGCGGCTCCTGGAGTCGGGCCGGTCGTCGTACAGCGCCAGCTTGATCATCCCGACCGGCACCGCGTAGTTGATCGTCATCCGGGAATGTTTGTGCCATCCCTTGACGACCCCGGGATAGACGGAGGAGAAATAAATTTCCCCGAATTTCTCAAAATGGGGATCGGTCGCCTTCAGCATGTGCATGACCCGGCCCCGTTCGTCCGGGATCACCTTGAGCGGGATGATCCGCACCCCCTCGATCATCGGGTCTCCCGGGCCTCGCTGGCCGATTCCTCGGCGGCGAAGAAGCGTTCGTACCAGGTGATCGTGCGGCGCATCCCCTGCTCCAGCGAGAAGAGCGGTTCCCAACCGAGCCGCTTCCGGGCTTTTTCGGCGTCCAAATACTGATGGGGAATCTCGTGCGTCGCCTCGTTGCGGATGTCGAGGGAGAGGTCGCGGCGGTCCATCCATCGAGCGATTTGCTCCGCGATTTCCAGGACCGACAGCGGCTGCTCGTTGCTGAAGTTGAAGGCCTCCCCCGCCAGCGCGCGGTCCTGAATCAGATGCTGGGCGAGCGTCAGGTACGCGGCCGCCCCGTCTTCAACGTAAAAATAGTCCCGGGTCATCGTGCCGTCCGATCGGATCACCGGACGCTCCCCGCGGATCAGGGAGCGGATCGTTCCGGGAACGATCCGGTTCCAGTTCAGGTCTCCGCCCCCGTAAAGGTTGCCGCAGCGGGCGATCGCGACCGGCAGCTTCCAGGTGGCCGCGTAGCTTTGCGCGATCAGGTCGGCGCAGGACTTGCTGACATCGTAGGGATGCCGGCCGGCCATCGGAGCGTCTTCCCGGTAAGGCAGTCCGCTCTGTTCCCCGTAGGCTTTGTCGGAAGAAGCCAGGACGATCCCTTCGATCCGGGGGGAGCGCCGGGCCGCTTCCAGCAGGGACCAGGAGCCCCGAATGTTGCTCTCGAAGGTGGAGACGGGGTTCCGGTTGGCGATCGGGACGATGGTTTGGGCCGCCAGATGAAAGACCGCGCTGACCTCGTACTCCCCCAGGACCCGCTCCATCAAGGGTTGGTCCTGGAGCTGCCCGCGGACCACCCGAACCCGGTCCAGAAGCCCCTCCCGAACCAGCGGGCTTTGCGGCACCCAATCCCGGATCAGCGCCACGACATCGGCGCCGGCTTCCAGCAGGCGCCGGACCAGCCACCCCCCCTGCAGGCCGGCCCCGCCGGTCACGAGGACCGAACGGTCCCGCCAGAAGGTTTTGGAAGAAGGGGTCGGGGCGGCCGGCGGCATCGTTCAATCCGGAAAGTGGCTCAGCCCGATCGGCTTGAAGGCGACACAGAACAGTTCCTCTGAAAGATAGTTTCGGATTCCCCACGCCTCGGTGGAGAGGAACTCCATCAACGCGCCGTCGCCGAAGCGGCGCAGCGGCGCGTAATAAAAGCGGTAGTTGAGAAAGCCGGCCGACAGCAGCGTTCGGGTGAGGCGCCGTTTCGTCGTCAGCCCGATGTGCTGGGGATCGTCCGAACCGGGCCCCTGGGAGATGCAGTAGCGCATCGGGTTCTGAAAACGCAGGAGCCCCCGCAGCCGTTTGAACCCAAGGGCCAGCTCGAGATACGCGAGGTTCGGCGTCTTGATCACCAGCGGCGCGCCGGGCTTGAGGACCCGCAGCGCCTCCTGAAAGGCGGGAAGCTTCTCGGCGTCGGTGATGTGTTCCAGGAAATCGCCGGAGATGGCCGCGTCGAAATGGTTGTCCGGGAAGTCCAGTTTCCGGACATCGGCGCAGCGGGCCTCCCCGGTGATCCCGAACCGCCTGAGGTTCCCGTTGGCCTTCTCGACCTGCTTGGGATCCAGGTCGGCCCCGTAAACGGCCGCTCCCTGGAGGCCGCAATAGATCATCATCGCGCCGTCGGCGCAGCCCATGTCGAAGATCTGCTGTCCCGGCCGGGGATTCAGCAGATGGAGGGCGAAATCCTTGAGCCGGAGGAAATCCAGGTTCTTGCGGCACTTCCCGTGCTTGTGGTCGGCCCCCCGAACATCGGTGTCGTTGAGATAGAAGTAGCCCTTCAGCCAGCCGTCTTCCGGATAGCGGTCCCGGGGGGGCGGAGGGTTCAGCAGGGTACCCGGCATCTCAGCGCCACCGTTTCCAGGGAGCCCGCCCCGAGTCCCACAGATCGTTCAGCAGCTTGTATTCCCGGTAGGTGTCCATCGGCTGCCAGAAGCCGGTATGGGGATAAACCATCAGCTCTCCGTCCTGGGCCAGCCGCTGCAGCGGCTCCCGCTCCAGGACCAGGTCGGCGTCCGGCCGGATGTAGTCGGTCAGGAAGCGGCGGTTGAAAACGAAGAATCCGCCGTTGATCATTCCCTGCGTGGTCTGGGGTTTCTCATTGAATTGAACGACCCGTCCGTCGGCGCTCATCTCCATCTCGCCGAACCGGCCGGGCGGCCGGACCCCCGTGACGGTCGCGGTCTTGCCGTGCCGGCGGTGGAACGCCAGCAGGGCGGCCAGGTCGATGTCCCCCAGGCCGTCCCCGTAGGTCAGGCAGAAGGTCTCCTCTTGGAGATACGACCCTCCCCGTCCCACCCGGCCTCCGGTCTGGGTGTTCAGGCCGGTCTCAACGAGGGTGACCTCCCAATTCTCCTCCGGGGGATTGCCGTGGTAAACCGGCGGTTTCCCGTCCCCGAGGGTCAGCGTCATGTCTGACTGATGGGACCGGTAATTCAGAAAGAACTCCCGAATCACCTGCCCCTTGTACCCCAGGCAGAGGACGAACCGGGTCCATCCGAAGCTGGCGTACAGCTTCATGATGTGCCAGAGAATCGGCCGTCCTCCGATCTCCAGCATCGGTTTGGGCCGGAACTCCGTCTCTTCGTGCAGGCGGCTGCCGAGCCCCCCGCAAAGAATCATAACAGCTGGTTTGGACATGATTTGGCGCTTTCGATGAGCTGCCGGTAGACAGACTGGTATTTTCTCACACCTTGCCCCAAATCGAAACAGGACTCTGCGGCCCGCCGGCAGCGGGCCCAGAGCGTTTCCCCTTCCGCCAGCAGGGCCAGCAGCTCTCGGGCGGCCCGGTTCAGAGCGGCCTCCGAGCAGTCGGAGAGGACCACCCCCACCCGCCCTTCCCCGATCAGGCGGTCGCAGTCGCCGATCCCGGCGGTCACCACGACCGGCAGGCCGCAGGCGAGGGATTCCCCGATTTTGGTGGGGCAGGAAGCCGTTTTGGAGGAGACCGGCCGAATCAGGCAGAGGGAGGCGTCCGCGCCGGCCAGCGCGCCGGCCACCTGATCGTGCGAGAGGATCCGCACCGTCACCGCGCTTGAGTCCAGACCGGCGATCGCCGTTTCGATCTGCGGGTCCGGACGGGGAGAGAGGATCTCCCATCGGGTGTCCGGCCGAAGTCGTCGGACCGCCCGAAAGAAATCGGCCATTTCCGGCAGCAGGTAGGCTCCCCCCGCCGATCCGGCATAGACCAGCCGCAGGGGCCCGCCGGCCCGTTTTTGAGCGGGCCTAAAACGCTCCAGGTCGGCGCAGGTCGGAATCACGGTGATTGGCCGGCGGATCCCTTCGGTTTGAAACCGCTGCTCCAGGATCTCCCGGCTGCGATCGGTGAGGGTCACGATGTGATCGGCCGCTTCGAAAAAGCGCCGTTCCAGCCGCTTCGTGATCCGATAGAGCCAGCCGCCGGCTTTCCAGAATCCCCCCTCCACCTTCTCGTCGGGCCAGAAGCCTCGGATGTCGAACAGGAACTTCGACTCAAACGGCCGCTTGAGCCAAAGGGCCAAGAGGGCGGCCACATAACTGCGGGCATGCAGAACTTCCGGCGGCCGGTTCCGGCAAGCCCGCCGGACCGTCCACCAGCCGGCCGCCAGATCCCAGACCGTCGACCCGATCGGGGGCCGCCGATGGTACCGAAGCCGAATCCAGCGGATTCCGGCCTCCCGCAAACGGCGCTCCAAGGATTCCGCCTCCGGTTCCCTGCCCGGTTTCTCGAAGCTCACAACGGTCCATCTCCGATCAGGGCCGGTCAGGCGGAACAGATAGGGGAGAATCTGCGACTGGCCCAACGGATCCAGCAATCCGTCGTAAGAGAGATAAAGCAACCGGGTCATCCGTTCAGCGATCGATGGGGAGCCGGCACTGTCGCCGCAGCGGCCGCCGGGTCTCTCGGAAGCCCGATCATCACCAAAAAGAAGAGCAAGGGCCAGAGAGCGGAACGGTGGCGGAAGAGGGTCCCGACGTTCCCCTCCAGCAAAGCGATCATCGTCAGGAAGACGGCGGAGGTGATCGGAATCAAAATCAGTCGGGGGGGGCCATTGCAGCTGCGCCAGAATCCCCGAAAGAGGAAAAAAAGCATCGGGTACCAGAGAAGCATCTCCAGCGATCCGGCCAGCTCCCTGGCGGAACGGGCCAGCCACGGGGCCGGCAGGATCAGGGCGGACAGGAGCCCCATCGGAAGGAAGCCGAGCACCTTTCGCCAACTGTCGATGCGGTATGCCTCGAGGAACGGGGTCTCCGCCTCCATCATCCGGACCCGCCGCAGGTATTCGATCCGTTCGGCAAGCTGGTCCGGATTCACCGCCAACTCGGCCGCCGGCCGGCCAAACAGCCAGCGGTCCAGCTGCCGGCCGACGCCCGCAGCAACCGATTGAACAGGTCCGTTCGACCAAAGAAGAAGGGCCGAGAGGCACAAGACACCGGATATCGCCAAGGCCGTCCGGCTTTTCAGCAGCAGCCGCAAGAAAAGATAGCAGCCGAAGGAGAAAAGCAGCAGAGGGCCGATGAACATGTTGAATTGCTGCAGCAGCCCCATGAACAGCGCGCCGAGCGGCCAGCCCCACCATCGGTTCCTCCCACGGGCCAGGAGAAAACAGCAGATTCCGGCCAGCACCAGAAAAAGGGAGACCGGTTCCTTGAGGTTCTGCGTCGACCAAAGAAAGAGAGAGGGCCAAAAGGCGGTCAGGAGGGCCGTCCATCGGGCCTGCCGCTCCGGAAGGAATCGCCGGGCGAGCCAGTAGCTCAAGAGGGCCGACCAGGCGCCGAACAGACAGTTGACAAAGAAAAGATTCAGCGGATGGTATCCCCCCAGGTAGGTCAGCCAGCCGTTCCACCAGTCGAAGGAGGTCGCCGCCTTCGACATGCTGAAATCCCGCAGCATGGCGGCGTCCGGAAAGATTCCCCGCCGCCAGTTCTCCGCCAGCCAGTAGCCGTTGTGGGCGTAGACATAACCGTCTCCGACCAGGAAACCGCCGTTTTGAAATTCGCCGGCCGGACCGGAAATCCAATGGCGGGAACCGGTGCAGTAGAAAAGAAGGGAGGCGAGGACCCGAAGCCCCAGGGCGGCGCCGAAGAGCTTCGGAGACCAGGCATCGGAATCGACCCGGCGAATGAGGCCGAAGGAAATCACCGCCAGCGTCGCCAGCCCGATCCAGCCGATCCGGAGGGCCGGCGCGCTGATCCCGATCAGCAGAATCAGGAGCAGAAGGGCCGGGATCGCCCGCCGGGCGGCCGGCGGAAGGCTAACCTTTGTCGGGTTCAAGAGGTTCCATCTTGGAGATGGTTCCGTTGAGCTGCGCCCTTTTCGTGATCAACGGGATCTCCTGTCCAATCCGGTCTTTTTCCGGATTCATCAGCAGTTCGGCGACGACCTTCAGATCGAAGCGGCCGTCCGTTTGGCGCAGGCGCAGCGCCCCGTCCGGAGATCCCTCCACGACGAAGAGATTGGCCGGGGGTTTCGATTCGACCGAGATGATTTTCCCAATAATGGGGAACTCTCCGGCAAACGGCCAGCCGCCCATCGGACCCAAGATGGCATCCTCGGGATGAATGGCTTCAACCAGATAGCTGGGCAGGTTCGCGGCATGCAGCGTCACCCG
>Ga0210019_1003485_pt1 | contig 14420 bp, 14 predicted proteins | sample CryGeyCG2114_020_2_FD_183969 | JGI IMG/M metagenome (GOLD analysis project Ga0210019, IMG submission 183969) | Groundwater microbial communities from aquifer - Crystal Geyser CG11_big_fil_rev_8/21/14_0.20 (SPAdes) (version 2) | ecosystem: Environmental > Aquatic > Deep subsurface > Groundwater ...
AGCGGCGAAGCATTAAAAGAATTTAAAAAAATCAAGCATCAAAAGCCAATGCTTTCTTTAAATGACGCGTTCGCGCGGCAAGAAGTGAAAGATTGGCTAGAACGTTTAAAAAAATTTATACAAAATACAAAATACAAAATACAAAATACGGCATTTTATTGCGAAGCAAAAATAGACGGCTTAGCGGTTAGTTTAATTTATCAAGACGGAGTTTTTGTTCGAGGCGCGACGCGTGGAGATGGTCAAATTGGCGAAGATGTGACCCAGAATTTAAAAACAATTGAATCAATTCCGTTAAAACTAGAAAAACCAGTTAATTGCGAGGTCAGGGGCGAAGTTTATATCACTAAACAAAACTTTAAAAAATTTGCCAAAAAATATGCTAATCCGCGCAATTTAGCCGCTGGTTCTGTGCGCCAGCTTGATTCCAAAATAACTGCTTTGCGAAAATTAAGCTTTTTGGCATGGAGCTTGTCAGGCCAAAAAACGCAGGAACAAGAAGCAAAAAAACTTGGAGAATTAGGATTTAAGTCGGTTGGAGGCAGATATTGCCGCAACTTAAACTATGTTTTTGATTTTTATCAAGAAATTAAAAATCAGAGAGAAAAACTGCCTTATGAAATTGACGGACTTGTTGTTAGTGTTAATAATAACAAACTTTTTGAAAAACTGGGCGTTGTTGGCAAGGCGCCAAGGGCGGCCATTGCTTTTAAGTTTCCCGGCAAAGAGGCAGTAACGCAGATTCAAGATATTCAGATTCAAATCGGCCGCACTGGCGCTTTAACGCCAATAGCAATTTTAAAGCCGGTGCAGCTAGCCGGCACAATTATTTCCAGAGCCACTTTGTACAATAAAGATGAGATAAAAAGATTAGATGTTCGCGTTGGCGATACGGTTATCATTCAAAGAGCAGGAGATGTTATTCCTAAAGTCATCAGAGTTTTAAAAAATCTGCGAACTGGCCGCGAAAAGCAATTTAAAATGCCAAAAATCAGACCGGATAAAAAACAAGCCATTATGCACAAAAGAAAGCTTTATCACTTTGTTTCTAAAAAAGCTTTTGATATTAAAGGCCTTGGTCCAAAAATTATTGACCAATTATTAAAAAATAATTTAATTTATGAACCAGATGATTTATTTACTCTAAAACAAGGCGATTTACTGCCTTTAGAGCGTTTTGCCGAGAAGTCTTCAGAAAATATTATCCAAGCAATTAACGATGCTAAAAAAATTAGTTTGGCAAGATTTATTTATGCCTTGGGCATTTATCAGGTCGGCGAGGAAACAGCTCGCCTGCTGGCGCAGGCAATTTTCAATTTTCAATTTTCAATTTTCAATTTAAAAGATCAATCAATTCAATGGTTTATGCAAATTAAAGATATCGGACCGATTGTTGCTCAAAGCGTTTATAATTATTTTAATAATCGCGAAAATCAAAAATTACTAAAAAATTTATTAAGATATGTTCGAATTAGTTATCAGTCTTTAGTTATCAGTCAACAGTTTAAGAATAAAAATTTTGTTTTCACCGGTGAATTGGAATCAATAACTCGCGATGAGGCAAAAGAGAAAATCAGACAGCTAGGCGGCGATATTTCTGAATCAGTATCAAAAAAGACTGATTTTGTCGTTATTGGCAAAAACCCGGGAAGCAAGTATAATAAAGCTAGAGCATTGGGCATTAAAATTTTAGATGAAAAAGAGTTTTTGAAAATAATTAAATAAAACTAAATTTATGAACAATATACTGCGCTTTCACCTAAAAACCTGGCAATGGGTGAGTGTTTTAGTAGTGATGGCCGTGATAGTGGGCGGGGTGTTTACTATTTTTAGTTTAAGTGAGTGCCAAAAATGTTATTTACTGCACTGGCGGCCAATAGGTGCTTGCGATAGAATCTGTCTTTCTATACCACCAGATGACTCCATTCAGCAAACCAATTATTGTCAGACAGAAAGTGATTGTATCTGGGTATGCGGTTGCGGGTGTATAAACAAAGAAAGGAAGTGTGAAATTCCGGAAGGAATTATGTATGATTGTTATCCGGGCATGGAAGAAAAATATTCTTGCTCTTGCCTTGATAATCAATGCAAAACAGTGAAAGTAGATGTGCCTGTCCAGCAAATAACCATCACTACCGACAAAACAGAGTATGAAGAGAAAGAAGATGTTAAGGTTGTAGTAAACAATAATCTTGACATCCCTTTATATATTTACGATTGCGATCCCTTAGAGCTTGTTAAAGCAGAAGATAATTCTCATGTAAGAGGCGGGCTGGAGTGCTTGCCGAATTTAATATTAGGAATTAAACCCCAAGAATTAAAAAATCTCGTTAAACCACTTAGTTATTATTCTGAACTTAAAGGTAAATTCAAGATAAAATTATTTACTTATCCAGGGTGCGATGAAACAGTTAACAATTGGCAGCATAGACCGAAACAAGCTTGCGGAGAGCCAAAAACAGTTTACTCCAATGAATTTAGGATTAAAATTGGAAAAATTAGCGACCTTGACCTAGCTCAAGAGGTTTTAATTAAATATTTCTCTTTATTAAACGAAGGAAAATATTCTGAAGCAGTAAAGTACCATGGAAGTGGATATGATTATATACAACCTTCTTGCCCAAAAATTGATTTATCTAATTATGCTGGATTACTTGAATGTGGCTGCCATTTTTTAGTTTGCGAAAATATTAATATAGTTAAGAAAGAGCAACTGTCCACAAATGAATTTGTGCTTACCGTTCAATTTGTGAATAAAGATGGCTCTTTAGTAAAAAGTTATCCTTATTGCTGCGGAGAAGAACCACCAAAAGGAGAGGCGAACATTCCCAAGACAGAATTTGAATACAGGGTTGAAAAAGTTAGCGCAGACTTCTTTGTTATTACTCCACTTTTATATGTGCCCTAAAATGATAGAGTCTGTTTGACATAATTATAACTAATGCTATAATTAAAAAATATGGTTCAAACAAAAATTTTAACTAAATATCGCGGGTTAACTCTTCCTCTTTTTATAGAAAAAGATGAGGATAATTTTTACGTTGTTGAGTGTCCTATTTTGGAGGGTTGTTATGCTCAGGGGAAAACAATTGATGAGGCTTTAAAGAATATCCGAGAAGTTATTGAATTAGTTTTAGAAGAAGAGAAGCATCAAATAATCATTGGGTGCTATCAGCCGCGAGAATTGAGCTTTCATACTATTACTCTTTAATTTTTTATGCCAAAATTACCACTTTTACCGGGCAAAGAAATTATCAAAATTTTAGAAAAAATTGGCTACTAGCGAATCCGACAGCGCGGTAGCCATATTCGTTTAGCTCATTCATCGAAAAGATCAGTTACTGTACCAAATTACAAGATTATTGGCCGTGGGCTTTTGAGAAAGATTTTAAGAGATGCTGAAATCCCGCCAAAGGAGTTTTTGAAATTGATTTAAAAGTGGTATAATGGAAATTAAATGCCGAAAAATTTATCAAAAAAATCAGTTGAGCATTTGGCCAAACTGGCTAAATTAGAGTTATCCAAAAAAGAACTTGAGAAGTATTCAAAAGACCTCTCTGGTGTTTTGGATTATGTTTCGGAAATTTCACAATTAAATTTGAAAGATATTAAGCCAACTGCCAATGCTGTCGGACTTGAAAATACAATGCGCCAAGATAAAATTAAAAAATTAAATTTTAGCAATGCAAACTCTGGCCAATATTTTGAGACAAAAGCGGTTTTATAATCGTCTTGACATTATTCTTATATCAATTGTATACTATATTTATACTTGAATTTATTAATAAATTATGGCTGAATTGCAATCCATAACAACAATTGATCAGCAAGTGCCTCTTTCCAAAGTAAGAGCGCATTATACTGATATTACTCAAAAAGCCAAAGAAAAAGGTTATGTTTTGGTGCTGAAAAATTATGTTCCTCATAGTATTATTATGGATCCTGTGTTTTTTTTAACACATTTAACTGATGCTAGAGACAATATAAGAGATAAAGAAAAAAGAACTCAAGCTGTTAATGCTCTTTTACAATTTAGAGCAAAAATTGCTGTTAAAACAGCTAAGTGGGACCCTTTAAAACAATTATTAAAAGATCGTGTTTCTCGTTAAAATGATCTTAGATGCATCAGTAATATTCAAGTGGTATGTTAAAAAAGACGAAGCCGATATGGTCCAGGCTGATTTAATATTAGAAAAATTCGTAGCTGGAACCGAAAACATTAAGGTTCCTGATTTACTAATCTATGAGATCTCTAACGCTTTATTCTTTTGTAAACAGCTTAGTTTGCAGGATAAGCAATTAGCTATCGCAAAATTTTTTGACTTAGGCATTGAAATTGTTCCAATAAATAAAAATAATATTATTGAGTCTATTACAATAGCCGAGAAACAAAACATAACAATATATGATGCTATTTATTTAGCTTTGGCAAAAAATTTTAATGAACCGCTTATTACTGCAAACCCAAAGCATCAAAAATTGAGTAAAAATTATAAAGTGATCCAACTAAAAGATTATTCTTAATAACCCTAGCCAATGGGAGTTATTATGACCCTAAAGCAAATTCTAAAATTGAAAAACAAAAAAAATATTTTTCAAGAATATTTAAATAAACAAGATAAATTCGGTTGTTTTTTGCATCGCGAAAAACAAGGCGTGGGTATTCCGATTGTTATCAAAGACAATATCTTGGTTAAAAATATGCCCTGCACTGCCGGCTCTAAAGTTCTTGAAAATTATATCGCGCCTTATGATGCGACTGTTATTAAAAAACTTAAAAAAGCTGGTTTTGCCGTTTTAGGCAAAACAAATATGGACGAATTCGCTATGGGCTCTTCGACCGAAAATTCAGCTTATCAAAAAACCTTAAATCCAAATGATGTTTCCCGGGTGCCTGGCGGATCTTCCGGCGGGTCGGCTGCCGCAGTAGCGGCTGATCTAGCACCTTGCGCTTTAGGTTCTGACACAGGCGGCTCTATCAGGCAGCCAGCTAGTTTTTGCGGAGTAGTCGGGCTAAAGCCGACCTACGGCGCTGTTTCGCGCTACGGTTTGATTGCTATGGCTTCGTCTTTAGACCAAATCGGACCAATTACAAAAACCGTAGAAGACGCAAAAATTTTATTTGATATTATCAAGGGCTACGATTCTTTAGACTCTACTTCAATAGATAACTCCAAACTCCAAACTCCAAACTCCAAACTAAAGATTGGTTTGCCGAAAGAATATTTCTCAAAAGGCCTTGATTTGGAAATTGATAAATTAATCAAAAAAGCAATCGCTAAATTTAATATTCAAGAAGTCAGCTTGCCGCACACAAAACACGCTTTGGCTTGTTATTATTTGATTATGCCGGCCGAAGTTTCAGCTAATTTAGCTCGCTATGATGGTATTCGTTATGGTCAAAGCCGAGAATCTTTTGGCCCAGAAGTGCGGCGCAGAATTATGCTCGGTACTTATGTTTTATCGCATGGCTATTATGATGCTTATTATCTGCAGGCCCAAAAAACCAGGACTTTAATTATTCAAGATTTTGAAAAAGCTTTTGAAAAAATTGATGTTTTAATCACGCCCACTTCGCCGACAACCGCTTTTCAATTTGGTGAAAAAACTCAAGATCCATTGCAGATGTATTTATCTGATATCTATACTGTGCCAGTTAATTTAGCCGGGCTTCCGGCGATTTCAATTCCTGTTGGAAAAATAAATGGCTTGCCTGTTGGTCTGCAAATTGTTGGCCGTCATTTTGAAGAAGAAACAATTTTTAAAATTGCTTATGAATTGGAAAGAAATTGTCAATCAAATTATTAGTCAAATCCAAAATCAGGCGATTAGTTTTTGGTATTCGCCTTGGCCAAAACGATTGCTTTTGACTACTAAATTACTTTTTTTGATTTTTTCTGTTTTTTTAATTATCAGTATTATTATTGTCATCTGGCAGTCTCGTCCTTTTTTGCAGGAAAGCTGGTTCATGACTTTTAAGGGTATTGATGTGCCGGCGTTAACTCCTGGGAAATTGCGTAAAAAATGGCAGGTTATTGAAAGACGTTTAAATCGCCGCGGAGAAAGCAATTATAAAATGGCTGTTATAGAGGCTGATAAATTACTTGATAATTTACTTGAAAGAGCTGGCTATGCCGGCAAAAGCCTGGGTGATCGATTAAAGCGGCTGACTTCTGCTCAATTCAGCAATTTGGATGCTCTCTGGCAGGCGCATAAACTGCGTAATGATATTGTTCATAATATTGAAACAGAAGTTGAATTTCATCAAGCGCGACAGGCTGTTAGCGCAGTCAAAAAAGCTCTTGAAGAATTAGAAGCAATATGATATTCTAGTAACCAGTATAGCGGGGTAGAGCAGTCTGGTAGCTCGCCAGGCCCATAACCTGGAGGTCGTTGGTTCAAATCCAACCCCCGCAACAATTTACTAAACAAAGGTCAGAGTAGCTCAGAGGCAGAGCATACGTTTCATAAGCGTGAGGCCGCGGGTTCGAATCCCGCCTCTGACACTGCTGGGGTCGTAGCTTAGCTGGCTTAAAGCGTCTGCCTGTCACGCAGAAGATCGCCGGTTCGAATCCGGTCGACCCCGCATGCTTATTTGGCAAGCCAAAGAATTTAAAAAAAAAGCCAGAGGAAAGCTTTGGTATATTATTTGGGCGCTGTTTAGCTTGGGGATAATTATTTTTGCTGTTTTAGAGCAAAGCCCGTTAATGGTTTTGGTCTTTATTTTGATTTCGGTTATCGCTTATTTGTTTTCAAAAAAAGAGCCGGAAAAACTAGAATTTATTTTAAACAAAAAGGGAGTTCAGATTAAAGATAAATTACATTCTTATGATAATTTGGAATCATTTTGGATTTTTTACGACCCGCCAAGAAAAAAGATTCTCTCTTTTAAAAGCAAAAAAATCCTAATGCCTTATCTAAATATTCCTATAGCCAAACAAGACCCAATTAAAATAAGAAAATATCTATTAAAATTTTTATCCGAAAAAGAGCACGAAGAGTCTTTTTTCGAAAACCTTCTGCCGTTTTAATTTGTCCTCGTAGTTCAGCGGATAGAGCGTTAGGTTGCGGACCTAAAGATCGCAGGTTCAAATCCTGCCGAGGACGCATGCATCTTCAAACCCCGGTTGCCAAGCTCTACGGCATTGGGCCGAGTTATGTTAAAAAACTAAAAAAGCTTGGCATAGAGACAGTTAAAAATTTGCTTTATCATCTTCCTCATCGCTACGAGGATTTTTCTAATTTAAGCAAAATCAAAAATTTAAAACCAGGCCAGACAGCTACTATTTGTGGTAGAATTCTGCAAATCAGAACTAGTAAAACCTATAAAAAAAGAATGTTTTTAACCGAAGCATTAGTTGAAGACCAAACTAGCGCTATCAGAACAATTTGGTTTAATCAACCGTTTTTAACCAAGAATTTGCAAAAAGGCACAAATATCGCTTTAGCCGGCAAAATTAATTTTGACCAAAACGGCCTTTATTTCTCAAATCCAGTTTATGAAATAGCCAGAGAAGATTTTATTCATACTGCCCGGCTTGTTCCGGTTTATCCGGAAACAAAAGGCATTACCTCAAGATGGCTGCGCTATCAAATCAAAAAATTAATTCAAAGCTTAAACCTGCCCTGGACTTTAAAACAAGTTCATTTCCCGGATTCGCTAAAATCAGCTTTGAAAGCTAAGCGCCAGCTTGTTTTTGGAGAGCTTTTACTGCTTCAGCTTTATATGCTTCAGCAAAGAGAAAAATCAAAGAAACCCAAAGCGCCAATTATTGAATTTAATCAAAAATTGATTAAATCATTCGTTAATTCCCTGCCGTTTAAATTGACTAATGCCCAGCGTCAAGCTAGCTGGGAAATTCTGCAGGATATAGAAAAGCCCTATCCAATGAACCGCTTGCTTGAGGGCGATGTTGGCTCTGGCAAAACAGTTGTCTCAACAATAGCTGCTTTGGCAGCAGCTCATGCCGGCTATCAGGTTGTTTTTATGGCGCCAACTGAAATTCTAGCTGAACAGCATTATCAAGCAATTTCCAAGCTTCTTAAAAAGAATAATTTAAAAATTGGCTTAATCACTAAATCTGTTAAAAAATTCACCCAAAATATAATTATCGGCACGCATGCTTTGCTTAATCAGCAGTTTAATAATTTGGGTCTGGCGATTATTGATGAACAGCACCGTTTCGGAGTGCGCCAACGCGCGGCATTATCCAATGCCCACTTATTGACTATGAGCGCTACGCCAATACCAAGAACTTTGGCTTTAACTCTTTATGGTGATTTGAATATTTCTCTTTTGGATGAAATGCCCAAAGGCCGGCAAAAAATAATTACTAAAATTATTGCTCCGGCTAATCGCGGTAAAGCTTATGATTTTATTCGCGATCAAATAAAGCAAAAACATCAGGTCTTTATTATTTGTCCATTGATAGAAGAGTCGGCAATATTGCAGACAAAAGCTGTCAAGCTCGAATTTGAAAATCTTAAAAAAGTTTTTCCGGAACTTAAAATCGGCCTTTTACACGGCAAACTTAAAAATAAACAGGAAGTTATGCTTGATTTTATCCAAAACAAAATCAATATCCTTGTTTCTACTTCAGTGATTGAAGTTGGCATTGATATACCTAATGCCACAGTAATGATGATTGAAGGTTCGGAAAGGTTTGGTTTAGCCCAGCTTCATCAATTGCGCGGCCGGGTTGGCCGGGGCAAGCATCAATCCTATTGTTTTTTATTCACTGAATCAGGATCTAAAAGAACCGGCCAAAGATTAAAAGCTTTGCTTGAATGCAGTAATGGCTTTGAATTAGCTGAAAAAGATTTGCAGATTCGCGGACCAGGCCAGTTTTTGGGAACTAGGCAGTCAGGCTTGCCGGACTTTGCCATGGCGTCTTTGGCTGATTTGAAATTAATTAAGCAAGCGCGGCAAAAAGCAGCAACAATCTTTCCTGAACTTGGCAAGCGCCAAGACTTGCAAAAAAAATTGAATGAGTTTAAACTAGAGGTGCATCTTGAGTAATTGGCCCCATCGTCTAGTGGTTAGCCAGCCAGAGGCTGGTCAGCCTTTGGCTGAGACATCGGCTTTTCAATTTATTTATGTATTACGTCTACGTTTTACAGAGCGAACAAGACAAAACCACTTATATAGGTTATACTAATGATTTAAGAAAAAGGGTTAAAGAGCATAATCAGGGCAAGACCAAATCAATAAAACACAAACGGCCGTTAAAGCTGGTTTATTATGAAGCTTATTTCAAGAAAACAATGGCCTTGAAGCGTGAAATAGAACTCAAAAGAAACAGTTTTGAAAAAAGAGAATTATTTAAAAGAATATTTAACGCGGCCCCATCGTCTAGTGGTTAGGACATCGGCTTTTCAAGCCGGCAACACCGGTTCGAACCCGGTTGGGGCTACATGAATTCGGCAAAAATTTCAGCAATTTTAATTCCTTGACAAATAAGGGGTTAAAGTGCTACTTTTAATTTGCTAGATTTTCTAGCAAATTGTCCTTTGACAACCAGGAATAGCATTGCTATAATTACGAATGTTAATGAATAATTTCAAGCTTTGCTTATAATTGGAGGAATTAAAATGGCTCTAAAAATCTACAACACGCTATCTCGAAAAAAGGAAGTATTTAAGCCTCTTCAAGAGGGGCGTGTTAATATTTATGTCTGCGGACCTACTGTTTATGATGACGCACATTTAGGACATGCCAGGACATATGTTAATTTTGATACAGCTATCCGTTATCTGCGTTATCTTGGTTATGATGTTCTTTATGTGCAGAACATCACAGATGTCGGTCATCTTACAGATGATGCAGATGCTGGCGAAGATAAAGTTATCAAACGAGCTAAAGAACGGAAAATGCATCCGATGCAATTAGCAGAAACCTATACCCATCGCTATTTTGAAGATATGGATGCCTTAAAAGTGCAACGTCCTGATATTTCGCCACGAGCTTCTGGTCATATTCCAGAACAAATTGAATTGACAAAAGTTTTGTTAGACAAAGGATGTGCCTATGAAGCAAATGGTTCAATATACTTTTCTGTAGAAAAGTATGCGGATTATGGCAAGCTTTCTAGGCGTCGTTTAGAAGAGCAAGAAAAAGGTGCCAGAGTTGAGGTTGCGTTAGAGAAGCATAGCCCATTTGATTTTGCTTTATGGAAAAAAGCTGAACCCGGACATATTCTGCAATGGCCATCTTTTTGGGGCATGGGATATCCTGGATGGCACATTGAGTGTTCGGCAATGTCCATGAAATATTTAGGCGAAACCTTGGATATCCATGGTGGTGGTATAGATAATATCTTCCCTCATCATGAGAATGAAATTGCTCAAAGCGAAGTAGCTACCGGGAAGCAATTTGTTAAATATTGGATTCACAATGGTTCTCTAATGGTCGAGGGCAAAAAGATGAGCAAGTCATTAGGTAATTTTGTGACTATTAGAGGGGCACTAGAGCAATATAGTCCAGAGCAGTTACGTTTTTTCATTCTCTCTGCTCATTATCGCAGCCCTTTGAATTATACTGAAAAGGCAGTCGCTGATGCTGCTCAGGGCTTACGAGGCCTGCATGAGGTTATACGTGACCTAAGAATGAGGATGATATTTTCAGCTCCACCTGGCGATCTTGATAAAAATTTCCTTGTTGAAATAGAAAAATACGGAAAGAGCTTCTTGCAAGCAATGGACGATGACTTGAACACGGCCGAGGCAATTGGAGTTCTTTTTCAATTTGCCAAAAGTGTGAATTCTTATCTAAGTGATCAGCCAAAAGCGTCGCAGGAAACTCTTGGAGAGATCGATAAAGTTTTTTCGGACCTAGGCGGAAGTGTTTTAGGTATTATACCTGAATCATTTGGAATAGAGCGCAGGACAGAAATAGGCAACAAAGATTTAATCGAGTTGCTAATAGATATTCGTCAAGAAGCTCGAACTGCGAAAAACTGGAAACTGGCTGATAAAATCCGAAAAGGACTTGCTGATCAGAGAATCATCTTAGAGGATGGTCCCGATAGAACCACTTGGAAAATAGCAAAATAAACAGGCAGGTGATTGTTGTGTATAGTCAATTGGTATTGCCCAAAACAGTCAATATCAAACCCCACATTGAAGATCTTGCCTATGATTTTGTTGAAAGATTAAAAGGCAAGAAAGAGGTAGAGGGCGTGGTGTTGTTAGGCGGCCTAGGAGTTCGCAACTTTCTTGATAAACATTCAGATGTTGATATCGCAGTCTTTGTAGATTATAAAGAGTGTGAATTAAAAATTCTACCCACATGGCTTCCTCGGTTTGACTTTCATGTGAAATTACCAAAGCCTGTTGATGATATTGAGGATATTGAATTCAATGTTCATCAACAAATTCTTTCTGCGGAAAGAGAACACGAATGGGATGAAGGTAAAAAAGAGGCTTATTCTCAAGGCAATGTGGTCTATGATCAAAGGGGATTTTTGACGAAATTTCTTGAAGAAAAATTAGCTTACGACGAAGAACAACGTCGGCGAAGGCTAATTGAAATTGTTGGACAATTTTCTTGGTACGGCGAAATAAATCCCCATCGCCAGATAGAACGAGGTTTTATTCATAATGCTCATGATTTACTAAATCAAACCGGAGAAATGATTGTCGAGGTTTTGTTCTTATTTAACAGGCGATATCGTCCCCACAAAAAGTGGAGATTGGAAACTTCGTTTCGCTTGCCCCGGATCCCTAGAAATTACGAAGCTCACATGAAAGAAGCAATGTTAGTTAAGGATTACACGCCTGCAGACATAGAAAGAAGAATCGTTGCCTTTGAAACAATTACTGCCCCTCTACAAGAACAACTTATTGCCGATGGCGATATTCCAGAAAATTCTTATGAGTATGCTTGCAGACATTTTTGGGGGAGACAAATCTTAGATGAGCCATTTTCCGAAAGTGTGATTAGAAATTTGCTTGCTTCTCGTGTCAATCTGAGCTCCAATAAACTTCGTTGGCTCGAAGCTTATTTGAATTTCAGATTGGTGGCTTCTTTAGAGGAGCTAAAAAGCTTACTGGAATATGATTCAGCTCTTCGTGGAATACTTTCTGAAGAGGAGATATCCCAAATGACAGAAATACTTAACGATAAAGAGTAACAGCTTTGATGTTGTTGCTCTTCTGCGATTGGAGGAAAATAATGTATATTTTAGTTGCTGATTCCTGTGGATGTGGTTTAGGCATATTAGGAGAAATTGCAAGATACAATAATATGCCTTATGCCATTTTTCTGGCGGATGGCCAAATGAATCCGTTTGGATTGCGATCGACCCTAGAGATCCAAAACATTGTTGAAGATTGGCTCAAATATTTTACAAATCCCCCATATGTAATCAAAATGCTGGTTGTTGCTTGCAACACAGCATCTATTTCAATAATGGGTGGATTCCAGCAATATCTTGAGACACGATACAATGTTCGCATTGTGAATATTATAGAATCTACTGTGCGTGCTGTACCCGAAGCAGTGATTGACGATAAATGCAATATAGCAAATATAGCAGTTTTAGGAACAAAAAGAACCATAGAGAGCGGAATCTATCAATGTTTGATTTCAGAATCTCTGTCTAAAGCCAAATATCACAATATTCGGGTACAAGGAATTATTTGTACGGGCGTTGAAAGGGCAGTAGCACGAGGAGAAGGTAATTCTGAGGAGGTTGCGCAGATAGCTAATGCGAATTACAAGATTATAAGGGGCAATTTGATTATGCTGTTCATGCCTGTACTTGCTTTCCTTTTGCTGAGAAGGAGATAGACAGCATTTTAAGCGATGGCAAGGAAAAGATCGTGCACATTAACTCTAGTAAATATGTGGCGAAAGATGTGCATGAAGTCCTAAAGAAATTTAGGCTTTTGCCAAAAAAGAAGTACGAATATAAAAAACTTCTGTTGTTTGTTACAGGTGGCTCACAATGGATTGATTATGTAGAGAGAATCAGAAAGCTTGTGTTCAGTAGTTCAATCCCCATTAAAAATATTCAAATCAGAAAATAAATACGATATCGGACTAATTAACTTACTGCTTAAGGTGATGACAAATTGCTTTAAGCAGTTTTTTTACACAAAAACCAATCTCCAAATCAGGCGAGCAAAAGATTTGGGGGAATTGCAAAAGCGACGCATAAATTTTTTGTTCGCTAGTCCGGCGGCAGGCGGACAAAGAGAAGCGCCGCCGTGGCTTGTTAAATTTATAAATTTTTGATAAAATAATTTCGAGCTGAATTAAATAATCGTACGTGAATGCGATAAAAAGATAGAGTCTTATGATCAATAAACAGGTCTTAAGAAAACTAAAAAAAGATTATTTTGAATATATTCTGTCTTGGGTGGACAGGAAAAAACTTTTAAAAAGCAAAGCTAAATTTACTGTTTCGTGGGATGCTGACGGAGACAGGGTCTTTTTTAAAGACGAAAAAAATAAAAAAGTTCCGGCTTATTTTATTACTGCCTTATTGGCTGAAATAATCCAGCAGAAATATCCCAAAGCAAAAATTGCTCATGACAGCCGTTTGGTTTGGGCAATTAGAGAAACAGTCAAAAATACTTGTATCTGCAAAGCCGGCTGGTCAAACTTTTTAAATTTTATGCATAAAAATAAGATTTTATTCGGCGGCGAAACGAGCGGTCATTACTATTTTGCGAGCTCGGCGAGTAAATTAGTTCTGAATGATGGCTTGATTCCGGTGTTATTGATTGCCGAGAAGATAGCCAAAACAGGCAAAAGTTTAGCAGAATTAATCAGGCCCTATCAAGCACAATATTTTATTTCACCTGAAATAAATTTTAAGGAAAAAATAGATTTAAAAAAATTAGAAAAAAATTATCTTGGTGCTAAAATTTCGCATTTAGACGGCTTATCAATTGAATATCCTGATTACCGATTTAATTTAAGGCCGTCGCAAACAGAAAACTTGTGGCGTTTGAATATTGAAGCGCGAGATAAAAATTTATTACAGGCAAAAAAGAAAGAACTTAGGCAAAAAATTAAAGCCCTGTTTTAGTTAAACTAATTAAACCAAACAGAGCTTTTTTAAATTATTACTTTTTTGTTTTTATGCTTTTTGTTTTTGTCTTCAACCCGGTCATCATCTGCATGACTAGCCCCGCGTCCATGGCTGACACTTGGCCATTGCCCGAGACATCAGCCAGTTCAACTTGTTCCGGAGTCAGTTTAATCTGACCAACAACATGCTGCATGATTAGTTTTGCGTCATGGGCTGTTATCTGTCCATCTTGAGAGACATCGCCTTTTTTAAAAGTTGGCGGGGCTTCAGAAAAGCTAGTGAGAATAATATTGCCTGTTGCTAATGGCCGTGTTTTGGCATCAGGCCAGAGAGTAGCTCGCCTGCTTGTTATTGGGATATCCAGCATAGAGACATAGGCTT
>Ga0210019_1003487_pt1 | contig 14416 bp, 14 predicted proteins | sample CryGeyCG2114_020_2_FD_183969 | JGI IMG/M metagenome (GOLD analysis project Ga0210019, IMG submission 183969) | Groundwater microbial communities from aquifer - Crystal Geyser CG11_big_fil_rev_8/21/14_0.20 (SPAdes) (version 2) | ecosystem: Environmental > Aquatic > Deep subsurface > Groundwater ...
ACACGAAAGAAGGAATAAGACAATAGAGCTTCTAGAAACAGTGGGACTCGGGGAAACATATTTAAACAGGCTGCCTTCAGAACTTTCGGGCGGAGAACGCCAGCGGGCAGGGATTGCAAGAGCTCTTGCAACTGACCCGGAATTTATAATATGCGACGAACCTGTATCAAGCCTTGATATATCTATCCAGGCGCAGATCCTGAATCTTTTAATAGACCTGCAAAAAAGGAAAAATCTTACTTATCTATTCATAAGCCATGATCTTGGAGTCATAGGCTCTATATGCGACAGGGTAATGGTTATGCAGTCAGGAAGATTTGTTGAATTTGGAACGTGCGATACTATTTTTAAAAACCCCCAGCAAGAATATACAAAGTCCCTGCTTAGATCTACTTTCTAGCCTCATACGCTCTGATAAAAACTGCGTAGTTGAAATGATTTAATACCAAGCAAAATTACGAAAAGACCTTGACAGTAGTTATCTTACATGGTAAACTTTGTTTAGTTTAGTAGACACATGTTTAGTAAACTAAACAATAAGGCGAGGATTTAACTATGAAGATTACCAATCCTTTAGATGAGATATTAAATAATGAAACCAAGATCAAGATTCTCAGGTTTCTATTCAGGACAAATGCTGAGTGGAATGGCAGGCAGATAGCCATGCAAATTAAACGAACCCCTGCTGCGACTCATAAAGCGCTTCAGGTTTTACACAAGGAAGGCGTATTGATATTGCATAATATAGGCAAAACCCATGTTTATACTTTAAATAAGGATAATTTTGCAGTTACAGATATTCTTAAGCCTTTATTTGAAAAGGAAAATAAGATTCTGTTGCATATTCTAGATATAATCAGAAAGGGTATATCTGCTTCAAAGGTTAGGAAACATATAAAAAGCGTTGCCTTATTTGGAAGCGTTAATTACAAACAAGACCATTCCACAAGCGATATAGACCTAGCAGTTATCATAGATAATATTAAATTTAAACCCATGGCAGAACTTCTTTTTGAGGAAATAGATAAAAAGATATCTAGAGATTTTGGGAACGCTTTGTCTCCTTATGTACAGACAGAAAAAGGTTTTAAAAATCGTTATCGTAAAGGATTTGCTTTAATAAAAAATATAATGAAATCATACAAGCTTATCTATGGCAGCAGGCTGGAAACTATAATATGGCCCCTAAAAAGTTAACAATCAAAACAGTAGAAAAAAGCGATTATAAAATCTATCTTAAAAAAGCGAAAGATTTTTATGATACCATGCTTAATGCAAAAGATTCAGGTAAATGGACAGCTGTTGGTTTAAATGCTGTGCATTGCGCCATATCATGCTGTGATGCTATGCTGGTTTTTAATCTTGGCATACGTTCAACAGGAGAAGATCATATGCAGGCCGCGAATTTACTGTTACGGCTGCCACAGAATGAGATAAATAGTCAGGCCAGCTCTTTTAAAAGAATTATTGCAAAGAAGAATATTATAGCTTATGAAAATAGAGGATTTCATCAAGCAGAAGCCTTTGACCTATTAAAATTATCAGAAAGATTCTATAATTGGGCAATTTCTAATCTTCCTGCGTAAATTACTTTGACTATTTGAAAGATGGTTTTGTAATGACATATCAGGCCAAGTAAGGAAATAGTTTTTTCCTGCCCTTACCTTGAATATCTCAAATATATATGGTATACTTTATATGATATAGGGGACAGGCATGCCTGTCCCCTATATGAAAATTACTGTAGGGAACGGTTTAAAACCGTCCCCTACAAAGAATAATTCCTGCGAAGCTCATGTTTGTAGGGACAGGACAGTGTCCTGTCCCTACCTAAATATAAGAGCAAAGCAGAATTTTTTTGCCAAGATTATGCTAAAGTTTAATAAAGATTTTAATGCTAAAATTATTTCATTAGTTATAGCTGTGTTATTTGTTTTTAATAGCGCAGCATATGGAATAGACCTGCCTAGAAATACCCCCCCGATAAGTTAAGAGCTCCTGTTGGAAATAGCTATGGAAGAATTCTACAGGCAATGCGAGATCTTGAAGGTTTAACAAATGAACAACATACTTTACTTAATAAAGCTTTAGGAACATTTTTTATTGGTTTAAATGAATTGCGCGAAGATATATATATTCTAACAGATGAAGAACTTAGTAATATTGACCCAGAATCTGACTTAGGAAATATTCAAGGCCTTAACGTCTACAGATTCACAAAAGAACAACTAAGGCAAGCGCTGATAAATATAGGAGCCCCAGAAAAAGAAATAGCTTACATTATTGACAATCTAATCTCTCATCCTGGTATGTTTAGAGATAAAGAAGGTACTCCAAGAGCAACTAATCTTTTTATTTTAGATGTACACTATGCTTTACTCAGCCAATTAGATGTTAAGTTAAAAGCCCAATGGGCAAGGCATGAAAAAGCGCACTTAGAGGAGATTAAGCGTACTGAAGAAGATGTGCAACGAGAACATCCGCTTGATGAAGTAGTAAAGGCGTTAAAAGAGAAAAATAGGCTGATAAGGACCACCATGTCTTATATTACCTTTAATCTTCCAAAAAAGTTAGAAAAAATTAATATAAAAGAGATGGCTCCGCAACATTTTGATAGTTATATAGTGTTAGATTCTGTTGATGGAAGGCCTATTATTCCTATTAGAGGCTTGTTATTGGCCACGGGCAAACCTGTTTATGTAGACAAATTGACTTTTGCATCAGAAGGAAAAGAATTAGTTTTTATAGATGAAGATATTTATGATAGCTATGCTAGCTTAATACATTCTGGCCAGAAAAGAATGGATGAAATTGATGTAGGTTTTATAGAAAAATTACCAGTTAATTTTATACCCGAAGGGCAATTGACAAAAGCTGATAGAATTATTGCAGATATTAAAAATAAAATTAGAGGAAAAGGCAAGGAATTTTTAGATTATGTAAATACAAAGCGTAGAGAACTAGCTAAAGAGCGTGGCCTTATAGAAGATACTATAAAAGATTTAGACCGAGATGAATTATATCAGATTATTGAAACAGTTCATTTTTCTTGTCTATGTCAATCTACATCGGTTGCTTGTGCCCAAGAATCAGAAGATGGGAAACATAAGTGGATTTCCTTCTTATTAGAGTATCTTTCAGTTTTAAGCGATGAAGAATTTGCGCTTATTTATTGCCATGAATTAGGACATATTATAGTTGAGTCTACGATTCCTAAATCTAAAGTAGAAGAAAAATTAAATAATATTATAAGGCAGTCAATGAAGGATGAAACTCCTAGCGACAGAAAACGATCTTCTAATATGGAATTAGATCGAGAAGAAAAAGATAAGCTTTCAAGTATTTGCCTTGTTAGTGAAAATATTGCAGATTCAACTAGCGTGACTATAACTGGAAGTAATGTTAATATTTTAAGACAAGCTATCCTAAGAGGAATGTATATAAAGACTGAAGAAAACTCAGCACATGCGTTTATCAGATCTCTTGGTATCCAAACACATCCTGTTGCATTGGTTAGAGGGATATTTATTCAATCAGAAGAAAGTAAACAATTTTTGTCTGAGGCAGAATTAGCACTTGCGAGGACACCATTAAATAGTATTATGCCACAGCCAGTTATAATAGATGCAAACGTGACAATAAGTTTTAAGCCACAGTTTTTACCTTTAGAGCCATCCGAGGTGATTTCAATAGCCAAGGAAGTTTTTAGATTTATAGGAAAGGAAAGCAGCGTGACTATTACATATGATAACAAAACCGAAGAGTTAATTTTTATTGATATTGACTCAGGTTACTCTGATAGATATACTTTTTCAATTCCTGCTACCTCTGAACAACTTTTTGGCAATATCGTTGATGTAGTTGCTAAAATATGCCATACGCATCCAACTTTTGTAGAGATTATGCCATTATTAAATAATGCAGCTCAAACAATAGCAATTCGATATGGAATAGAAGCATATATATTAGAGGCAGAAATAGAAAAAGTCGATGCATTATTTAAAATACGCCAGAATCAAATCGAAACAATAGCCAGACTTATTTCTGGTTCAGAAGTTATTAGAAAAGCTATTGATACAGAACATTTTAATTTTCTTTGGGATAAAATTCCAACACTTATCTATTTCCATGGTATTTTACATTCACATGGAGATAAATCTATCATTCATGCATATGGCTCAAATACGGTTGCACCCCCACATAAAAAAGATGACAGTAGAGAATTAATTTTTATAGTTATAGGCGAACGCGCATTTAAAGAAGGTATTAAAAAGGTCGTTTTAACTTATTTGCATGAGTTTATCGAAGGCAATTTAAGAGTGAAATTTGGCATTGGTCCTGATTTAGCCCATACTGGGACAGAAGTGTTCATGGAAAAGTTTATTGGTTTAATTGACGAAGAAATAAGTAGAATTGTAGATATTGTCTTAACTACTTCCGAGCCATCTCATGCAAATTTAAGAGATGCTGCAACAAGCATATAAGGCTTGCTTTGCAGTTATTGAAGAGATTGCTTCGGTACCTGCAGTACCTCGCAATGACCGCGTTAAATTAATCGTTTTAATCTATAGCGGTTTTTTTAATTCTTTGATTAGTTTAAGGTCGGATAGATCAATAGACCTGCCTGAGGTCTTTTTCATAACTGCGCGGAGAATGTAGGAGAATGCGGAGAATGGGGACGTCCTATAGGAGAATGGGTAGTAGGAGAGGAGAATGAGAATGGGGACGTCCTATAATGAGAAGATGAGAATGGGGACGTCCTATAAGGGACACCCTATAGTAGTCCGGAATTGACCCAATCATGTAGGATGCTATATATAACCATTTCAACTTCGTAGAACGCCTAATGGCGACCTACGAAGTTTCTTACGGACAATCCCATACCACAAGGGTAGGGCTATGCCACCTACGCGGTTTTCACATTGACATATCCTATATCGTTTGATATATTCATTATATGAGTAACGCGGCCGAGATAAGACATAGTCATTTTAAGCAGTTTTCGAAATTAGCGCCGGAAGAGCGACTTAGATGGGCGCTTAGAGCAGGACATTCGCTATGGCAGCTTATGCCAAAGGATTCCAAAAGATACACTGAAAGGTTAAGAAATGGCTGGAAAAAATATCTTTCCCATTCCAGAAGTCCCGCTAAAATTTATTAGATTATTTGCCACAGAAAAAATTCCATTTGTCATTGTTGGCGGAGCGGCTATAGCATTACATGGTATTCCTCGAGGCACGCTGGATATTGATATTGTAGTGCCAGCAGAAACCGAAACAGTAAATAGGCTATTTTCAATAATACATGAAGCAGGCCTTTTGAGCCGTGATAGATACATTACTGCTGTCATAGGCAGGCCTCATTTATTAATCGGCCAGTGGATAACATTACAGGATAGCTCTGGTATGGAGCTTATTGATATATTTTTTGAAAGCCAAGAAGAATTTAACAGGCTTTTAAAGCGGGCAAGAAAAATAAAAGGGATGAAATTTAATTTTCATATCGCATCTTTATATGATCTTGAAAAAATGAAAAAGATATCTGCCAGGGCCATAGATCTTGCGGATATTGTTTTAATTAGAGAGAAGTTAGGCAAGAAAAAATAGAGAGTTTTTAGAATAGAAACTATCCTAACCGCGCAGGAGGCCTACGGCCACCTACGCGGTTTTTTATTATTTAAATTGCATTTTATTCGTGAGTATTGTAAAATAAGCGAAATCATAATTTATGGAGCGATAGCGAACATAAATTATGTGATTGAGCTTACCCTGCCCTTTTAGCAATTTTTCTCAGCTTGCTATTCAAAAGGGCGGGGTTTAATTCGCACAGAAAGTTACGTTCATTGCATTCCGTAACTTTCGTGCTCATTAAATGCGAAATGTGCTTACTTTTATAATGGCCGGGGGAAAGGGAGAGAGGCTTTATCCGCTCACTAAAGACAGGACAAAGCCTGCAGTACCTTTTGGAGGCATATACCGGATTATAGATTTTACGCTTTCAAACTGCATTAATTCAGGCCTCAGAAAAATCCATGTCCTTACCCAGTATAAATCTTATTCGCTTACAAGGCATATCTCAAGAGGATGGAATGTGTTAAATGAAGAATTGGGCGAATATATAGACGCTATCCCTGCCCAGCAAAGGGTGGATGATCACTGGTATAAAGGCACAGCTGATTCGATTTACCAGAATATATACGCGATCGAGGATGAGAAACCTGAATATGTGCTGATCCTGGCCGGCGATCATGTATATAAAATGAATTACATGGAGATGCTGGAGTTTCATAAAGAAAAGAAAGCGGACCTTACTATAAGCGTAATAGAGGTCCCAAAAGAAAAGGCAGGCGAATTCGGGGTATGCGAAGTTGATAAAAATTCAACGGTTAAAAACCTTATAGAGAAACCAAAAAAACAGATTGAAAATATAAGCGGCGGAAAATTTATATATGCCTCAATGGGCATTTACATATTTAATACAGAGGTTCTGGAGAAAATCCTTGAAAAAGACGCTAAGGATGAGAAATCCACGCATGATTTTGCAAAGAATATTATTCCAATGATGATTTCCTCGGATAAGGTTTACGCATTTAATCTTAAAGATAAAGATATAAATCAGCCTAAATACTGGAGGGATGCAGGGAGTATAGATGTGTATTTTGAAGCAAATATGGATTTAATTCAGGTTGTGCCGCCTTTGAACCTATATGATAAAGAATGGCCTTTCAGGACATATCAGGAGCAGTATGGGCCTGCAAAGACACTTTGGGCAGAAAAGAATAATAATAGAATAGGTATGGCCTTGAATTCAATTATATCAAATGGCTGCATTATAAGCGGAGGTAAAGTAGAATCCAGCGTGCTTTCTCCTGATGTTCGGATAAATAGTTTTTCAGAGGTTAGCGATTCAATACTTATGGAGGGCGTGGATATAGGCAGATACGCTAAGGTTAAGAGAGCGATTATAGATAAGAATGTAAAGGTTCCGCAAAAGATGGAGATAGGATATGACCTGGAAAAAGACAGAAAAAGATTTACCGTGACCGAGTCTGGGATAGTGGTTATACCTAAGGATATGATATTATAATTTAACTTTCAATGTTACTGAAAGGTGAAAAGTGAAAGGTGTAAAGCAGAAAATATGATAAGAAAAGCTACGATAGGCGATATAAAGGGTATACAGGAGCTTATAAATTTTTACGCGAAAGCGGACAAGATGCTGCCTAGATCATTAAATGAACTATATGAGAACATCAGGGATTTTTTTGTGTATGAAGAGGCTGGAAAGATTTTAGGATGCTGCGCTCTTCATATTGCGTGGGAGAATCTTGCTGAAATTAAATCACTTGCTGTAGATGAGCCTATGCAGAAAAAAGGCATAGGAAGCATGCTTGTAAAAGAAGCCTTGGGGGACGCTAAAAAACTAAAAGTAAAAAAGGTTTTTGCGCTTACCTATGCGCCTTTATTTTTTGAGAAATTTGGGTTTAAAAGAATAGAACATTCAGAATTACCGCATAAGATTTGGTCAGAATGCATTAAGTGCGTAAAATTCCCTGATTGCGCGGAAAATGCGTTGGCGCTAGATATATAGTTCTCGATCGGGCACTAGTATTTCGTCGAAATATCCACTCGAACAATATTGTGTTACTCTAATATTCTTCGAGCGAAGTCGAGAAGAATATTGAAAAATATGGCATATACAATTACTGAAAAGATATTACTGGCTCATACGGACAAGAAATCAATCGCGCCCGGAGAATTTATTTATGCAAAAGTAGACCTGGCGCTTGGGAATGATATCACCGCGCCTATTGCCATACAGGAGTTTGAAGCGGCAGGAGCTAAAAAGGTATTTGATAGGCGCAAGATTGCGCTTGTGCCTGACCACTTTACGCCTGCGAAAGATAAGAAAAGCGCAGAACAGGCAAAGATACTCAAGAATTTTTCTAAGAAGCACAAAATAGTTAATTATTTTGAAGTCGGCAGGATGGGTATAGAGCATGCGCTTTTACCTGAGATGGGGCTTGTAGGGCCTGGGGATTTAATTATAGGAGCGGATTCTCATACTTGCACATACGGCGCGTTAGGCGCGTTTTCAACAGGCATTGGTTCAACTGATTTAGCGGCAGGTTTTATAACCGGATACGTGTGGCTTAAAGTCCCTGAAACTATAAAGTTTGTATATAGCGGAAAATTAAAAACATGGGTTGGAGGGAAAGATTTGATTTTGCACACCATTGGAGATATTGGGGTTGACGGCGCTTTATACATGGCAATGGAATTCCAGGGCGAAGCCATAAAAGCGCTTCCTATGGATGATAGATTCGCGATGTGCAATATGGCAATCGAAGCTGGCGGAAAATCAGGTATTATTGAACCAGATGAGGTTACGAAAAAATATATTAGAAGCGAAGGGAGAAATGTAAAGGGCGTATTTTATAAAAGTGATGTTGGCGCGAAATACCATAAGGTTATAGAGTATGATGTGAATAAAATTGAGCCGCAGGTTTCTGCCCCGCATTTACCAAGTAACTCAGGGCCTGTGAGTAAATTTAAAAAGATAAATATTGACCAATCAGTCATTGGTTCGTGCACAAACGGGAGGATTTCTGATCTTAGGATAGCGGCTAAAATTTTAAAAGGCAAGAAAGTGAATTCAAGAGTTAGGTTAATAGTTATTCCTGCGACTCAGAAGATTTATTCCCAGGCAATTAAAGAGGGATTGGCTGATATATTTTTAAATGCAGGCGGAGTTTTTTCAACGCCTAGCTGTGGGCCGTGCCTTGGCGGCCATCTGGGGATACTTGCAAGCGGAGAAAAAGCTATTAGTACTACGAACAGGAATTTCAGGGGCAGGATGGGCCATCCTGACAGCGAGGTGTATTTGTCGAATCCAGCAGTAGCTGCGGCGAGCGCAATAAAAGGAAGGATTGCGCATCCGGGAGAAATTTAGATATTGCTTCTCGACTCGGCGCTTTCGGCGCCTCGCTCGAAGAATATAATATTGTTCGAGCGGACATTGCGGCTAATCGTGTAAGTCCAGTCGAGAACGAAGGAAAATCATGCGGTTTAAAGGCAAGGTTTGGAAATTCAAGGATAATGTTAATACAGATGAGATAATTCCTGCCAGGTACCTGAATACCACTGATCCAAAGGAATTAGGAGATCATTGCATGGAGGATATCGATCCCAAGTTTTCAAAAAAGATTTCCAGGGGTGATATAATAGTCGCGGGCAGGAATTTCGGATGTGGTTCTTCCAGGGAACACGCGCAGATTTCAATAAAAGGCGCAGGCATTTCGTGCGTAATCGCGGAAAGTTTTGCCAGGATATTTTTAAGAAACGCGATAAACATGGGCCTCGCTATACTGGAGATTAAAGACATAAGCGGGATAAAGGAAGGCGATTATTTAGAGGTGGATTTAAGCGCAGGCTCTATTTTGAACCTGACAGAACATAAGGGGTACAAGGCGAAGCCGCTCCCAAAGTTTATACAGGAAATAATCCGTTCAGGCGGGCTTTTAAAATGGGTAAATAAGCGCGGAACTACGCGGAAGAAAAAGCAATCGCGGAACCTACGCGGAATAATTTGAGTCAAATTATCAAGAAAGGACGAGAGGTATGTATAGAATAGCAGTGATAGGCGGAGATGGAACAGGGCCGGAGGTCGTCAAGGAAGGGTTAAAGGTCTTGGCTGCTGTAAGTCAAAAGGCAGGTTTTAAATATGAAACAGTGGAATATGATTTAGGCGGAGCCAGATATCTGAAGACAAAAGAGCTTGTGCCTGAATCTGTTCTAAAGGAATTGGAAAAGATGGACGCGATATTTCTTGGCGCGATAGGCCATCCAGATGTCAAGCCAGGAATACTTGAGCAAGGCATTCTTTTAAAACTCAGATTTTCCCTGGATCAATATATTAATTTAAGGCCTGTGAAACTTTATAATGCTGATTTTTGCCCCCTGAAAGATAAAAAACCAGAAGATATTGATTTTGTAGTGGTAAGAGAAAATTCAGAAGGCCTTTATAAAGGGCTTGGCGAATTCCAGAAAAAAGGCACTAAAGACGAAATTGCGATTCAGATTTCTCATAACACAAAAAAAGGCGTTGAACGCTGCATCAGATACGCATTTGAATATACAAAAAAGAGGAATAAGGATAAAAAATTAACGCTTTGCGGAAAGACAAATGTCCTTACATTCGCATGGGACTTATGGCAAAGGACATTTAATGAAGTAGCTAAAGAATATAAAGATATAACTACTAATTACGCTCATGTGGATGCTACTACAATGTGGTTCGTAAAGAATCCGGAGTGGTTTGATGTGATAGTGACAGACAATATATTTGGGGATATTATCACTGACCTGGGCGCAATGATACAGGGCGGCATGGGTATAGCAGCTGGCGGCAATATAAACCCGGAAGGCGTTTCCATGTTTGAACCCATAGGAGGTTCAGCGCCTAAATATACAGGTAAAAATGTTATCAATCCTCTTGCTGCAATATGTGCAGTGGCTATGATGCTTGAAAATTTAGGAGAAGAAAAAGCAGCAAAGCAGATAGAGGATGCGGTTATAAAAATAGTTAAGACAAAATTAAAATCACTGGCAGCTGGAAAAATGGGATATTCGACAACAGAGGTTGGCGACTTAGTGGTGAAAAATTTATAATGGTTCTCGACTGGGCTTACATGTATAGTCAAATAGTTCGCTCGAACAATATGTCCTGAGCTTGTCGAGGGATATTATTCGAGCGGTCACGAGAGTAAAAATATTAAACAGAGTCGAGAATATATATAATAGAGGAGCAATATGTCAAAGAAATATAATATCGCTGTTATAGGGGTAGGCGCGGTTGGGATAGAAATGTTGAGAGTGCTAAAACAGAGAAATTTTCCTGTTGCTAAATTAAGTGTTTTAGCCCGTTCAGCAAGGGATATAAATGTAGATGGCGTCACGTATACAGTGCAGGCTATTTCTAACGAAGCGTTTGAAAGGATAGATATCGCTTTGTTTGCTGGGACTGAAGGCGAAAAAGGCGCAGCCACTACTTATGCAAGCGAAGCAGTGAAAAAAGGCGCTATTGTAATTGATAATGGCGCTGATTTCAGGATGGACCCGAAGGTGCCCCTTGTTGTTCCAGAGGTTAATGCAAAAGATGTTAACCCCGTTAGAAATTGGTTTTTCAGCGATTCACGCGATATTTCTAATGGGGTAAAAAAACATAAAGGCATAATAGCAAATCCTAACTGTTCTACTATACAGATGGTTGTGGCTTTATGGCCTATTTATAAAAAAGTAGGCCTGAAAAGAGTGATCGTGACTACCTTTCAAGCTTCATCTGGTGCAGGTAAATTAGCTGTTGAGCAATTAAAAGAAGAAAATTCAAAGATTGCCCAAGGCGGGTATGTCAACATACAGGCGGATGTGGAAAATAAAGCCATGCCTCAGCAGTTGGCGTATAATGTGTTTCCTCATATAGGAGGATTTAGCGATTCTGGCTATACAAGCGAAGAGTGGAAATTAGTCAAAGAAACTCATAAGATTATGCATAATGACAAAATAAATATCTCAGCGACTACTGTCAGGGTGCCAGTCAGGACAGGGCATTCTGAGGCTATCTATATTGAGACAGATAAGGTCGTTTCTCCGGAAGAAGTTAAAGAGATTCTTTCCAAGTCCAGCGGAATAATTATAGTTGATGATCCGAAGAATAACTTATATCCTATGCCGAAAGATGCGGAAGGTAAAGATGAGGTCTTTGTAGGACGCGTAAGAAAAGACCCATTTGTCAAAAATGGGATGTGGCTTTGGGTAGTATCTGATAATCTGCGCAAAGGCGCTGCTACAAACGCTGTCGAGATCGCAGAATGCGTAATATTAAATTAACAATTGAATACGACGGCACGGGTTTTAATGGCTGGCAGACACAAAGGCGGCTGACGCCGCCGTTCAAGGTTCAAGGTTCAACCCCATACCACAAGGGTACGGGGCATGGGTTCAAGGTTAAAAGATTAAAAACCGTGCAGGGAGAAATTGAAGAAGCAGCTAAAAAACTTTTTGGCAAGAGGATCTCTCTTATAGGCGCTTCCAGGACTGATTCAGGCGTTCACGCAAAGGCCCAGGCTGCAAATTTTAGAATAGATTCAAAACTCCCGCTTAATAATATCAGAAATGGTTTGAATAGTTTTTTGCCGCGCTCTATCTCGATAATTTCCGCAGAAGAAACAGCTTTAAAATTTCATTCCAGGATTGATTCCGAAGGGAAATTATATAAATATACCATTGTTAGCAGGCAATCTCGATCGCCTTTATCTTCGAGATACGCCGCATTTGTGCCATATGACATGAATATAGCTGCTATGAAAAAGGCATCTAAATATCTTATCGGAAGAAAAGATTTTAAGTCTTTTCAGGCAAGCGATAAAAAAGAAAAATGCTCAATAAGGACAGTTAAAAAAATAGAGATAATTTCCAATTTGCCAATAATAAATATTTACATTCAGGCAGACGGATTTTTGTATAATATGGCCAGGAACATTGCAGGCACTCTGATCGAAGTAGGAAGAGGCAGGTTTAAACCTGAAAAAGTAAAAGAGATACTTGCGAAACAATACAGGCCTTTGGCTGGCCAGACTGCTCCGGCAAAGGGGCTGTGCCTGGAAAAGGTTTTTTATTAAATTTAGGATAAATCTTTGTTATTGCGAGCGAATGAAATGAGCGAAGCAATCTATAAAGATTGCTTCGGCCGCCACAGAAACAATGGCGGCCTCGCAATGACACAACAATATGGGATATGAAGTTGCTTTAAAAAAGGCATGGGAAGCGGTTCAGGATACCGGCATAAAACAACGGTATCTTAAATTCCTGAACGATGAGTATGAAATAGATTATGCAGAGAAAAATATTATTTCCATGTCGTGTAATACCCTTGCCAAGGATTATTATAAGTTACTAATCCTTCATTATATTGCCAATGAGAATAAGGTGTTAAATATAGGCGATGATAAATGGATTTCATTTAAAGAAATGGACGGAGGAGAAGCGTATTTTCCAGCGTTTAAAAAAAGAGCGGTTACTCCCATCTTAAGAAAATACGGAAACAATTCTTCCAGCGTATTTGAACGATGCAGCTCTTTTAATGCAGAAAAAATAGACGCAGGCACTGCGGCTATATCAATAAGCGCTTTCCCAAAAATAAAAATAGCGGTTATCCTATGGGCAAAAGATGAAGAATTTAGCGCAGACTGCAATATGCTCTTTAACCCGGAAATAAAAGAAATCCTGCCTACGGAAGACGCAGCTGTGTTAGGCGGCATAATCGCTTCTTTAATTTAACCAAACAACTTGACATTTCAACATTGTTGAAATGTCAAGTTGTTTGGAAGGGTGTGGATGGATAAGGTTTTTTATGAAGTGGATCCGTTTAACAGGCTGATTATTAGGCCGGTTGGCAGGCGTTCGAGGGTTAAAAAATTCCGCCAAATAGCGCATGGGAAGTTTATTGCGGATTCAGGCAATAATCTTTTCTACGAGGTGAATAAATCTCAAGGATTAGACATCCCACAGAAGATAGGATTTATAGGCAAATATGCTTTAGATAAAAATCATAATTTAGTTTTTACTCTAAATAAATGGAATAATCAGTGCGAAGGTAACAGGCTTACCCTGAAAGCTAAAATAATAGACGCAAAAAGCAATGAGATTGCATTTTTAATAAATTCAAAAGCAGGTGAAAGTAAAAGCCTGAGCTATATAATGAAACTTTATGGCTCGTGGCAGGCTGATAAATATAACAGGCTGACTTTTGGGATTGAACGGGATAGAGGCGATGCAGACAGCCTTGTTTTATCAGGCGCGTGGGAAATAAATAAGAATAACGAAATAGCCTATAAGTATGGGAAAGAACATCAGGATATTATTTTCAGGGGTTCTTGGGATATTTCAGAGAGATATAGGATCAGCTATGCCCTGGATAAGAAAGTTAATTCAGGGTTTAATTTCAAATCTTCCCTGGGCACGGTAGTTTTGAAAGGAAAAGAAAAATCTTTGGCGTTTGATATAGGGATAGGCGTATCCAAGTCAGAAAAACTCCACAGAAAGATTATTTTTTCAGGCACATGGAAAATGGCTAAGGGCAAGGAGCTTATTTTTGAAACATCGGATATTGAAGAAGGCGGGGTGTCTTTAAGATTTACAAAAGAAATGTTTGACAAGCAAGGCATAGCTTATATAGAATCTATAATTAGAGATAAAGAACGTTTTATAGGAGGCGGTGTAGCTTTCAAATGGTGAAAGGGGGATAAGATGAAGAAATTGTTAGTAGTGTTTTTCAGTTTGATTTTTTTAGCGGGGATTGTAGAGGCAGGGCCTAAAGAGGCAAGGTTAAAACATGCGGATAAGAATAAAGACGGCGC
>Ga0210019_1003488_pt1 | contig 14414 bp, 13 predicted proteins | sample CryGeyCG2114_020_2_FD_183969 | JGI IMG/M metagenome (GOLD analysis project Ga0210019, IMG submission 183969) | Groundwater microbial communities from aquifer - Crystal Geyser CG11_big_fil_rev_8/21/14_0.20 (SPAdes) (version 2) | ecosystem: Environmental > Aquatic > Deep subsurface > Groundwater ...
AATGAAACAGGTAAACGCATCTTCTGTCATATTACAGAAAAAAATATTGGCAACCAGATGGCTATTTTTGTTGGTGGTGAACTCAAAACCAATCCTGTCATCCAAGATAAAATTTGTTGATGACAAACGCAAATATCAGGAAGTTTTGATAGAGAAACAGCAAAAACTCTCGTCAAAGATCTCAATGAATGAGCATTACCAGCCCCATTGATTTTGACACAAGAAGAAATAGTGAGTGCTAGTTTATGATCAAGAGCATTGGAAGGTATGCTTCGATCAGGTGTCATTGGCTTCATCTTCATCTTCCTCTATATATTTATGATGTATGGCATCGTTCAAGCTACAATATCATTAGCTGTCTTACTCTGATTTATCATTTATTTGCTTGGTTTCCTCAAGTTGATGTGATTTGTGATCTCTTTGAGTTGATTGGCCGCAGTGATATTGACCATAGGTATGAGTGTTGATGCGAATATATTGATATTTGAAAGATTGCGTGAAGAAAGGGCAAGATGAAAAGATATGAGTTCTGCTATCATAGAAGCATGTGAAAGATCACGAGCTCCTATCAGGGATGGCAATCTAAGTACATGAGTTATAGCGCTCTTATTGTTTACCATAGGTGTCAACGTCTTCAAAGGTTTTGGATCAATGATCATCATCAGTATATTGCTGATTCTGTTAGTTGTTGTACCACTCACGAGAGAATTGTTGATGAAAATCAATAAAAAGTAAAGAATAAAGTCACTTGGAAATGCCCTTCTCTGGTCTAGAAACTTCTAAGATTCCTTCAATAAATATTCTAGTTTTTTTTTTGAGACCATACTCACCATTTTATTCTCTGAAAACTCTCATGAAACGACGGCATTGGGTTATTTTGGCTATATTACTTTTGATCCTCACCATCATAGCAAGAGAAAGTCTTGGTGCCTTTGTCGCAAACCATGGATATTATGATGCTATGATGAAAAATGCTTCAAGTCGGTGAGTGATAATCAAATGATTCGTCTTTGCCTGTATCCCATTGGCTTATCTTGTTTTTTCAAAAAAAATAAACGGACGACATCTCTTGGCTACTTTTCTTTTTTCTAATATATTATTTGCTTTTGCTCACATCAATCTGAAAGGAGAAATATTGTGAAGTGGATGATCTTTGATGATTGTTATCAGTATGATGCTCATTGTCGGTTTGATGATATATTTTCTCCTAGCCCTCACGGCTCGATGAGCCATGATCAATCAAAAATTCAAAGTATTGAATGACAAAAAGGTGACTAATATTCTCTTGATTCGATGATTAGGTTTAGCAATTTTTCTCTTAGTGACTCATTATCTTATTTTGCTCAATCTTCTCTTCCCCATCGTGACACGAGGATTATTACTACTTTCATGATGGGCTATCTATAAGCAAAAGGAGACACTCAATGGCTATGGAAATACTATAGCAAGTATGTTTTCTGATATCTATCACAAACAGCTCATAAAAAATCCATGGTGATGGGTGGTGATACTCTTGTGTATTTTTTCACTCTTGTATTTCTTCTTTGGACTTCAACTCTCCCGGATCCCTTACCCAACCGCATGGGATGCAAATCACGCATATATGTTGGTCCCTAGAATGTTTGCTTCTCACAATGGTTATTTTTGGAGTGACGGGCAATATCAGACACCATTTTTGCGATTGAGTTATATTACTTTTTGGTTTAGTTTGGTCAAACCAATCAGTTCTCGATTTTGGATATCAGCAGACTCTCTTGCGATTATGATGAATTTTCTAAGTGGTATATTTACACTTGTTTTGTGATTGTGAGCAATCAAGGCAGCATTGGCTTGGCTACAAAAAAAGAAAGAACAATCATCATATCCCTTGCTATTGGGACGATTGATACTCTTGTTACGATTGACCAGTGGTATGGGAGCATTTCTTGTTTTTGTCGACAACAAAACGGATCTATGAGTGATGGCCCTCACTCTTATGGCGGCACTTTCCGGTTTTGTCCTCCTCAAGAAAATTTCGCTCAAAGAACATGTATCGTGACGGAAATTGCCAAATCTTGCTTATGTTGCTGTTTCAGCTTTCTTCTTCGTGCTTGCAATTATGAGTAAACCAACAGCATTTATCGACACCTTTATGTTTGCCTCACTCATGCTGGGGGTTGGTCTTGGATGATTGAGTATCCTCGCACTAGTATGATTGATGGTTGGCTTATTGGCAAAAGCAGAAATATTGTGAATCAGAATTTATGTAGAAGCATGACATGCAACACCTTGGTTCTTGTCATTTTTACTTCTCTTACCAGAGCCAATCAGATCATGGATCAAAAATTCTTGAGATTGGAAAAGAAAGCACCTGATGATGATCAAATATGTCGTCGCATGGTGATGATTGATACTCCTTTGACTTTTTGTCTTGAAGTCTCCTCACATTTTGTACAATGCTTTCCAGAGCGAAAATCCTTGATCCATAGAAGATATCTTCAAACAATATTTGATGGGGAAAAATCTACCAAACATAAATCCCCATTCGTTGATGGTCACCAATAGCCCTGTAGCTACCCTCAGAGAGAACACAGCTATCGCTCCTCAAGATTGTTCGTTGGAAAGTTTGGGTCTTACATCTCATGAAGAACTTTCTGTATGATTGAGAGAGGTTCAATCAGAAGGTTTGGGTGAGGATTTGTGAAGATATGTCTGATATGATCAAAAAACATTTTCAGACCCTCGTACACGGAGTGAATGAGAGCAAAATGCCTATGGTCCAATGAGGTTGGCATTCCCTCTCCTTACCAAATTATTTCCCAAAATCGATCATTGCTATACAACAAATCTCTTGGCAAGAATATTATGTGAAAAAAGAAGAGAAATGAATACTCGAGATGCCAGCTTTTTGACATCTCTTGGTGAGCAAGTAAAACACAAAGAACGGCAATTCGACACGATTGAAAAAATAACAAAACAGTTGGAAACGAAGGAAATACTTGAACAAGACATCAAGCAAATTCTCACATCATATCGAAAAAATAGGGTGTTGCTCAATGAAGGAGAAAATATCTCAGTTCCTTATAGATATCTTGTCCCCATGAATATCACTTACAATCGATCATTACAAAATCATTCGAGCTATTATACCGATATAGGATTTGTGCGGATATTATTGTTATTGATAATGGGAGTAGCATTGATATACGCTTTCCTCAAAAGAGATAAAAAAATGACGATGTTGATGTTGACTACTCGAGGTTGACGAGTGATATGGATATTGATAGGATCATCCATTTTGTGGTATGGAATGTGATTGATTTTGCGAACCGCGATAGCAAGTGTTGTGTTTTTTCACAAGTTGTGGTTGGACGTCCAAAGCAATCAAATAGCAAGATTGGCCTATATACTCATTGTGTTTTGTTTTCTCTCTCGATCTGGACTGCAATTGACAATGAATTTTGCAAGGATTGCATCGCAAGGTTCCTGATGACCATTCATCTACTTCAAACAAAATAAATGACTGACCCAAGAAATAGTAGATGAATGATGACGTATTACAGGTAAATCAGTTGTCAAAGAACCTTATACACGACAGGATGTCTTTGATCTGCAGTTTGGTCATTACAATCCAACCATCCAATATATCAAAGACAGAAAAAAAATAGATGGTATTCTGATTGCAGGAACATATTTAAAATATTTTCTCAATAGCTTTGAGAATGTTCTTGATGATGGAATGGTATCAGGTTTACGAAAAGATATGTCTGATGGTAATTCGTGTGCTACTGCATTGAGGCTGAAAGACAAAAAGATTAAATATTTTATCATCGATCCCAATATAGCAACAGTTGTCATGGGAGATGGGAATAGTAGTTTATTTAGTAGGTTCCTTCTCAAGCAAGATGCATCAGGCAAGAGGGTAGACAATGGTGTCTTGGCAAATTTAGCACAAATGTATATGGATGGTTATATTAAACTTGTTCACACCAACAATATTGGTATGAAATATGCCTATGCAATCACTTCTGAGCAATTTGCCCCCTATCTGACTGCAGTCAATGAAACGGATGAAATAGCATTGAGAACAAAGATTGCCGGGACGAGGTTTTTTGGAAATGAAACAGGAAAATTAGCATCCATCATCGGTGATATATTTGTGAAAAGAATACCAACGGGTGAGGCAGCACAAGACGTGGCAGATGTCATGGGGAAAATAGTTGATGCTCAAAAAATAGTGAGAGCAACCCAACTCCAGACAGCAAATGATCCTGCCTTCCTTGAGGTTTTCTCTTCTATGACGCAGGATGAGAGGTCAGTTTTTATCCAATTCCACAATATCTATAGACTCTATCATACAGATCCAACAGAATTGAACAAAGGCTTATCAAGCCTGATCCAAACCAGCCTCACCATGGGAAGTCAGATTTTGACCTTTGAACTGACATTCTAAGTAAACACTGATAAACAAAAAATGTCATCCTGAGTTTTTTTATCCCGATAAGAGTCGGGACCAAGAAGGATCTTATACTAAAATAGCTATGATAGTAAGATACTTCCCCCGCAGAATTGCGGGGTCAGCATGACAGACTTGTTGTTTGAAACATTAATCAGTGTTTACCTAAGAAAGAAACTTATATCAGATGCTATCATCTAGCAATATATTGTACTGCTCTGATGATGACGAAACTAAAAGCAACAAGGAGAAATCAAAGGACAGAATATCACAATCACTTTTTCCCATTACTTGCCATCGTACTACTTCCATTGAATCCACCAAGGATGATCATGATGGAAGAAATGACCAATCAAACCAAGACTACGGTACCCACAAAACTCGTCGCAGCCAACACAATGTCTTGCACCAATATTCCTACATCATTGTTTTCAGGGATACTTTGTCTGATACCTAGTGCCTCATTGATATTGAAACTACAATTTCCCTGTATCATTGTATCTTTGTCACATTTGATTGCCTGTGCAATGAGATGGTCATAATTGAGAACGACGTGGCTTGGTCTCATAGTATCACAAGAGTAAATGAATAGAGAAAGTATACGACTAGAGTCTAATTTTGCAAATCTGACACAATATCATTGAACACAAAAGATGGAAGCAAGCTCGGGAGTCTATCAAATGATTGATCGGCAATAAGTTGACGAAGTGTAGCTCCATATGATTCATATCACTTTTCAAAGTGATTGGGACTATCCAACAGCCACCTGATGGGGAAATCATCTCCTACATGTTGACAGTCAAAATCATACATATGTTGACAGACTTCGATAACCTTTGGATTGCCAGAAACGATGACAAATGAAGATCAATGAGCAAGTGCTTGAAATTTTTTTTGTATTGCGACTATATCATCCTTGTCCTTATATGAATCTATTGATGAGGGGAAAAGAGGCAGTGCTTCGACATGTCCATTGATATGATACAATGCCATTGCCTGCTCCAACCATTGTTTCCTCAGAGCATAGTCATAAGGATCATCATCCCCCTTTTTTTGAGATAACAACACCACGATCTGCTGATAAGATTGTGCCACAGACAGCAAAAGATTGATATGACCATAGTGAAGTGGTTGGGCTCTGAGTGGGACAAAGGCAACGGGAGATTTTTTCATCTCAGCAAGAGTTTGCATCTAAAGACAAAAAGAATTATACTACTATAGTACAAGTAAACCTCGCATCAAGTCAAAAGGACCTTTCTCGTATTTTATTTCAGCATTATTGATGAACGAAAAAATTGAAACATCAAGCAAGATCAATTGGATGCATTTGGTGAATCCCTCTCATGAGGAGATAGAAAAAATTGCTGATGAATATGATTTTCACGAATTGATCGTGGATGATTTGACAGAAACTGGCACGCAAGACAAAATAGATGTCTATGATGACTATTTATTTCTCGTCATACATTTTCCCAAATTTGACAAGGTGACCGGAAGATATGTACACAACGAATTCAATATCGTCTTGGGCAAAAATTTCATTGTCAGCACATCTCGCTTCAACACATCTCAAATAGCGAAGATCAAAGATTCATTTCACGAAGACATCAGCGAAGCAGAACCGGATGAGAAATATATGAATTCCCCTTATTATATCCTCTATAAACTTGTCGATGGCATGTATGACAAGGTTCTCAAATCACTGAGCTCCTTTACCAAAGAAGTGATGACACTTGAAGATGAAATGTTTGAAACAAACATGAACCCCAAAGGTATATTAGAAGATCTCGTCACCAAAAGACGCAATAGTATCTTCCTCAAATCAATCTTCATGCCCCAAGGAGAAATTATTGACGAACTCCATGACTCGACACTCAAATTTTTCGGTGGTGAGTTTGATGTCTACTTCGAAGATCTCGCCTACAAAATAGACAAAATTAGCAACCAGGTTACTAATCTGTATCAAAACATCGGTTCGCTAGCGGATACCTACAATACACTCACCACCATCGAAACCAACAAAACAGTCGGCGTCCTCACGATCTTCACAGCCATCGTCGGTACTATGACTTTCGTCACAGGTTTATACGGTATGAATGTCAAACTCCCCTTATGAAATTTCCATTACGCATTCATTGCAGTCGTCTGACTCATTATCGTTGTAGCATCCACCATGATCTATTATTTCAAAAAAAAGAATCGGATATAGACGGTATTGCATAGTCCTTGTGATACAAGGTAGGGGTGGGTACCTGTCTGCCGATAGGCAGGTTCACCCACCCGGGCGAGCGGATGCACGCCCCTACCTTGGTAAGGAGAAAGACATAAGAGAATTTTGACGATGTAAGAATATTCACCATAATCACTATTGCCTGAAGGGCACAAAGATGTTATCAGAGAGCAACGCCCTCTGTTTATGAATAGATAAGATGAAGCCCTGTAAGGACGAAAGAGAGAGATGATTATGCTTGCGCCCCTTCAGGGCTCCATTATATTTTATCAATAATCACAGGGCGTTGCCCTGTGCTATTATCCTCAGCCCCTTCGTGGCAAAAATTCTATGTAACTCATCAGTATGCTCCACAAAATTTAGTTACAGTTGAGATTCATTATCTCTTCTCATCATACCAACTCACAAACTGCTCTGTCATCCCGCCCACTTTTCTTTTCTCATCCGATTAAGGTAATCAACCACATTAGTATTGTCTGATATTACGAAATATTCTTAATCATATCTATTGCTCTGTCTTGATATCATTTTTTTTGATAAAAGCTATGTGTTTTTCTATTTGGTTCAAATACTTCAACGTGGACAATATCACATCCTTGCCCATAAAAATATTCTTCAATTTTGTTCATAAGCGAAGATCCAATATGTTTGCCACGATAGCTTTCACTCACGATGAGTTCCAAAATTCTTGCTGGTTTTGAGGGGACACAGCCAATTTCATCATTCTTCGTAAATTCTTCAATAAAACTCCTGCAATCATTCCAACAGGAATCTTTTCAAATTCTGCGATATAAATGATTCCATCGTGTTCATTAATCAAAAGGTGGTTTAATTCCCCGAAGCTTGCTTCGGAAACAAAGGGAAGTCCATCTCTTTAACTAGTTGTACGAGATACCGCGTCAGCTTGCTGCGCGGAGTATCATTGTTTTCAAGAAGCTTATCGATATAGATCTCACCATATTCTGGAAGCCTTCTCAGTCTTTTCAACGAATCAAGGTCAACCAAATAATCTTGTAATTCTTCAATAAGTTTTACAAGCACTTTTTTATCCCCTTTATATATATGTATTTTTACCATAGCTATAATCTACACTATAAAATTTACTTCTCATAGAAGTCTTTTAATGTAATCATTCCCTACCTCACACACGCCTCTATCAATCACCAAAAAAGTGGATGTGGCTTATCCAACCTAGATTTAAATTCTGGATGTGCCTGTGTTGCTACAAAAAAGGGATGATCAGGTAGTTCAATAAATTCTACCACGCCATAGTATGGATTGACCCCACTCATGATCAGACCATTTTTTTGCAAGACTTCAACATAAAGAGGATTGACCTCGTATCTATGTCTGTGTCTTTCTGAAATCAACAAACCATCCTCCTGTTCCACTCGCTCGTCCGAATGTGCCTTGTAGAGTTCATATACCTTGGTTCCAGGAGTCAAGATAGCATCATAAGCACCCAACCTCATCGTCCCCCCCTTGGCAAGTTCCTCATGCTGTCATGGCATAAAGGTAATCACAGGATGTTGGGTCGCACGCTGTGCTTCTACTGTATGAGCGTCATCCAAGCCACAACGGTATCTAGCAAAAGCTACTACAGCCATTTGTAATCATAAACACAATCCCAAATAAGGAATCTGATGCTCCATAGCAAAACGAGCAGCAGCAATCTTTCCTTCCATGCCCCTTGTACCAAATCCTCAAGGGATGATGAGGCCATCAATTTTGTCTTTGACGGCAAGATGCTTGTACTCATCTTCAAAATCTTCTGCATGTATCCATTCCAAGATCAATTTCACACCATGTGCCGCACACGCATGCTTTAGCGACTCTACCACACTGATATACGAATCTTGAATAGCAGCATATTTCCCTACCATACCAATCACCACTTTTTTTTCTGCACTGATCAAGCGAGCAACACGATTGTTCCGATTCTCCATCTGACAAAGTTTTTGAGTCAATCAGAGTTTTTCCTGAACTATCTTGTCAATATTCTGCCTTTGAAGTTGCAGAGGCACTTGGTAAATCGACTCACAATTCACATTTTCTATGATATCGGGCAAATCAATATTACAAAAGAGAGAAATTTTTTCTTTGACCCCTTGAGGAATAGGAAAACCTGATCTACACATCATGATATCAGGTTGAATACCCAATCTGGTGAGTTCTTTGTAGCTATGTTGGATGGGTTTGGTTTTGAATTCCTTAGAAAAGTTCAAATAGAGGAGCAAGACCACATGGATATACAAGACGTTATCTTTGCCCAAATCTCTTTTCAATTGTCTTGCTGCTTCAGTGAAATGCGGTCATTCGATATCGCCAATTGTCCCGCCTATTTCCACAAGCAAAATATCATAGTCTTTTGCTACATTCAAAATCATTTCCTTCACCTCATTGACCACATGTGGGATGACTTGGATATCATCACCCAAATATGCTCATTCTCTCTCCTTGTCCAAAACTCTTTTGTATACTTTGCCCGTGGTAATACTATTGTCGATGGAAAGCGGAACATCGATAAATCTGCTATAATGTCCCAAATCAAGATCTGTTTCATGGCCATCATCAGTGACAAATACTTCCCCATGTTCATAGGGCGACATCGTCCCCGCATCGACATTCAAATATGGATCCAGTTTGATAATAGAAATATTGTATCAAGCAGATTTTAATAATGTCCCAATCGATGCTGCGGTGATTCATTTTCACAATCCCGAAATCACTCATCCTGTCACAAAAATCAATTTCATCAATCGCTGTAAAACAATTAAAACAATATCCAGAAAAGACGTCCGGGATAGCCAAACAGGATGATCAAAACAAAATGTATGATACCATACAATGTGTACTCAAACGAGCTTCAATTACAATATTGCAATCACAGATTGTTTCCTTAGCATCAAACGTACCCACTCATTTTCTTTCATACTGAATTTTCTCTCATCTGTCATCCTGAGTTTCCCCTTGTCCCGACATAAGTCGGGATAAAGATCTTATGTTCTTGTCATCATGAGTTTTCTCGAAGGATCTTAGTACAAAATAAAAATAAGATTCTTCACTTCGTTCAGAATGACAACTTTCCCCTCAAGCACAGAGTTCCTCCCTCCCTCATCACCCACCGAACACACTTCCAGCCAATCACATGCAAAAACGGACTACTACAGTCCGTTTTTTGACATTTCAAACAAATAAACTATAATATTTTTTAGCAAAAGAAAAATAGTCAATCCCAATCCCTTTCCCGACTTTTTAAAGTTCCCCAAAATATGAAATTCATCACCCTCAACAAACCTTTGCGTATACTTCTCTCCACCAATGCAATAATATTGATGGCGTGAGCAATGCTGGGTCCGATTTATGCACTGTTTGTCGAAAAAGTGTGAGGTGATTTGATGGATGCAAGTATAGCGGGAGGAATTTATGCACTCATGGCTGGACTCACAACAATTATTTCGGGAAAATACAGTGATATCGTCAAAGAAAACGAACTGATAGTTGTCCTGTGATATGCTATCATGGGCCTAGGCTTTTTCTTATATATTCGGGTCGATTCTATCCTCTTCTTGTTCCTCGTCCAAGCCGTTATCGGTTTGGGAGAAGCAACGTATTCACCCGCATTTGATGCAGTGTATTCTAAACATCTTGATGGTCATAAATCCTGATCACAACGGGGTGCTCGAGAATCAATGAACTATTTTACAGCAGCCTTGGGGGCCGTTGTAGGTGGCCTTATTGTCACACAATTTGGTTTTGAAACGCTCTTTATTATCATGACAGTGATATCTTGGAGTAGTGCAATCTATATTTTCCATCTCAAAAGAAGTATTTTGTAACAACATAAGTAAGGAACAAAAAAATATTGGAACGTATCCATCTTTTTTACTAACTCAAAAAAAGACAGAATTAATCTCAACAATTAGCTTTGTAATCGTAGCACAAATTCCTACCACTAGGATGATTTTACTACTACATCCAAACAATGTCAAAGGAAATAAAAAAAGTCTTCCCTCTCGAAACCATCCGTCATTCTCGAGCACATATCTTGGCTCAAACAGTACAAAGGACTATAGACCCCCATGCAAATTTATGAACGGGCCCACGATTGGACAATGGATGTTATTATGACATCTGATTTTCTGACGGCATCATGTGTGGTGAAAACGAAAGCAAAGATCTAATGAAAAATATGAGACAAGTAGTCAATGAACCACAAAGCTTTGTGAGATATGAATGTCCTTTGAAGCAAGCGTATCAAATCAATAAGCTGACCCAGCAAATCCTCAAAAACGAACTCTTGGACAAATTTGCACAACAAGGAGAAACTCTCGTAAGCTATTATCTCAATGTTGTCCCCCAGGCAGTCGTAGACAATATGAGAAATGCAAAAGAAGAGTATCTGACCCAATATCAATCAGTAACAAATTTTTTCAGAGCGAACAAGACGATAGATCAAAATCAAGCAGCAGTCTTCATCGACCTGTGTGCATGACCACATATTGAAAATAGCAAAATCGACTTAGACCCAACTGCCATGAAAGTAGATAAGATAGCATGAGCTTATCGACAGGCAGATGAGAAAAATCAGATGATGACAAGGATTTATTGTATTATATTCGCAAACAAAGAAGAACTCAAAAGCTATGAAGACCTCATGGAAGAAGCAAAAAAAAGAGATCATAGAGTCTTGTGAAAAAAGCTATGATTGTTTGCGTTTTCCGATTTAGTAGGTGCATGACTTCCTCTCTTTTTACCAAAGGGGAATATCATCAAAACCGAATTGGAAAAATTTATCAGAGAAGAAAAGGAAAAACGCAATTATAGTTTTGTGTGCATACCACACATGGCCAAAGTAGATTTGTACAAAAAAAGTGGCCACTTGGGAAAATATGATGCCATGTTACCTACTATGACAGATCACAATGGTGACGAATTTGTCATGAAACCCATGAATTGTCCACATCACTTTGAAATTTACAATGCACAGCAGCATAGCTACAGAGATCTACCCTATAGAGTAGCAGAAAACACCTCTTGTTATAGAAACGAAAAAACAGGAGAACTCCATGGACTGACAAGAGTAAAATGTCTGACTCAAGATGACACCCATCATTTCGTTCGTCATGATCAAATCAAGGAAGAAATAGATATGATCTTGAAACTCATGGAGTACGTGTACAATACCTTCGATTTCAACGACTTCAAAGTAGAAATATCCGTCAGAGACCCTCACAATAAACAAAACTATTTTGGTGGGGATGATCTGTGGACTCTGTCCGAACAGATACTGATCGATGCAACAGAAAAACGATGAGTCCCTTATACTATTGAAGAAGGTGAGGCTGCGTTTTATGGCCCCAAAATAGATATTAGAGTCAAAGATTCTATAGGAAGAAATCGACAGCTGACAACAGTCCAACTTGACTTCAATCAGCCTGAAAATTTTAACATGACGTATATAGGTGAAGATGGAACCGCTCATCGTCCAGCAGTTTTGCATGTTGCCATATTAGGTTCCGTCGAACGCTTCATGGGTGTCATGATCGAACATTTTGCATGAGCATTCCCCGTCCGACTTGCGCCAGTGCAAGCGAGAATTATCCCCGTTGCAGATGTTTTTAATGACTATGCTGACAAACTCCTCCAACAACTCAAAGCGCAATGAATCAGGGCTGAATGTGATGATTCAACTGACTCTTTTGCCAAAAAAATCAGAAACGGAGAAATGATGAAAATCCCTTATTTACTCATCGTCGGTCAACAAGAACAAGACAATCATTCTGTCAATGTCAGATCATTAAGGGGCAAAGATCAAAAAGAAATAAAAGCTGATGAGTTTATTGCAAAGATAGTGGAAGAGTATCGCACCAGAGCATTGTAAAATCTCTCGCCCCTTCAGGGCTCTCTTATTTATTATTACTAGACACAGGGCGTTGCCCTGTGCTCATATCTTCGACCCCTTCAGGGTCGAATCAAATTTGAAAACTAATGAAACAGACCAAATACACTGAGAAAGAATTGTTGTGAGAGTTACTCTCTTCTCAAGTGTAACTTGAAAACGATCATCATCTCACTACAAACATAACACCACATTTTATCACCTACTACCTCACCAATGCAGTATATCAAAAGATACTTTTTCTTTTTCCTCACCAATATTGCGATCATCATCATGATCAGCATTATCTTGCAGATATTGGAAAGATATTTTGGTATCAGTATCACAAGTAGTGGCTATACGGGTTTACTCATCTTCGCATTGCTCTTTGGTTTCGCTGGTGCCATCATCAATCTCCAAATCTCCAGGTGGATGGCCAAGAGAGCTTACAAAATCACATTGATAGATGCCAACTCTGCTATGGGTGAGAGGAAATTGACCATGATCTATCAAACAGTCCAACAAATCGCATCACAACATAGCATCAAAATACCAGAAATCTGATACTACCACAATGCAACTCCCAATGCCTTTGCGACCTGACCAAGCAAAAATAAGTCACTGATTGCAGTGTCAACTTGATTGCTTGAAAATCTCAATGAAAAAGAAGTGAGAGCTGTCATCTGACATGAGATGTCTCATATCCTCAATGGAGATATGGTGACGATGACCTTGCTCCAAGGTGTCCTCAATACCTTTGTTATATTTTTCGCAAGAGTCATCGCTATGGCTATCTCAAATGTCGGTGGCGATGAGGGTAAGTCCATAGGTTGAATGAGTTATTTTTTGGTAGTCATCGTGTTGGATATAACCCTCTCCATCCTTGCCTCCATTATCCTCATGGCCTATTCAAGACACAGAGAATACCAGGCTGATGCAGGCAGTGCACGCATGATTGGCAGTAAATATGACATGATAGATGCATTGAAAAAATTGTGAGCATTGCACCAAGACACCAAGATCAAACAAGATGCATTCGCCACTCTCATGATAGCCGGTGGCAAAAGCTGGATGAATATTTTCCATTCACACCCCACCATGGAAAAAAGAATCGAAGCACTACAAAATTTACCAATGTAAAGTAGATATCAAAGACTCTTTATTAAATATTTTCTCTTGAGCAAGGAAATATATACAATAAAATGTATTTAGTGATGAATGATATCATGATATTTGATTCAAATATAGAACAGAATGCGCAGGATAAATATTATAAGTTAAATATAATCGATATCGGTCATAATAAGGCTGATTTGATTGCAGATATTGAGCAAGATGCTTTAACTCAGACCATAAAAGATCAAGAGAAAAAGCGAGATGAAGAAGTACAAAAAAGATCAATACTTCGTAATAATGACTTTACCCAAAAAATGTTTGATAGATCACTGGGTGCAGTGAGTGATTTGAAGGATGACATAGAGCTTCTTGCTTTACCAAATAATATAGATGCTATTGCATCAATAGAGATTGAGAACATGACCCAGATCAATTCTTTATGTGAAAATTTGTCTAAGGCCTGTTATTTTAATAAAAGCTTATTGTGAAACATTTCAAATGAAGAACTAAATACAATTAAACTCTATTTGTTTGATCAAGAAAAAAAATGTGAACAAATACTGAGTGAATGAGAACGATGATATGATTATGATGAAATAGTCTGATTAGTACCACAATACAATACTAGTATAAGAAACGAACGAACAGAATTATTAAGAATAAATTTATGACTTGCTCAATTATATATATCTATCATTCAAAGATATCAGTCTGAAGAAAAAAATAGAAAATAATTTATCTTTCCCAATATT
>Ga0210019_1003494_pt1 | contig 14400 bp, 12 predicted proteins | sample CryGeyCG2114_020_2_FD_183969 | JGI IMG/M metagenome (GOLD analysis project Ga0210019, IMG submission 183969) | Groundwater microbial communities from aquifer - Crystal Geyser CG11_big_fil_rev_8/21/14_0.20 (SPAdes) (version 2) | ecosystem: Environmental > Aquatic > Deep subsurface > Groundwater ...
GTTATTATTTAAAGAAGGGGTTATTCCTAACCGGCCTAAAATTGCCTTTGAAATCTGGGATATTGCTCCGGTTGATTTCGAAGAAGAGTTGATTTCTGTCTACGGTAAAGCGCTAAAGGATCCTCTGGCCTGGGCTCAAATCTGTGTTAATGAATTCAAAGCGCAGCTGCTTTGTTTGAAAATGCAAGGAACGCACCCTGATTTTGGGGATAAAAGCCCTGCTGAAGCGGCGAAGTTTGTCTCTGGATTACTAAGCAAAGTTAATGTTCCCTTGATAATCGTAGGCAGCGGGGATGATGCTAAAGATAATTTGATTATGCCGGCTTGTTCGGAGGCAGCCAGGGGTGAGCGTTGCCTGGTTGGCTGCGCGGTACAGGATAATTATAAAACTTTAGTGGCCAGCGTATTAGCTGACGGCCACAGTATTATCGCTGAAAGCCCGATCGATATTAATATCGCTAAACAGTTAAACATTTTAATTTCTGATATGGGTTTAAGCCTGGAGCGGATTGTGATTAATCCGACGATCGGCGCATTAGGATATGGTTTAGAGTATGCTTATTCAATCATGGAGAGGGCTAGGCTAGCCGCTTTGTCCGGGGATAAAACTTTAGCCTGTCCGTTTATTTGTTTTGTGGGCCAGGAGGCCTGGAGGACTAAAGAGGCCAAAGCTGTTTTCCATCAGGGAATTATCTGGGAGACGCTTACCGCTACCAGCCTTATCCAATCCGGAGCGGATCTCTTGGTGATGCGCCATCCTCAAGCCGCCCGGAATGTAAGTAATTATATCGAATCATTATTTAAAGGGTATAGATGTTTATTATCGGCGAGTTAATTAACGGGATGTATCCTAATATCGCTTACGCGCTTAAGGAACGCGATAAGAGGATTATTCAAGCCTCTGCTTTAGAGCAGATTGCCGGAGGCGCAGATGCATTAGATCTATGCTGCGGGCCGGCTTCTAAAAACCCCTTAATTGATATGCCTTGGCTGGTTGAAATTGTCCAGGAGGTTACTGATCAACCGTTGTGCCTTGATTCAAGCAAACCTAAAGTTATCGAGGAAGGTTTAAAAGCTGCCAGGAACAAAACGATCATCAATTCTACGACAGCCGATGCGGAAAAACTGGAGATACTTATCCCGCTGGCTAAACAATATAAATCCAAACTAATCGGGATAACGATTAGTGCTAAAGGCATTCCGCAGAATAAAGACCAGCGCCTGGAGCTAGCCGCAGTTATTATTACTCAGGCCGGCGAAAAAGATTTTCCTATTCAGGACCTTTATCTTGATCCGATCCTGATGCCGGTTAATGTGGCGCAAAGGCAGATGCGGGATACCCTGGAAGCGATTGCCGAGTTCAAGATGATTGCGCATCCTAGCCCGCAAACCATCGTTGGGTTAAGCAATATTTCTCAGGGCGCGAAAACCCGCCGCCTGATCAACCGCACATTTTTGACGATGGCGGTTGCATCCGGTTTAGATTCTGCTATACTTAATCCTAAAGATAAAGAGCTGATGGACACATTAATCACCACTGAGCTTATTTTAAATAAGCATATTTACTGTGATTCATATTTAGAGGCTTATCGGAAGAAGTAATCAATAGATTATGGCGGAGTAGCTCAGCCTGATAGAGCACGCGGCTCATACCCGCTTGGTCGGTGGTTTAAATCCACTCTCCGCCACCATAATTTTTGGCGATTGCATTTTGAAGTAATTCAGGCAGTAAAATTAAGCGTAACTAACTATGCCGCAATATCTATCAGCTTGAGCTACTCCGCCTGACCTTACCAAGCAAAACTCACCATTGACCAGGTGTATTTCCCCGCGTAGCTGATTAAAAGTGCAATTCAAGATCATTACGTAAATAGATTATCAAATCTTACCGGAATCTTTCCTATTATCCCTCACGACGATATTTAAACTTTATTTCTTACCCGTGGTTTTTAGGGGGGGCTTTCTTCTGAGGTGGCTATAATTATTTTCCCGAGATTTTCTTGGCGAGTTTTTCGATAATCAGCGAAGTAAGGATAAATACGCCTGCTTCAGTCAGTACGGTGGCCAGCGCTGCCCCGGCGTAAGAAAACTGCTTGATCAATATAAAAATAAGCGGTAATCCGGTGAGCGCAGCCAGGATGTGAATTTTGGCATAAAGGTCTTCTTTACCGCAAACCAACAGGAACTGTACTTTAAAGTTATTCGCCCCTACAAAAAATACCGCAGCCAAAAGCAGCCGGAAAGTAAAGACTACTTCTTGATAAGCGCCACCGCTGGCCAGGTTAATAATCCAGGGAGCGATTAAATAAGCAATCGGCAGGCTAATCACAAAGCCCAAAGTTATGCCATCCTGGATTCGGTACATAATGGCTGCTGCCCGCTGTTTGTTTCTGGCAAAAACATGGCTGATCCTGGGATAAACCGCCCGGGTGAATGAATCCATAGGGAAGGTTTGAATAACGTTGGCGATCCTTTCGGCAACCGAATAATAACCAGTCAGTACATTATTGGTAAGTAATCCTACGGCAAAAACCCGGCTAGTGGTGTAAATATTAATCGCTAAAATAGAGATAAAGATATCCCATCCGGTTTTAATTTCCCTTTTAATATCCGCGTATCTTTGCAGGACAAATGCCAAACGGAATTTCTTAAAGGCGATATAAAGTCCCAGTATTCCGCTGATGATCGCTAAAAGCGAACCTAATAACGGCACCAACAGATAGTTATCCGGCCCCTTGATAAACATAAAGATACAAATTGCATAAGTTATTCCGCTGATCACATTGACTATGGCGATGTAACTCATCTTTTCTTTGCCCTGGAAGAACCATACAGGGAATAAGGTATTGCCGATGACTGTTCCAAAAGACAATAGATAAACCAGCCAGTCCTCCTTGAATCTGGGAATAAAATAAAGGATGGCACAAAGGATCAAGAAGCTGATTGCCGCAAAAATTAATTTTACCGTCATTACTGAAGAAAATAAAGCGCTGACTTGTTTTTTGTGCTCTCCGATCAGCGCAATTGAGCGGGTAGCGGATAAGCTGAAACCGTAATCCGTTAAGATCACGAAATATTGGACTAGGGCTTGGGCAAAAGCAATTAAACCGAATTTTTCCATGCCTACCGCCCGGATCAGATACGGAAGGATGATTAAGGGCAGAATATAGCTGATTCCCTGCAGGGTAGTCAGGGAAGTAAAATTCCCCAGGACAATTTTGCGTTCTTGGTGGGTAACAATTTTGGCCGTCATAATATTAATTTACACTTTAAGCGATATAATGTCAATTTTAAATTAACTAACCCTTAAAAAATGGGCAAGCAAATCAGGCTGTAAATTCTGCTGTTTTATGATAAGATAAAACCATGAAAGACAATTTTTTAGAAACAATCAGTAAATATTCGTTAATCCAAAAAAGGGATAAAATCTTGGTGGCGGTTTCCGGCGGGCCGGATTCGATGGCTTTGCTCCTGAAGCTTTTCAGCCTGAAATCCAAGCTGGGCTTAATTTTGCATATTGCGCATTTAGACCATGGGTTACGCAATAATTCTAAGACTGATGCGCTATTTGTGAAAAACTGGGCTCAGAAACTTCAGATTCCTGTAACCATAAAACGATTAACTTACCGGAAAAATTACATCCGGGGTTCTTTAGAAGAATTTTTCCGGGAAGAAAGGTTAAAATTCTTTATTAAGACCGCAAAAACCGTAAAAGCAGGCAAGGTTGCTTTAGGGCATAACCTGGATGACCAGGCCGAGACGGTATTAATGCGTTTATTACGCGGTACCGGCTTATCCGGCTTATCCGGGATATCCGCTAAAAGAGTAATCCATGGCCTGGAATTTATCCGCCCGCTTCTTGAAACAACCAGGCGGGAAATTGACAGGTTTTTAAAAAGCAAAGGGTTAAAGCCGCGTATTGACTCAACCAACCGGCAAGATGTTTTTTTGCGGAATAAGCTGCGGCATCATCTGATCCCTTTACTTAGGAATAAGTATAATATTAACATTCTGAAAGTTTTGGCTAATCTGGCTGAAACTGTTTCCTATGATTATGAATATCTGGATCAAGCCGCCAAACGCAGCATAAGGGGGACTCCTTTGCGGCTTAATCTTAAAAAAATTATGAAACTGCATCCGGCTATTCTGCGTATTAAGCTGCGTCAAAGCGTATCTTGTCTCCAGGGTGATACGCGTAGGATAAATTTCCAACACATTAAGGAACTTGAGGATTTAATTTACTGCCGCCCGAGCGGTTCGATTGTTGATTTGCCTAAAGGGATCTGCGTGCAAAAATCACGCAAGTCTTTACTCTTTTTAAAGCGCTAAAGCTATAAAATGCTTGATTTTACGTATCGATCAGGATATAATAAAACACTAAACTAAATCCATTCTTCTTGAACCCGGAGAAATTAAATGCCCCTGCAAAAAAAACCTAAATCCAACAAGACCAATAAAATTAAGCACTTTCCTTTCGGTTGGCTGTTAGTTTTCTTCCTGTTGATTATGTTGATGAATTCTTTCAATAACATCCCCGTTACCGGCATGCCTAAGGAGATGGCCTACAGCCAGTTTTACCAGCTCCTAAAAAATAATCCTGAAAGCATAAATAAAGTGACTAAAACTGAAAGCATACTCCAGGGTGATCTTGCGGATAATTCCAAGTTCTTTGTAAATATTCCGGACAACGACCCTGAAATGATCAGTTTGATGCGCCAGAATTTAAAGAATTTCGAGATTAAGCCGGCGCGGACTTTCTGGATCACCTTATTATTCAACTTAGGCCCGATATTGTTGCTTATTTTTTTCTGGTGGATGATGGCTGCCCGCGGAGAGCAGCTGGGCAGCAGGATTATGTCTTTTGGAAAGGTCAAATCTAAAATCCAAAGCAATAATGAAAAGGCTACCTTTGAAGATGTCGCCGGAGTTGATGAAGCAAAAGAAGAGCTTAAAGAGGTAATTGAATTTCTTAAAGATCCTAAAAAATTCCAGAAATTAGGAGGTAAAATCCCCAAAGGTGTGCTGTTAGTCGGGCCGCCCGGATGCGGTAAAACCTTGATCGCCAGGGCAGTAGCCGGGGAAGCTAATGTGCCGTTTTTTAGTATATCCGGTTCTAATTTTGTTGAAATGTTCGTGGGGGTGGGGGCTAGCCGGGTAAGGGATTTATTTGACCAGGGGCGCAAAGCCGGGGTGGTTTCGGGTAAAGGGGCGATAATTTTTATTGATGAAATTGACGCGGTGGGGCGTTTGCGTTTTTCAGGAATTGGCGGAGGAAATGACGAACGTGAACAAACCCTTAATCAGCTGCTGGTAGAGATGGATGGGTTTGATGGCCAGCAGGGGCTGATCCTGATTGCCGCGACCAATCGTCCTGATACTCTGGATCCGGCGCTTTTGCGCCCGGGAAGGTTTGACCGGACGATTATTATTAACCTGCCGGACATCAAAGGGCGCGAAGAAATACTTAAGGTGCATACGCGTAAAATTAAGCTTGCTGAATCGGTTAATTTAAAATCTGTGGCCAGTCAAACCCCGGGTTTTTCAGGTGCAGATTTGGCTAATCTTTGTAATGAGGCTGCGCTGATGGCTGCGCGCAATAATAAAGAAGCGGTAGAGGAAATTGATTTAGATAAATCGGTAGAAAGAGTGCTGATGGGGCCGGAAAAGAAAAGCCATATCATGTCTAAAAAAGAAAAGGAGATTACTGCTTTGCATGAGTCCGGGCATGCCTTGCTTTCTTTGCTGTTACCCGAAGTCAATCCCTTAAAGAAAGTTTCGATTATCCCCCGCGGGTTAGCCGGAGGCTATACTTTTACTCCCCCATTAGAGGACCGTCATTATTGGACCAAGAAAGAACTTTTGGCCGAGATTACCATGATTTTGGGGGGCCGGGCTTCGGAAGAATTAAATTTAAGTGAAGTGACAACCGGTGCGCAAAATGATTTGGAAGTTGCTACCGGGATGGCCAGGCGCATGGTTACTCAATTCGGCATGTCAGAAAGGCTGGGAAATTTGACTTTAGGCAGAAGAGAAGGGTTGGTATTCCTGGGCCGGGATATTATGGAGGAAAAGAACTACAGCGAACAAACCGCGCATGTGATTGATGAAGAAGTAAAGCAGATCACGGACGATGCTTATAATAAAGCTATAGAATTATTAAGAAATAATCAGGATAAGCTCAAGCTTCTTTCAAATACTCTCCTGGAAAAAGAAGTTTTAAGCGGAGAAGAAGTAAAGAAAATACTAGGGATCGAAAAAAGCGATCTGGTTTAATTAATGAGAATCTTTCGTTTTAGCGGCTCAGCAGAAATAAAAAAGATTATGCGTGAAATTGGCGTCGATGCTTACGGGGCCAAGATCATGCTGCCCAAAGCGCAAAACCTCCTGATTCGTTTAAGCGCTGTCAATAACACCACCGCTAATATTCTTAAACAAGAAATGCTTTCTCTGGGGGCGGATGCGGCAATTGCCAGGGGTGCACTTACCGGTAAGACTAAAAAAACCGATATTCTTTTAATGGGGCAGCTTGCTCAGTTTAGTGCCCTAGCCAACAAGCTGAAAATTCAGCCATTTGGCCTGCGCCAGCTGGCAGTTGAATTAGATGAAAATATCAGAAATTTTAACCGGAATGATTTTAAGCTTTCTTTAAGCCGGGGAGCTTTAAGCTTTAACCAAAAAATAAAGGTTATGGGGATTATTAATTTAACTCCCGATTCATTCAGCAACGATGGTTTATACCGCGCTTTTAGCCATAACTACCCCGATCTGGCCTTAAGGAAAGCTCAAAGCATGGTTGCCGATGGGGCTGATATTATTGATTTAGGCGGCCAATCCAGCCGTCCGGGAGCAAAGAACATCAGCATTAAAGAAGAGTTGCGCCGCACTGTGCCGGTTGTAAAGCGGTTAGCAAAAGTAATTAAGGTCCCGATTTCTATCGATACGACTAAGCCCGAAGTGGCCAGGGCAGCATTAGAAACCGGCGCTCAAATAGTTAATGATATCGCAGGGTTAAGGGATAAGCGCATGGTGAGGCTGGTTGCCCGGTATAAAGCGGCGGTAGTAATTATGCATATGCCGGGTAGACCGGTAAATATGCAGAAAATAATTGCGTATAAATCTTTAATTGATGATATTACTATTTACTTAAAAAAAGCTATTGATTTTGCGCAGTCTGGCGGGATAAAGCCTGATAAAATTATTATTGACCCGGGAATCGGATTCGGTAAGACACCGGCTCATAATTTTGCGATAATTAATCAGCTGCAAGATTTTAAGGTTTTAGGCAAACCCATACTGATCGGCCCTTCCAGGAAGTCTTTCATTGCCCAGGCCTTGGGAGGATCTAGTTCGCCGAAGCAGGGTCGAACCAGCGGCACTATTGCTGCCTGTGTCCTGGCTGCTCTGCACGGCGCAAATATCGTGCGCGTGCATGATGTGAAGGAAGTAAACCAGGCTTTAAAAATAGTGGAAGCGGTGGAAAATGTTATGGCATAATTTCATTATCTATTTAAAACCGGCAATTGAAATCGGCATACTCTGGTTTCTGATCTACCAGATCATGCTTTTTTTTGAAGGTACCCGGGCCCTGCAAACTTTGCGCGGCATCATCGTGCTTTTACTGGCCTATTTAATTTTCCAAAAATTCGATTTCCTGGTATTAAGCTGGTTATTCGAGAAACTCTTCGGGATATCCGTTATCGCAATATTGATTATCTTCCATCCGGAAATAAGGATGGGTCTGGCTCAGATAGGCAAACGCCAAATCTTTAATAATAACCTAAAGGGCCTTGATATCGTTCTTTTTAGCCGGCAAATCGTTGAAGGCTGTGAAAAATTAGCTAAAGATAAATTGGGGGCTTTAATTGCCATTGAAAAGAATGACTCATTAGCTGCTTATATTAAAAGCGGAGTGGTTATCGATGCGCGCGTTTGTGCAGATTTAATCGAAGCGATCTTTACTCCGAACAATCCGTTGCATGACGGAGGATTAATTATCAGCCGGGGAAGGATGGCATCCGCAGGGTGTATCTTTCCCCTGGCCGTAAATCAAGAATTAAGCAGGGTTTTTGGCACGCGGCACCGGGCAGCCCTGGGTTTAAGCGAAGAGAGCGACGCCATATTGATCGTAGTCTCTGAAGAAAGGCGTGACATATCCATTATTTATCAAAGAAGATTTTATAAAGATTTAGGGACGGCGCAGTTAGAAGAAAAGATCATTGAGTTGTTTAAAGCAAAAGAGAATGAATAAAATATGAAAAATATCTTCAAGCGGACCACTTCTTTAATTTCTACCCACCCGTGGTTGAAGCTTATCTCTCTCCTTTTGGCGGTTACCGTTTGGTTTTATGTAATAGGGGAAGGGATATAAAATCAAAGCGATGCTCAAGTTAGGAGTAAATATCGATCATGTGGCAACTTTACGCCAGGCTCGGGGCGGGAATCTGGCCGACCCGGCTTATGCTGCGTTTTTATGCGAACAGGCCGGAGCCGATAGTATTGTAGCGCATTTAAGAGAAGACCGGCGGCATATTCAGGATCAAGATATCAGGCTTTTGCGTAATAAAATCACAACTAAGCTTAACCTGGAAATGTCCGTTGCCCCTGATATTCTAAAGGTTGCTTGTAGTGTTAAGCCTGATCAGGCGACCCTGGTTCCTGAAAAAAGGAATGAACTGACTACTGAGGGCGGATTAAACGTAGTGGCCAACTTTAAGATTATAGCTGCGGCCATAAAAAGATTAAAAGCATCCGGTATCCCGGTAAGCCTATTTATTGATCCGGATAAAAGGCAGATTGACGCCGCTAAAAAATCCGGCGCTGAAATTATTGAACTACACACCGGACGCTATGCGTTAGCCAAAGGTTACCGGCAGAAAGAAAAATTCTTTAAACAGCTAAAAAGCGCCGTGGATTATGCCCGGACGAAAGGGTTAGTCGTTAATGCCGGACATGGGCTTGATTATGTTAATGTCAAGCGGATTGCCGCGATCAAGGGCATCACAGAGCTTAACATCGGTTATTCCATTATTTGTAAAGCTTTATATCTGGGGTTATTTGCGGCGGTTAAAAAAATGAGAGGGTTGATTAAATAATGTTAATCGGGACCGGCGTAGATATTACCGAGGTAAGGCGTATCCGCCAAGCAGTGGAAAAATGGGGAGATGATTTTTTAGAGCGGGTTTTTACCCAGGCTGAGATAGAGAATGCCAGGACTAAAACTTCTTTTTATCAGCATTTAGCCGGGAGGTTTGCTGCTAAGGAGGCCATCTTTAAAGCAGTAGGGGATAACCAACTTTCCTGGCAGGATATCCAAATCCATAATGACCGGGCAGGTAAACCGGTTTGCCTTTTTTTGAATGGCCGGGGTAAGAATATTAACGTACATATCTCTATTTCGCATGTCAAAACTTATGCGGTTGCCAGCGCAGTTGTTACACAGAAAAGCTGATTCCCATAAGGGTGATTATGGGAGGATATTGATCTTAGCCGGTTCAAGTAGATTTTCCGGTGCGGCTTTGCTTTGCGCCGAAGCATGCTTACGCTGCGGGGCAGGATTAGTAACGGTAGGCATCCCATCAGGTATCAATTCAGCTTTCATTAAAAACAAAACCAAAGAAGTGATGACTTTACCGCTGCCGCAGACAGCCTTCGGCACATTAAGCTTGGCGGCATTTTCTAAAATAAAGGGTTTCCTTAAAAATACTGATGTTTTAATAATCGGGCCGGGCTTGGGTAACCATAAATCTACTTATGCCTTGATCAGAAAAATAATCAAAGAATCAAGCCTGCCCATGGTGATTGATGCCGATGGGCTCAATGCCCTCAACCATCATTTAGGGATACTTAAACATCATAAAGGGGAAGTTATTTTAACTCCGCATATTAAGGAGATGGCTGGCCTATTTGAAATAGGCATTAATTTTGTAAAAAAAGATAGGAAATTGGTTGCGAAAAAGTATGCGAAACATTATAATAGTATAATTATCCTGAAAGGGCATCAAAGTATTGTAACTGACGGCAATAGAAAGTTTTATATAAATAGAACCGGTAATCCGGGAATGGCAACTGCCGGAAGCGGAGATGTGCTCAGTGGGATGGTTGGCGCATTTTTAGCTCAAGGGCAGGATGTTTTTGGCGCAGCAAAATATGCAACCTATATTCACGGATTAGCCGGGGATATCGCTGCTGTTGATAAGACCCAGATAGGATTAATCGCATCGGATATTATCAGCCGGATTCCGGATGCGCTTAAGAAGTGTAGCTAGTGCCGACGTAGCTCAGTTGGTAGAGCGGCTGTTTTGTAAACAGCGGGTCGGGGGTTCAAATCCTCTCGTCGGCTTAAATTGATAGCACCCGACCCAAAAGGGGTGTGGGGGAAAACTTCCCCCACGTATTCGGGGTAACAGCGACGAACGTAAGTGAGGAGCGCCATAGGGGCAGAGCCCCTTTGGCAGCGGGTCGGGGGTTCAAATCCTCTCGTCGGCTTATGATTAGTCGATAGTCTATAAACTGAACACTTCCTAGCCCCGCCATTCATGACGGGGAATGTTTACTATCGACACTGAATTTTATGAAATATGGGCAGGTACCCAAGTGGCCAAAGGGGACAGACTGTAAATCTGTTGCACCTGTGCTTCAAAGGTTCGAATCCTTTCCTGCCCATTTAATTTTTCCGACAAGGAAAAATTAAATGGCACCTAAGTGAGCGTTAAGCGCCCCGACAAGGGGCGTAGCGAACGTGGTGCATACACGCATTTTCCGACAAGGAAAAATTAAATGGCACCTAAGTGAGCGTTAAGCGCCCCGACAAGGGGCGTAGCGAACGTGGTGCATACACGCATTTTCCGACAAGGAAAAATTAAATGGCACCTAAGTGAGCGTTAAGCGCCCCGACAAGGGGCGTAGCGAACGTGGTGCATACACGCATTTTCCGACAAGGAAAAATTAAATGGCACCTAAGTGAGCGTTAAGCGCCCCGACAAGGGGCGTAGCGAACGTGGTGCAATAAGATGTACGTTACACTCCGCGCTAATTGGAATCACCCGGCGCTAAGCACCTGGCCCCTAGTGGAATTGGGCCAGTGTCGCCTGGTGGCGAAGAATTGCGTTGGTACGTTGCTTTAATTGAAATGCAAGTACGCCGCTTTTGCGGCGTGCGCGATTGGTATTACGCGGCACCCGGTGCTAAGCACCTGGCCCCTAGTGGAATTGGGCCAGTGTCGCCTTGTGGCGAGAATTGCGTTGGTGCGCGATTGGTATCGCGGGAGTAGTTCAGTGGTAGAACAATAGCCTTCCAAGCTATGAATGGGGGTTCGATTCCCCTCTCCCGCTTATGCTATTATGAACAACCAGATTGAAGATATTTTTCCTTTACTAATAGAGAATGCCGCCGTATTAGTTCTTTATTTGGATCATAAGGGGAAAATCGTTCTTTGTAATAAGAAAACGGAAGGTGTGGTCGGGTTTAAGCGTGCTGATATTATAGGAAAAAACTGGCTTAAAGTATTGTTTAAGGATTCGGATAATACTTTAAAAAGAGATATGTTTAAGGCAGTCTTGGATGATGCCTTCACCTATAAAAGGGCAAAAGACTTTGAATGCCATCTCTCGGGAGAAGAGGGCAGCTTGCGGCTGGTTTCCTGGAATATTACGCCGATTCTTGATAAAAATAAGCAAGTGCAGGGGTGCTTGCTGTTTGGCCATGATATTACACAGATTCAGGAACGCGAGAATTCGCTTAAGAATATCGATGACTCTCTCAAGAATATTATTTCCAGCATTAATGAATACGCTTTATACGTAATTAATCTGGATGGGTTGATTACTTACTTTGGGATGGGTTCAGAAACGATGTTGGGTTATACTAAGTCGCAGATCATCTTTAAGCACGTAAGCATTCTGCATAATATCAATAAAGCCGCTTCTGAACTTAGCCTGATACTTGAGCGCGTCCGCCTATTCGGAAAACATGAAACGGAAATTGAATTGTTTACTAAGGCCGGCCTGGCTATTCCGGTCAGGCTAACGATTAACCGCTTCCTGGATACTGCCGGTAAGTTGACCGGGTACATATTTATCGCTAAAGATATAACTGAGACCAAGAAGCTGGAATATCAGGTTTTTCAGGCTGAAAAGCTAGCCGCGCTGGGCCAGCTTTCCGCAGGCATGGCCCATGAAATTAATAACCCTCTTTTTGTTATCGCCGGAAGACTGGAGATGCTTAAAACAGAGGAGCTTGGTCTTAAACATATAGAAACATTCAACTTAATTGATTCCCAGCTTAACCGGATATGTAAACTAGTCGATCGGATTTTAAAATTTGCCCGTAAATCGACTTTGACTCTGGCAGAGGTCGATATTAACCAGATTATCGAACTGGTTTTACCGCTGGTTGATTATAATAAGCCGCCGTCGGCTAATATAGAGATCGAGACTCAACTGGGAAGAAACATGCCGAAAATTTCAGGCGACCCGGATCAATTGCAGGAAGTTTTCTTGAATATGATTATTAATGCCTATCAGGCTATGCCTGAAGGCGGTTCAATAAAAATTACCACGAGCAATTTCCAGAATCTTTATGCGCAGGTTCAGATTACGGATACCGGTGGCGGGATTCCGGAAGCTAACTTTAAAAATATCTTCATGCCTTTTTTTTCAACTAAAGGCCAGGGTACCGGATTAGGATTATCAATTTGTCATAATATTATTAAGAGTCATAACGGCTCTATTGAATTAGAGAGCCAGGTTAACCGAGGGACAACTTTTACCATTAAATTGCCCTTTATTTAAGGGTACACCTGGCGCTAATCGGTATCACCCAACGCTGATTTGCACCCGACGCTTAAAGGTATTGCGTCGGTGTTCGCCTCGTGGCGAAGAATTGCGTTGGTGTCCGCTAGGTAGCGGATGCGTCAGTGTCGTCTCCTGGCGAGAATTACGCCGGAGATGAATAGACAAATTTACACCCCGCGCTAATTGGTATTGCGCGGGTGTTGCCCTGGTGGGCAAGGAGGGTAACTGTGCACTATAAAATTCTGGTTGTTGATGATGAAGCTCCAGTTAGGGACTTATTGGTGGATTTATTTAAAAAAGAATACTGCTTAGCGGTTACCTGCAGCAGCGGCGAAGAAGCCTTGGAGCTGCTTAAAAAAGAAGTTTTCGATGTTGCATTATTGGATATCAAGCTGGGCGGAATGAGCGGTTTAGACTTGCTCAAAGTTATCCGGCAGAAGTATGTAAATTTACCGGTAGTTATGATCACGGGATTCGGTTTTGACGAAGAATTAGTTTGTAAAAGTAAGCAGTATGGTTGTTGCGGTTATATCGCAAAAAACATGCCGGTGGCCCAAATTATGGCTACTTTTAAACAGTTGGTAACTGAAGCTAAAGAAAAGGGTTGCACTTTATGAATGAAGAATTCCTGAAGCCGGTTTTTATTGATGCCTTTGACCTTGATGATGCCTGGTTTCAATGTTTATCTACGATCTTAGATAAAGGGCATCTTTACAAGATCACCCGCGGCAGCTACGAAGGTCAAAGAAGGCTGGAGTTTGATTTTGTTTCTGTCCGGGTGCGTAAACCAAGCCATCAGATTATTCCGATCATCCCGGAAGGTATGAGTATTCCTGCCCCGACAGATATCGACTATATCCAGGGGTATTTAAGCTATCTGTTGACCGGAGCTAAGACTGAGACCGAGGATTATACTTATGGCGAGAGATTAGTTGATCCTAAAGTCAAGATTAAACAAAATTTAAACGGCCAGGAGTTGATTTCGGATATGCCTTTAAATGTTAATCAAATCGAAGAAGTGATTAAAATGTATAAAGAAAAAGGACCAGGGACTAATCAAGCGGTCATGGAAATCGGCATGCCTTCGGATATTAAATTAATTGATCCGCCCTGCCTGAGATTGATTGATACACGCCTGCGTTACGGCAAATTACATTTTATACTTTATTTTCGCTCCTGGGATCTTTGGGGCGGTTTTCCCTCAAACTTAGGCGGTTTACAACTGGTCAAGCAATACATGGCTGAAGAGATTGGAGCCGGAGATGGAGAAATTATTGCGGTGAGTAAAGGCCTGCATCTTTATGATTATGCCTGGGAACTGGCTATGCTGCGGACTAATAAAAAGAGGGATTTTACGCTAGATCATGCCTAAACTAAAGATTGCTGTTTTAGGGGATGGTGGTTGGGGGACGACCTTAGCGGTATTACTTTCTAAAAAAGGATACGCGGTAACGCTTTGGGGTGCTTTTCCCGATTACACTAAAGCAATGGCCAGAACCCGGTTTAATCCCAAGTTTTTACCCGGGGTAATGATCCCGCACCAGATTGAAATAACCAGCGATATAAAAAATGCGGTAAAAGATAAAGAGATTATCGTATTGGCGGTTCC
>Ga0210019_1003497_pt1 | contig 14388 bp, 12 predicted proteins | sample CryGeyCG2114_020_2_FD_183969 | JGI IMG/M metagenome (GOLD analysis project Ga0210019, IMG submission 183969) | Groundwater microbial communities from aquifer - Crystal Geyser CG11_big_fil_rev_8/21/14_0.20 (SPAdes) (version 2) | ecosystem: Environmental > Aquatic > Deep subsurface > Groundwater ...
GGGGTCATGGCGTACATACTGTATTTTTCACTGTTTAGTATATTGCGATATGAAAAATTCTACGCTCATTACTTTGATCTGGGGATCATGCATCAGACGGTATACAATAGCTATCAAGGTATTAAAACAGGAGATCTGTCGCGCATTTTGGAGCACACTGATCCTCAGTCAGGAACTGAGCAAGTGAAGCGAATGGCAGTACACAATGATATCTTCTTAGTATTTCTTGCGCCATTTTATTTTATTCACGATGGCCCAGCGACATTGTTGGTGATTCAATCGATCGTAGTAGGGCTCGGCGCATATTTTGTATTTCTGATCGCTCAACTGGTTTTTAGAGAAATTAAGTATGCTCATGTGCTTGCTTTATTGCTGGCGTATGGCTACCTACTCTATCCCCCACTTGAGAAGGCAAATAACTTTGATTTTCATGCGGTAACGTTAGCCACGACATTCTTGCTTGCAATGTATTATTTTTGGCTAAAAAAACAGCCGATAGTATCGCTTGTTTTTGCGGTCATAAGCATGCTCACAAAGGAGCAAGTTGGACTTACGGTTGCATTTTTTGGTGCATACACGTTCTTCCACGCATCTCATTACTCTTTTCCACTCACCAGACTCATTAAAAAGTATATTTTTCATCGATCTGCCTTTCAAAACGGTATTGTCTTTTTGCATAAAAAGGAACATCGATTTGGCATCATTTTGATCATTTCGGGGATATTTTGGGTATTATTCTCTTTGAATGTGATCATTCCCTATTTCCGCGGCGGTGAACACTTTGGATCAAAATATTTCACGTATCTCAAAGATACTCCCTGGAAAATAGTTCCAATAGTATTTCGACTTGAATCAGCGCGGTACATCTCGCTTTTATTAATTCCAGTCGGGTTAGTTTCGCTTTTTGCTCCGCTCCCATTATTGATCGCAACTCCGGAAATTGCAATGAATCTGCTATCTATAAATAGTAATATGCGCAATATTTACTTTCACTATGATTCGGTGATAACCCCATTTGTATTCATTTCAGCTATTTATGGTGTGCACTTCCTTTTGACATCAAAGTTTGAAAAGACCCGAACTTTTATAAAGATGATGACTAATCGTTTTGGATTATCAAAGAAAAAAATGAAATATACTTCTTTGATCACGCAGAATCCTGAAAGGTCTTTGATTGTTTTTCTTGCTACAGCAATTGCCGCATCATCTCTTTACATGAGTCCTCTTCCCTGGGGGCATCATCGTGATATATTTCCCTGGCAAGCATATCCAGAAAAGTATGCAGATGTGCAACTGTGGAAATTGTTTCTGAAAGATGACTCGGTGAAGGTTTCTGCAACTGGCCATCTTGCACCACATTTTGCCTCACGGAGATATTTTTATAATTTTGCAGAAGGCTACAATAAAGCTGATTATGTGGTGATTGATCGGTTCGAGATCGCTCGTGGTTTTCAGACAGAGCTCAAATATGATGAATACCAACACATTCTTCGTGACTTCAGATTTGTCAAAATATATGATGTTCATGGCATAGAGGTGTTCAAGCGATTATTATTTTAAACATTTTTGTGAAATCAATACAAAAAATATCGGTTGTCATACCGTTTCATAACGAGAAAGAAAATTTACTGGCCTTGGTTGATGGTTTGGAAAAAGTAGTTTCAAGAGGCTCTTATGATTATGAGATTCTTCTTGTTGATGATGGATCCTACGATGGATATGAATCACTCCTTCCGCAACTTACCGAAAAGAAAACAGTGATGTTGATCAAACTCAATAGACAAATGGGAAAAGGAAAAGCATTGAGCGAGGGTCTCGAACGTGCCGTGGGAGACGCTATTTTATTCATGGATGCAGACCTTCAAGATGATCCAGAAGATATTCCATTGTTTATTGAAAAACTTGAATCAGGATACGACTTTGTAAATGGACATCGATTCACGAGAAAAGATAATGGTATTATCAAAATATATTCAACGATTGCGCGATGGTTTTTGCGGAATTATCTGAATTCGCCGTTTACCGACATAAACTGTGGGTTTAAAATGTTTCGAAAAAAAATACTAAGTGATGTTGTTTTGTATGGAAACAATTTTCGATTCCTTCCTTTGGCAGCATTTTATGAAGGGTATCGTGTTGGAGAGGTAAATGTGCACAATAAACCACGCATTTATGGTAAGTCAAAATATGGCATCAGCAAACTATTTGTCGGATTAATCGACATGCTTTCAGCATACTTTTTGTACAAATTTGCAGAAAAACCGCTTCATTTTTTTGGTGGAATTGGAGCGATTTTGTTTGGCATTGGTGGACTTGCCTTGGCGTGGGTCACCTACGAGCGAATAGTTATGGGAGTGCTTCTTTATCGAAGACCAGCACTTCTGTATGCGATATTTCTGGTTATTTTAGGAATTCAAATCATTATGACGGGGATCATTGGCGAACTCATTGTATATTTGCATAAAAAGAATGCATAACAGATTAGAAAGTTCAGCTTGAATTATTGTATAGTTAAGGGATGTCGGGAATACTTGCAATTATTATCGCTGAGATCATTTGGGGTGCCGCTCCACCAATTTTTAAGTTTTCGCTGCAAGGAGTTCCGCCGTTTACTCTCGCATTTGTCCGATTCTTTACCGCCTCATTCATTTTCATGCCGTTTGCTTATATGCGCTGGAAACGGCTCACGACAACTCAACTCGTATATATTTTGTTGGGGAGTTTGGTTGGAGTCGTGATCAATGTTTCGGCTTTTTTTGTCGGACTGGAGCTTGCGCCGAGCATCAATGTCCATATGATTAGTGCTGCAGGACCACTTGTTTTATACGCACTGTCTATTATTGTCCTTCATGAGAAGCCACATGCTCAAGTACTCCGGGGAATGATATTTGCGTTGGTTGGCGTGTTGGTAATTTTTCTTGCTCCTCTATTTCGAGATGGATTAAATGGAGAAAATGGAATAAGTGCGGGGTCCATAATTCTTGGAAATTTCTTGTTTGTTATTGCGATGCTGGGAGGCGTCTTTTATTCAGTCATTAATAAAAAGATAATCAAATCAGTAGATTCCTCTGTCATAATGTCAATTCAGTTTTTTGTTGGGTCGGTGGCGTTTATCCCCATGATGGTTCGCGAACTTCAGATATGGTCATTTTCTTCTTTAAATAGTCAGGGATGGGTCGGAATTATTTATGGTATTTTCTTTTCTTCAGCTCTTGCCTATTTCCTTTTAAATTATGCATTAAAGCGAATATCTGCTCAGGAGATTGGTATATTCGAATATATGAAACCAGTTGTTGCCGTATTGGTCGCAATACCCCTTCTTGCAGAATTTCCAGACATATACTTTATTATTGGCAGTGTCCTCATATTTATCGGTGTTTATGTGAGCGAGAGACATCCACATTTCCAACGAGTACATACAAAAATTGGCGGGAGAGGATAAAGTTCGGGCTTTAATTTTAGTTGTGGCGCAAATTTTCACTATCAAATTCCAGCTCTTTTATCGCAGAAGTCATTAATTGGGCTGGAAAAGAAGTCCCGCGATTTGTGAAATTTATCATACCTTCTTGTAAATAATGCTTCCATATTGTTCCCATTGGTGGGCTGGGTTCGGGGACGTAATATGGGTATTTACCAAATCTTTGCCTATATCGTGGTATTAATACAGCTCTTTCTCTCAATGCGATTTCTGCTTTTTGACTTGGATTTAATAGCTCGTACCTTCTTAAGTCTTCAGGATCATTTGTACTGAAATTTGAATAAGGAGCTCTGTGTAAACCTGTCTCTGGATAATCGAGTTCTTGTCTTTTGAAATGTTGATCATACATCATTTGATGGTTTGACGGTCTATCATTGTGGGCAAAAAATTTAATAGTAGGATCTGTATAAGGGACCGCTTCAAGGTAAGAAATCGTCACATTACTTTCATCAGTTATGACCTCTCTTCGTTTAAGGTCGGACAAAAGTATTCCAAGAGTGAAATGAGAATGGCGAGATGATTTTACATGAACGCCTCTTCTGATAACAGAATCTATATCTCTATCTTGCTCCTGCAGTTGTCTAATTTGAATTTCAGTTTTTCCATCTGCGTCTTGCAATAAGAACCAATCTACAATTGAAATTATTGAGGTACCTATTTGTTCGTTCATTATGTGGAAGAATGTGGAACAAAATGGATCATCGAGGGGAAAAGGATCATGAACTATTCTCAGAATTCCGGCAGGGCTTATATACTTTGCACTTATTATCGGAGAAAATTGGGCACGATGAATCAGATCATTTCCTCTTAAAACATTTTTCATGAATTGTGATCGCTCCTCCTGGTCCATCGTAAGATGATAGATAGTAGATATTTCAGGCGGATTTAGCGGTGACAGACATTCTTTATGAGACATAGTAAAGAAATAATATGAGTTTAGAATTTGTTACTTCTAAATCAGTAAGTGGTTTTGTTAAACCTTTCTATATTATAGGATATTATATCAAAGTTACAGATTTTTGCGACTTTCTTTGATAAAATGAGGTCATATGAAAAATATATTGATAACAGGAGCCGGTGGATATATTGGATCTGTTGCAACTTCTTTGCTTTTGGAAAAAGGATACGCAGTCGTTGCAGTGGACAACTTCTCTACTGGCTATAAAACACCACTTGATAAGCTCAAAGAAACATATGGTGAATTACTTAAAATATATGAAGTTGATCTCAAAGGATTTTTCTCCCATGTCTTTAAAGAAAATAATATTGACTTGGTCCTCCACTATGCAGCAAGTTGTAGCGTGAACGAATCTATGGAAAAACCGGAAAAATATTTTTCCAATAATACCTGTGGAACGCAAAGACTTTTGCACACAATGCTTGATCATAATGTCAAGAATATTGTTTTCTCCTCTACCTGTGCGGTTTATGGCGAAGCGGAGTATGTACCCATTGATGAAAAACATCCGACGCGTCCTGCAAACCCCTATGGCGCTTCAAAACTCATGTCTGAGAATATCATTCGGTGGTATGGAAAACTGAAAGGACTAAATTACGTCATCCTTCGATACTTCAATGTATGTGGAGCTACTGATGATGGTACGATTGGAGATAGTAAAAAGCCTTCGCCTCACCTCATGCAAAATGCAGTTCGCGGAGCTCTTGGTGTCGAAGCATTCAATCTTACCTGTGGGAAGTTTGATACTCCTGATGGCACGCCAATCAGAGACTATGTCAATGTGGTAGATCTAAATGTTGCACATATCCTGGCACTTGAATACCTCATGAGTGGTGGAAAATCCGAAACAATAAATCTTGGAACCGGTGATGGAAATTCAGTTATGGAAATAGTTCAGAAAGTGAAAGATATAACGGGGAAAGATATTCCTGTCGCTCAAGGTCAGGTCCGTGCGGGAGAATATGCAAAAATGATTGCATCAATTGAAAAAGCTCAAAGCATTCTAAAATGGAAGCCAACTCATTCAATGAAAGATTCCGTTCAAACGTTGGTTGACTGGTACAAAAAACACCCCGAAGGATGGGAGAAATAAGAGGAATTTGGTATAATAATGCTTCAAGCGGAGTTAGTTCAGTTGGTAGAACGTCTCTTTTCCAAAGAGAAGGTCACGGGTTCAAGTCCCGTACTCCGCTCCATTTGCTATATCACTCCACCTTCGCGAATATAGCAATTACCACACAGAGAGTCATAGGTGACCTTGTCACCATCAATTGCAACTTGTTTGCCCTTGAACGTATATCTTCCATTAATTTTTCTGGTATTAAACTCTGCTTGCGCTCCGCAAAAACACATAGTGGGAAGTTTCTCAAGGTTGTCTGCAATTTCAAATAAGCGCATGCTTCCCGGGAACATGCTTGCTTGAAAATCAGCACGTAACCCAAAACAGATGACAGAAATATTATCAATTTTTGCAATCTGATACAGCTCACTTATCTGCTTTTCCGTGAGAAACTGTGCCTCATCAACCAATATACAAGAAATATTTTTATAGGTTCGTATTTCAGTTGAAAGGTCGGTGTCGACACCTGCCAGAATATCTACGGCACAGGTATGGCCACCACGTGCCACTACCGTGCGCTCACTTTTCGTATCGGTTTTTGGTTTTATTACTAAAACGTTCAAGTTCCGCTCTTTGTAGTTATATGCGGTCTTGATCAGAGTGTCACTCTTACCACTGTTCATTGCGCCGTATTTAAAATGTAGCTTTGCCATCTGAAGACATTAAACACAATATTGAGTAAAAAATCAACTCAATACAATAATTTATTGTATTTTTGATCAGATAGATGCATCTCTCAAATAAACCATTCTGACTATGGTGATGTGACGGTCACACTGAATGGGTAAGATACATCAGGAGACCACGGTTGGCTATCAGTAGTTTCTGCAGGGACAACTGATAATTTGCATTCGTGAATTTTTTCTAATTCCATATCAGGATATTTGGTTTTTACTACAGCTCCATCCAAAGTTATGACTTCAAACGTATCCCCTTTTTTTGTTATCGTTTCAGGTATTTGACCAATGCACGCCGTAGGAGTTGCGGTCGGATATTGAATAGTAATTATTGAGCCTGAATTCTGGATAACTGTTCCACCACAGGAAGCAAGAAACAGCAGAGCAGGTATGATTGCTGAGAAAAAAATACGCGACCGTTGCTCTTTGATGTATCGGGATGAGCGTTCATACATAGATGGTAAGGATTATTATACTCTTTGATGCATTAAAATACTATATGATACATTTTAAAATTATTTCAATAGTACCCGTTGATATCAGTCGTATAATGGAGATATGAGTTTTGTCAGAAAGTATCGAACTTTCATTCTTTTTTTAATGGCTTTTGTCGTGCGGTTAATTTCTCTTAATCAATCTCTCTGGCTTGATGAGGCGACAACTGCAATGGCGGTCAAAACATATTCGTATATTGATATTATTACTCAATTCTCCCCTGCAGATTTTCATCCCCCTCTTTATTATCTTGTCATAAAACTCTGGGCCGAAATATTTGGCTACTCTGAAATGGCACTCAGAATGCCATCGATATTATTTTCTTTGGCAACGGGATGGATGATATATAAGGTTGGTTTGTTCATGAAAGATAAAACAATTGGTTTTTGGGCCACGGCATTTTTTCTTTTCAATCCTTTGATTGTTTATTATTCCCAAGAAGCGAGGATGTACTCAATGGTTACATTCACTGTTGCTGCCTCTTTTTATTATTTTCTTAGAATAATTCATACAAAAGAAAAGAATGTGAACACAAAAGATTTTTGGCTCATGAACCTTTTCTTAGTTGTCAGTTTTTATACCTTCTATGCATCGGCTTATTATATTGGATCTATTTGGCTCTATTTATTCACTCAAAAAAAATTCAAGCTCGCAATTTACTCAATATTTGTATTTATTCTTCCCCTTATATTGATCTCTCCCCTACTTTATGAACAACTTCAAAACTCTCGTGTTGCTTTGACGCAGGTGACAAACTGGTCATCAGTTTTGGGAAATGTTTCATTAAAAAATATCGTCCTGATTCCCATCAAATTTACCAGCGGCAGAATCAGTTTTGAGCCAAAAATTATATATTATGCGTTGGCTGGAGGGTGGATGATGATGGTATGTGGAGTTACATTCATTGGATTTTTTGTGCAGATGGTCAAAGAACGTTTACAAATTATAAATGACCAACGATTTCGGCTGGTCTATTTTTTTGTCACCCCTCTTATCATTGGATTGATTTTCTCATTTTTTTCGCCAATGCTCCAATATTTTCGATTCCAATATCTGATTATTTTTATGAGTTTACTTCTCTCTTATAGTTTGAGCTCGATACCATTTTTTGACACGTCAACATTCAGAGGTGCCCACGACATTGTTCGAAAAAAGATATCTTTGCTCATTACCCCAATAGTTCTCTCAGTTGTCATATTTTTAGGCTTTTGTACATGGTCCCTTGTTTATGTATTAAATCCTTCTTTTCATCGTGAAGATTGGAAATCGCTCGCCGTACAGATTGAAAAAGAGCAGGCACCGATATATATGATTCTCTCTTCATCAGATCCTCTCAAATATTATGCACCAAATAAAGAGGTTCATTCACTTAAAACATTTGACGTCAATCGTCTTTCTAAAGAAATAATTGTTATCCCCTATACTGCAGATATTCATGGGATAAATTATAGTATAATATTACAAGATAAATATTATATGAGTGAATCCATCTCATTTCGTCAGCTGACTTATGAAAGATGGGATTTTAATTTGACTAATGAAAATTGAATATAATGCTTCTGGACCTTTCTCAACAGCTCTTGAAGTAAATAGAAATGAGCTTAAATTTGGTGGAGATCATTTCAATAGATTTATGGAGACAAGGGGTGCGGCAGGAGCCGTACTTGACAATCTTAGGGAAAGATCAAGAGACCCAAAACAAATTGGGCGGGGCGTATACAGAATAGAAAGTGTTGCCGTTGCAAGGTTTAAGGGAATGTCTGCTCAATGCTATTATCTCCCCTTTCAGTGTTCGGATAGACTCATTATGGTTGGCAGATACAGTGTTTGGATATGAAATGGCTAATTTTCAGAATGGTGGTGGTGACAAGGTATTTGTTTGGGAAGGCTTACCAAATCCATACAATTATGTTGGATTTCGACGAGCGTCAAAATTATTGCGAGTGGAATGTTCTCAATTTGGTTCGGCGGGCAACGAAAATCATCTTGCAACAGATTGGGGTCTCAATATGCTCAGCGGTATTTGTCATGCTCAATTTGATGATCCAAAGACGGGCGGAACAACGGATTTTATTATAGGCGAATCTCCTTTTGCTCTTTCACAAATGCCACAACCTGAATCAAGATTGCGACAACAAACGCGAAGAATATGGCAATCGGTGGCCCAAGCATTCCCTTTTCAGGGATAAGAAGAAACGAACCGCCGGATACAATAATGAAAAATGCAATATTTGAAATCAATATGTATATTGGTTTTTTTACGGTGTAGAGCAAGAAGAGCATAATGACCGTACCTCCCGCACTCAGCATAAATGGTATCGCAAGAATTTTTGTAATTATTATTGCTTCATCAAAGTTGTCAGTGAATATGAACTTAAAAAATGAATTTGGGGTAAGAATGAGTGCAATAAAAATGCCAATAGGAATGAGCATGTAGGTAAAGCCCTTTTTCAGTAACTTATTGATTTCGAGTCGCGATTTTGCAGCGGCAAACTGTGGGGAAAGAACTTGTGAAATACTGACGATGGTCGCAATTATGGAGAGAATAATTTTTTGAGCAGAAGCATAGTATCCTACTTGTTCTCTCAGTCCGAAAAACGAAAGTAGAAATAAGTCCATGCGAAGACCAACATTGTAAAACTGTGAAGCGGCAAAATACGTCAATGTATAGTTAACTTTTATTTCGCTTCGATTGAAGTTTGCGCGCTTGATTGGGGCGATTCGATCGTAATTTTTGAAAAGAACCATGAGAAAAAATACCACCGGTCCGATCAATCCATAGGTCATGATGACTGATGCGACTGTGATATTATCAGTAAGCATTAATATGGCGAGTATTATTGCCTTTACGAGATTTGAAGTATTTAAATATACATTTGCATGGAAAAATCGCTTTGCAGCAAATAATACATTGGTCAAGAAGTTTTGCCATACAAATAAAATGATGGTAAATGCCGTCATGGTCAGGATCCACGGGGCTACTCCTGTTTTGAAAAAAATCTTGTCAAGGTATGGAAAACTTATGATAAGCGATCCGATAACAATGACAGATAATGTGGTTTGATAAAACAACGTACTTTTGATAAAGGAGTAAAGACGATCATCATCGTCTTGGAATAAGGCAGGAACTGTTGAGTAAATGGAGGCAGTAGTGCCGAATTCGAGAATATTTGACATGACGTATGCAAGACCGATGAGAACACTAAACATACCATATTCGACCGGTGTCATTGATCGAAATAAAATGAGTGCGAAAAAAGCCGTAAATACGACATTCAAGTAATTACCTGATGTATTAATGATAATATTTTTACTCGTTGGTTCTTTTATGAAGCGGATGAGTCGTGCGATCATCCTATCATTTTAACAAATTAAGCTGATAAAGTTGGGATAGACTGGAGAGTGTGCAACGATAAAAGAATTAGATTAAATCAGTATGCACTGAGGTGTTTGGATGATTGAGAAGGAAGCTTGCTGGAATCTCAGGTGTTGGCTTTTCAAGTTTGATAAGTTTCTGAAATACTTCTTTTTTTGACTTGCCCGTCGCAATCAGTACGATTTCTCGTGCCTCTAATATCGTTCCTATTCCCATCGTGATACCGAATTCAGGAATAGTGCCATATGTTTTTTCAAGCGCTATTTTGGATGATTTTGCAATGGTGATTTTTCGAGTTCTACTTGTTACTTCTGAATCTGGTTCATTGAATCCAATATGTCCATTTGGGCCAAGGCCTAAAATCTGTAAATCGATTCTGCCGAGTTCTTTAATAAGCTTTTCATATCGAGTGCATTCTTCAATATCATTCTTTTCTCCATTGAGAATATGTCCATGAGCAAAGTTAAATGTTTGATTTCCATCATACAGTGGTTGCCAAAATTCATGAAACATTTCCTGAAAAAAACTACGATCTTCAGTCTGTAATACGGGATAAAATTCATCAAGATTAAAGGTGTGAAAGTTTGAAAGATCAAGATGCGACACACTGAGAAGTCGGAGCAGATGGGTATACATTTCTTTTGGGGAATTGCCGGTTGCTAGTCCCAAGTTATATGTGCCCGTATCACGTATCTGAGGTTTTATTTTGCCATAAATATATTGTGCAGCCTCGAGTGAGAGATCATGATATGAAGAGTAGTTTTTTATATTGAGCATGACTTTATTATATCAAGAATAGCACCTCATGACAAGCTTTCGCAAGTCGATTATTGAGATTCAACGTGTGCCTTGATATACATTGCCATGTTCCATGATTGATAGGGCACTCCCATTGGGGTTCCATGCTGCCCATGCAGATATTCGTTAAACTCCCAGTCATTTAGTTCGTTTGCTGCCGCGAGTTTCTCCAGCTGAGATGCTGCAATATTTTTGTCATATGTTGAAAGCCACCACACCCAGAAGCCGCCGATATATGGCCAGATTCCCCCATTGTGATACTGCCATGGATAGTTTTGCCTCCCCTTTGCCATATATGGACGCCAATCAGCTTCGCCCGGATATATCGGTGGATACATGGCTTTAATTGGATACGGCAAATTCACTCCTGCTCGAATTATTTCTTGTGTGATAAGTCCGGCTTTTTTTTCATCAGCAAGTCCAGTGAGACAGGCCAAAATATTCCCATAAGTTTCAAGTCTCATTTCAAAACTTCGATGTGAAGAAAAACCGAGGTAATATGGTACATAGACTGCTTGTGTATTTGACCATTCGATCATGGTTTGTGCATACACCATTGATTTCGTATACTCATTTTCCGGAACATAATTTTGTCCACGATCATCAGATTTGTGAACCCAGAGAAGCGTATTTACTCCTTCATAAATGCGATCTTTTAACTCATTCAAATCACTCCGCTTCTCGACTTCAATTCGAAGTTTTACCAACCAATACCAGAGCGCATTGGGGTACAGCACTGTCCCTTGTCGTGGCATTTCGTCATCCCACCCCGCACATTCTCCCTGCTCGAGTAAATAGTCATTATTCGTATCTTGATACGTGAGCCAGGTAAATGCCTTGTCTAAATTACTCTGATAATTTTTGTAAAATTCTTGATCGTTTGTTTTCTTAACATATTCTAAAAATGCAATACTCCACCAGAGCGTCCCGTCAATTGTTCCGGGCATCCACCAGTGAACGAGCTTTTTTCCCGGTTCATAGTTTTGGGGAAATTGACCGCGATCAGACTGTGCGGGTATAAGATTTTCTATAGACTTTTTTGCAAGCGCGATAAGTTCATCATTCTCAGAAGCAAGCATGCCAAGAGTAGACACGCCAATATCACGAGGGAAAAGTGATGCATAGGTCCCCTTCTCCATATCTTTTCCCGGGCGGGCGGCAGACAAACCAAAGTCGGTCTGATTTTGAAGGAGAAAATCTATTGAAAGTTCATATGCTTTTTGGGTATTTGACATAGGTAAAATAAATATGTATGTACTTTGATAGTACCATACCTCACTCACATTTATAAATATATAAAAATCTATTTATATATTTCTTTCGGTCTTGAAATTTCGGGATCATAAAAATGCCTGATATCAATATTGGTTTGATTAGCATAGTCTCGAACGCGATCAATATTACTTTGTGACCATAATCTGACATCATCCATCGTGCGAATGCTCATCGTACCATCCTCAATGCCGCTGCGTGGTATTATTTTGAGTGCCGTTTCGAAGGCTGCTTGAGCAACGGCAATCATCATATGAGATTGATATATTTCAGGATTTGATCCATTGGGGAACGGGGAACGTTCAGCGATAATTGCCGTCATATGATCGCCATTCCCAGTAAGAAATCCCCGTTCATTTTCCTCATTAGTCAGTTGAAATGCTGGTACGTCAATTTTGGGACCATTTTGAAAATGTATTGAAGCGCCATGCATGCCATCAGTGACCACAATGGTTTTCGCGGATTGTTCTAGAAATCTTTGTGTTTGAAGCGGAGAAAATCCTTCCATATCCTCGCGACTGATCGTCACCAGTTGACAAAACGTAAGTGCATTGAGGTAATCGTCATCAAACGGAACATGATAAACTTTTCCATTCTCACCCCATCTTCGAAGACTTCCTTGGGGTGCAGTGATGATATTTGCGTTGACTTCTCGCAATTGTGAAAACATCTGAGAAGGCACCTCATTTGCAACGGGAAGTATCATCACCTTTTGTCGACCAAAGGATGCGTTAGTCAGTTGATTAATTTGATCTTGGTCAAAAGGTCGTGCCACAGCTTGAACATGTTGTTCTCTGTTGCCATGTGAATCATACCGATTTACAAATGTAGTAACCACTTCATCTGTTCTTCCAAAATTAATTACCTCAATTCCATAACTACGGAGTTCATCAAGCAATGGACTTTCTGGGTCTGCAATTGTTACAACGGTTACCGAATGATGTCTTTTTGCAAGCGTTATACCCGCAAAAGATACCGGTCCACCTAGTACCTCAAGTCCCTCAGTAGTAATATCTTTTGTAATATGTCCGGCTAATAAAACATGCATAATTAAGTAAGTGAATTATAAATGAAGAGGGCACGAAGGATATACGAAGAGATATATTTGATGTGTACTATTCTATTTACCCCACGAGTTTTGCCGCACCATACAGATCGCTATGTTCGATTTGTTTGAACGTTGCGTGATGACTTGGCGTGAGTTCTTTGACAAGTTCTGCGACGGTTTCTTTATACTGGTATCCTTTCCAAAACAAGCTGCCTTGCATGATAAACGTCAGATCGCGATTGCAAAACTCGAGAATTCCTGCAATCTGAATTGCCGTAAATGCTGCAGAATGTCGAAGGGTTTTTTTTGCAAGGAGCGAAAGTTCATGATTTGCATTTTTTGCATAATCATCGATTTCTTTGGTAGAGGTAATTTTTTCAACATTGAAATGAAGTTTATCTGCGGCAATGTTAAAGTGATGATAAAGGTATGCGCCTGACACCTCCTTTTCAATAAGAGCTGATCCGGGAGCAACCGATGCTTGGTCAATAATTTTACCCGCATCAGATTGCTCAAATTTGTTAAATTCAGCTGCTTCAAGATTTATCGCAGTAAACTCATCTAGAAAGAGAGCAAAGTTTAAACCGGTGCCCACTACACCCGCTGCAAGATTTTCCCATGGTTGTGTCATCAATCCAGACAAGAGGAGGCAAATCGTATCATTTGCGGCAGAAACATTGATCTTCCGAGCACATTTTTTTTCAAAGAACTGCTCAATCCGCTTTCCTACTACCCACCCCACTAGTCCTTCAAAGGTGTTTTCTTTTGATCCGGAAACAAGTTTTCCGTCAAGTCTCCCCTCACGATTAATCGGCATCATGGGATATGCGAAATTGAGCGCAATGGTTTTTACCTGTGGGTCAACCTGCTCATATAAAAAATCCATCAGAGCTTGCTCGGAGAGAAACGGTGGCTGGGTGCCTTCATTGTGCGAGATCATCTCAATTGCCTCAGTGGTTTTTTTCATCAGAGCCTTTTGATAAAAACTTCCGCCAACAACCATCACTTGAAATAGTTCATCAGTATCTGTGATGGAGTGCTCTGAAAGTTGATGTCTGATAAATGGCAGGCAGGTTTTTTGACTCTGCTTCCCATGAAAGAGTTCTTGGATAAACCGGAGTTTTATTGATTGGAGGGTGTCTATATCCATTTCAAGCTTAAGTATA
>Ga0210019_1003500_pt1 | contig 14370 bp, 13 predicted proteins | sample CryGeyCG2114_020_2_FD_183969 | JGI IMG/M metagenome (GOLD analysis project Ga0210019, IMG submission 183969) | Groundwater microbial communities from aquifer - Crystal Geyser CG11_big_fil_rev_8/21/14_0.20 (SPAdes) (version 2) | ecosystem: Environmental > Aquatic > Deep subsurface > Groundwater ...
AGATGGAGGAGATGGAGGAGATGTCATTCTTCAGGCCAACGCACATACGGATACCTTGAGCAACTTCCTCTCGAATAAACGATTTGAGGCAGAGAGAGGAGCGCATGGTATGGGAAAAAACAAGCATGGAAAACGGGGAGAAGATCTTGTCCTCTTCGTTCCTCCCGGAACACTCATCTACAGCATGCGCGCTCCTGGACAGGAACCACAACTTCTCGCGGACCTCCATACGCAAAACATGCAAGTCTGTGTCGCGCAAGGAGGAAGAGGAGGATTCGGAAACGCTCACTTCACCAGCAGCACTCGCCAGCGCCCAGACTTTGCAGAACTTGGCGAACCTGGAGAAGAGAACGAGATTGACCTCCAACTAAAACTTGTCGCCGATGTGGGAATCATCGGGTATCCCAACGTAGGAAAATCCACACTGATCTCCTGCATCAGTGCAGCAAAACCGAAAATTGCCGACTACCCCTTTACAACACTGGTCCCCAATCTCGGAGTCGTCGTTGTGGGCGAGAGACCTGCCGGCCGTAGCCTTGGCGAAGGCCGGTCATATGTCGCCTGCGATATTCCCGGTCTTATCGAAGGAGCAAGTGAAGGAAAAGGTTTGGGTGACCTCTTCCTGAAACATATTGAACGCTGCAGCATCTTAGTACATGTGCTTGATGCATCGCATGAAGACATATTGCAAGACTACCGCATTCTCCGCAAAGAACTGGAACAATACAGTGAAATCTTGCTCAAAAAACCAGAATACATTGTGTTGAATAAAATTGACCTTGTCCGTGTCACTCAACGAACAGAACTGGAAAAACAGATTCAAAAGGCACAACTCCCCTTCCTTCGCAGTATCTCCGCAGCAACACAGGAAGGTATTGGCGAATTGAAAAAAGAACTGCTTTCCCTCATTCTCAAGCATCGAGAACAGAACATGTCACAGGAAAAATATACAGTACCATCGACTCCAATTGTTCTCCACCCGCACCACCAACCACACCGCATGAATGCATACGAAATACGCCAAACCCCGGCAGGCGTTTTCATCACCGGGGAACGTCTGGAACAATTTACAGCCATGACAAACTTTGGCAGCAAGGGAGGAGTACAAAGATTCCGCGATGTCCTCACACGCGTGCGCCTGTTACAGCACATTGAAAAAATACGTACAGATGATGCTACCCCTGTCTATATCGGCAAAATTCGGATAGATGAATATCTCTGAAATTTCAGTGTCACACTGAGTTCATCGAAGTGTATACTGCCTCATATGCGACGCATTCCTCACCTGCTTCTCATTGGTGGACTTCTTCTTAGTGTACTCTCCTCCTCTCCCGTTTTCGCAGAGAAAACGGGCACTTCCATAACCATTGAACAACAGAACCTTGCGGGAAGTATTGGTAAATGGACCCTGCTGACTCCACATGATCAATTTATAGAAACAGAGAACAAACGCGTGTTGTACAACGTGCCCCAGGGAATTTTTACACTCTTCGTCACACCACCAAAAGGTGCGAGTACCAGCATCCGCGTACGGCGCAACGAAGAAGTGCTTGCCACAGTTGATGTGCCCCAAGTGACATTCAGCGCACAAACCGGAGATCAGATACATGTCAGTGTGAGTTACATATTCACGCGCGTCGGAGTCGTCGGCGTGCAGAGCGACCCCGCGGGACTCCAGTTCGAACTACGCGGTCCGGATAACAGCCGCATCCTCGGCGTCACTCCCGAAAGTTACCTACGTCTCCCTGAAGGACAGTACACAGTACACTACCAAACACTCGAGGGATGCACCTCACCCCCGCTACAGTCATTACTCCTCGAAAAAGACGGACGCATTACCTTCTCTGTTACTCTCACATGTAAAAATGCAGAACAACAACGAAAAATGATGAGTGAACAAGAACGAGGAGACGGCACATTCGTCACAGTGCCTGTGGAAGGAAGAACAGTGACATTCACCGACGTCCCTCAGTCAACATGGTTCGCACCGTTCGTCTTCCGCTCTGCAAAACACGGCGTGATTTCCGGTTACAAAGATGAGGATGGTGTGCCCACGGGAACGTTCGGCCCCAATAACCTCGTCACGCGAGGAGAGCTGGCCAAAATCGCACATAAAATCGCAGGGGCTATGCCCATGAACGGCATTCCCCCAAAAAACACGAGTGCGCGAGGAGAGTGGTTTGCATCCTACGTTACTTCGGCAGAAGAACAGGGATGGACTATCTTTCTGGATCACCGTATGGATACTCATGCACCGGCTTTGCGTGGTGAGGTTATCGTGACACTGCTCCAAATTCTGGACATCCCTCTGCATTGGCCAAAGGGTGATATTTTTAGCGATGTTCATCCATTCACCCCATTTGCAGGAGCCATCGAAACAGCGGCACAGGAAGGTATGGTCGACAGTACACAGCCATTCTTTCGTTCATCCGAACCGATTAACAGGGCAGAAATGGCAAAATTGATTACGATCACGATGGACAAGATGCAGTAGCATCCACAAGCTGAGAAGCAAGGTTTGTCACGTCACCCGCACCCAGAAAAAGCACAACATCTTGGGAGTGAAGGATGGCGTCTAATTTGTCTTGTGCTTCTAAAAGTGAACCAACATATTCGCAATTCGTTCCACTCTCCTGCGCAATGTCCTTCGCAAATGTTTTCATATCAACATCCTGTTTCTTCGCTTCCCGTCGTGCCTCATACACATCGGTAAGTAGAACATACGTGCCAAGAAATGCCTGGGTAAATTCTTTGTAAAACTGTTGTGTCCGGTCAAACATATGCGGCTGAAAAACACAAATTAACCTTCTCTGAGGATACTTTTCCCGAATTGTCGTTACTGTTGCCAATATTTCTGTTGGGTGGTGAGCATAGTCATCCACCACGATTGCACCTTGTTTTGTACGCCCTCTCTCTTCCATGCGACGCCAACATCCTTGAAAGTCCTCTAGAGATTCTTTCGTAAGAGATGCGCGTTTACCCAAGTGTTCACAAAGAGCCAAGACCAAGCGAGCATTATCGCGTATGTGTCTCCCCCACATATGTGGTTCTTGTAGTCTTGATAGACCATCAGCATCAATGACTTGTGTCTCGATATCTAATCCCGCCCGCTCTGCAACCAACCGGCACTGTGGATCCTGCATATGCGTAACGAGCACGCCGTCTGTTGGAAGAGTGCTTACAAAATCCACAAATGCCGCTTTGTAAGACTCACGCGACGGAAATGCATCCACATGATCCCAGTCAACATTGGTGAGGAGGATGATTGTCGGAGCAAGGTGCATGAAGGAACGACGATACTCACACGCTTCCATAAGAAACAGGCCCGATTGCCCATGCCTCCAGTTGCGACCATCCAATGCAGGCACTTTGGTCCCGACAATGACGGTCGGATCCATACCCATGTCCTGCAGTACATGTGCTGTCATGGCAGTCGTCGTCGATTTCCCATGCGTTCCGCATACAGCAATTCTCGTACTGTACCCTGCACACAGTTCCCCGAGAGCATGGAAGTAGGAAATTTGTCGAATACCCAACTCCGCCGCACGCATGCGTTCAGGCGCATCCGCAGGAATAGCTTCGGAGTACACAAGAAGATCCGTATCAGCAGAAAACGCCGTACCATCCTGAACAAGAGAAACAGCAATCCCCCTTTCACGTACATCGCGGATCAGCGGAGTCTCCGTACGGTCGCTCCCGGTCACACGCACACCCAGCGCATGTTGCAATGCTGCATACGCACTAAGACCAATGCCGCCGATGCCGCTACAATAGATATGCAAGAGTTTGTAGTATACGTCTATAGCGAGACGGCAATCCAGGGTTTATCCTATAAAATACATGAGAAATAGAACATCGAGCATGACAGAACCTCTTCAGAAGAAGGTCACGATTGTGATGGGATTGGGTGTGGTTGGATTTATGGCATTTGGCTTGGCATTGTCCTTCTACCGTACTGTCCTTTTTGAAGAAACATTGCAAGATATCAAGAAAAAGAACACTCGCTTGATCGAAGAGATTGAAACTGGATACCAAGACCTCGCACACGTCCGATCGCAGCAGTACCGTGACAAGTATGCAAAAGAAAACCTTGGACTCGTGAATCCGGGAGAACGCGTCCTGATTATCAGTCAAGCACAGAAAGAAGATCATCTCCCCCAAAACACCTTATCACTTGAAGAACGACAACGTGTTCTTTTTGAAGAATTTCTGCGACAAACTCCCATCATAGAGCACTGGCAACTCTTTCTGTTTGAGAGAGAAAAATTGGAACAGTTAAAACGGACATTGTAGGTAGTTTACGAATCACTCAGGATGACACAAAACTACTTCTCAGGAACAACATGGATTATCGTGCACCATGCACTGCTTCCATGGAACTTCTGCGTTTTCTTCTGAGAAAACGACACAGTACCATCGACGTATGCATGAATAGTCCAGTCCTTCCCACGGTACGTATTATTCCCGGGACGAAACTTCAGTCCTTTCTGACGCACGAGAACTTCACCGGCAGAGACTCGCTGCCCACCGAAGCGTTTGACGCCTCGTCGTTTCGCGCGACTATCTCTTCCATTCTCGGTTGAACCACCTGCTTTTTTATGTGCCATAGGAACATTGTACGTATGAATTTGCTTTGTGCAAGCCCTTCTCTCCACTGAAAACCTATGGTAGAGTGCGTATGCGGGGTGGAGCAGCGGCTAGCTTGCCAGGCTCATAACCTGGAGGTCGAGGGTTCGAGTCCCTCCCCCGCAACCATTCGACTGCGCTCATGGCAAGCCACCAAGAACGGAGGTTGGCCTTCATGTGTCAACCTTGTACCATATCCCTATGTCTGACATGGGTGGGTTAGAATCGTTTGCGCCGGGAGAAGGCCAAGGAGTAACTCCCGAAGCACTCTCCGAAGAAGCAAAACAGCGCTTTGCTGCGGCAGGCGCCGCTTTACAAAACATTGCCAAAGAAGAGAAGAAGGCCAAGAGAAAAGATACCGGCATCGCCGATGCCATCCTGCATTTTCTGAATGATGACCAGAAAACACACTTCTCCGTACTCATCTCCCGAATGGCAGCCCGTAACTGTCCATCCATCTTTCTCTTGAGTCTCCTTTCACTGATTAACGACAACTGTCTTCGTGCAACGTTGGAATATCTCCAAGAAAAAGAGGAAGAAACAGAAGCGGCGGAAGAAATCGCCAAAGGTACAGAGCTCCTCGCTCCCGGGACACTCTCTGCCAAGTCCAATCAATCTCTTGTGGAATGGATGACACGCTTGCAAGTCATACTTGCTTACGAACACACAGGCATACTCAAAGCCATACAACTCGACGATAGCTCTCTGGATACCACCCTTTTGCAACTGACCACATTCATCATGCAGGATTTCTTTGAAGCAATGCAAAAACCCATCGATTACGATACAGCCTCACCACTCTGCGCCAATTTGCTGCAGATTCTCTTCGAACCGTATTTGAAACAGGAACAGTTGGAGGAGGGAAAAGAGGATGTGTCATCCTGAGGAATAGGGAAGCTCTGAAAAACGGCCATCCATTCGTGGCAATCTTTTCTGTGTCATGGTGAGGTGCTTTGTAGCGAAGCGAAAAAGCCACGAATCCATACACAGAAAAGATTGCACCTCAGGATGACACGTTTTTCAGAGCTTCCATAGACATATCTACCGCTTCAGCACTGCCATAAAGGCATCCTGATTGAGGAGCACCTTCCCCATTTGCTTCAGTCGTTTCTTTCCTTTTTTCTGTTTCTCCAGAAGCTTCCGCTTCCGCGTCACATCCCCACCGTACAAATGTCCCGTGACATCTTTTCGCAGAGCGGAAACTGTTTCGCGTGCCACGACTTTCGCACCGATGGCCGCCTGAATGGGAATGGGAAATTGTGCCTTGGGAATAACTTCTTTTAGTTTCTTACAAAGCCGGGCACCTATATCGTGTGCTTCACTGCGATGCACAATCGTACTGAGCGCATCTGCAGATTCCCCAAGAAGGAGAATATGAAGTTTGACCAAATCCCCTTGGCGAAAACCGAGTGGATCGTAGTGCATGGAACCAAACCCCTCGGTTGCCGACTTCAGTGCATCAAAGAAATCAAGCACGATACCCTGCAAAGGCACTTCAAATACAAGAAGCGCACGTTCTGCCTCCAGATACTGCAAAGAGATGTACGTTCCGCGACGCTCCTGCACTAAGGTCATAACAGGACCTATGTCTCCCGACCGGCACACCACTTCTAACCGAACCCATGGTTCGGAAACGGAATCGATGTATGTAGGATCGGGAAAATCTGCGGGATTGCTGATCACGGCAACCTGTGGATCATCAACCTTCAACAAACTCGCCCGGATAACCTCAGCGGGACGCTTCGCTTGGAATCGCACTTCATAGCTCACTGTCGGTGCTGTCACAATCAGATCACAGTCAAACTGGCGCTCCAGACGTTCCTGAACAATATCAAGATGAAGGAGCCCCAAAAACCCGCAACGAAAACCGTTTCCCAACGCGGAATTACGTTCCGGCTCGTAGCGAAATGCCGCATCATTCAAAGCCAGCTTCTCCAACGCTTCACGAAGCTTGGCATACCCATCCGCTTCAATAGGATAGAGCCCTGCAAACACCATAGGCTGAACCAGTGTGTATCCAGGCAGGGGTTCAAGGGACGCCTCCGAAGCAACCGTCTCCCCCGTACGCACGTAACGTACATCTTTCAATCCCGTCACAATGTACCCGATCTCTCCCGCCCCGATCGTATCGCATGCATGATACTGGGGTGTAAAGTACCCCACTTCTTGAATAGAAAATACATGTTTCGCCCCAAGAAGGTACGCAGACTGACCGGCATGGAGCACTCCATCAATCACGCGTACATAGGCAATCACTCCACGATACGTATCCGACACGGCATCGAATACCAGTGCGCGAGCTCCATCTCCCGACGCTGCAGGCACAGGAGCGGGAATTCTCTCTCTCACCGCATCAAGCACTGCCTCAACACCGGTCCCCTCTTTCGCGGACACACGAAGGATATCCTCCATCGAACACCCAAGAAGCCCGCACACTTCCTGACCAGTCCGCTCCGGATCCGCCGCAGGCAAATCGATTTTATTGAGCACGGGAATGATTGTCAGATCATGCTCCAATGCCATCATGAGCACGGCAATGGTCTGTGCCTGTACGCCTTGTGACGCATCCACCAGAAGAATAGCCCCCTCGCATGCCGCGAGAGACCTGCTAACTTCGTACCGAAAATCCGTGTGACCGGGCGTATCGATCAGATTCAACTGCATGCCTTTATGCATCATCCGCACTGGCTGCAACTTAATGGTAATGCCACGCTCTCGCTCCAAATCCATCATATCCAATGTCTGCTCTTTCATATCACGCTCTTGCACCGTCTTCGTGACCTGTAAAAATCGATCGGCCAATGTCGACTTTCCGTGATCTATATGCGCAATGATGCAGAAATTTCGTATATCCATGTGCAGGCCACACTATCCTAACCGTAGTCCTCTGCGCAATTCCTCTTCCCCTTGCCGTATGCGGACCACAAACGATTCTCTTCCCTCACATTGTTCTTTCTCTAGGGCATCGAACTTATCCTCTGGGCATTGAGGACTGACAGTAAAAGGAACACCAAGGACAAGTGCCGCCAGTGCTCCATGAAAACGCTCAGACACCACAAAAGAAGCACACTTCAACTGATCAAGCAGTTCATTCCATGACTGCACCTGATGCACAGCATCGCACGTCACGGGCAGGTTTGTCTCTTGCTGTAGACAGATCACTTCTATCGTATCCCACGATTCACGTCGCACTGTTTCCTCCGCAAGGTGCCAGAACGCACCTGAGGAATTCTTTCTCGGAATAATCATCAACACCCGCTCCTCTTTCGCCACCCTGTCACTCCCTATGGTATCACCATACACAGGATCAAATGCAAGAGTGACTTCTTTCCCTGGACATAGAAACTGTACACGCGCAAGACTGAAACGATCACGCACGGAAAGGGAAGCTGCGCGACGAATGACTGATGTTGCACACAGGCGACCCAGGCGTGTACGAAACGGGCCAATGCCCTGAAACGCAAGATGAACAGGCTTTCTGTGCAGCCTCGCCACAAACGCATGCCACCACCAAAGTATGCAGGCCTGTACGGATTCCGTATCAGTAAACAGTGACCCCCCTCCAAAGACCACACCATCACATCGACGCATGCACCGGAATGTTTTCCACCAGGGTGTACCAAATAATGATCGCATACCACAGGGAAGCCTGTGCAATTCCCCTACAACGGGATGTGCGGAGAGTACAGACCACTGAACCTCAGGAAATGTACGCAAAAAATAGTGTTTCAATGCTTCGTCACCCATGTTTCCCACACCGTAATTCCCTATAAGAACAAACTGCTTCATGTACACACATTTTACGCCTTTTGTTCAGTCTTTTCTGCCACAGGCTGATTGTCTGCGAGAACCTCCTCCCCATCCTTTTCTTCTTCTTTCTCCTGCACATTCATCGCTTCCACTTCTTCTTTGGTCATAAAGCGCTCTGTCAGCTTCGACCGCTTTCCGAATGCCGTACGGAGGAAGAAGAGTTTTGCGCGACGGACTTTCGCAACTTTCTTCACTTCCATACTCGCAATCACGGGAGACTGGAGCGGATACACCTTCTCCACCCATACACCGGACACAAGCCGACGGAGCGTCACTGTGGCATCTGTAGGAACATGACCCCTATGCACCTGTATCACCAACCCTTCAAATGTCTGAATACGCTCTTTACTTCCTTCCTGAATACGCTCACGCACACGCACTGTATACCCGGGCTTCAGGTCGGGTACGGGACGTAAGGCACTCCTGGCCTGTGACTGGAGAAGTTGATGTGTCATTGAAGAAGTGGAGAAATAGTAGGGAAAGAGACTATTCTAGTCAAATACTCTCAAAATACATACAATAAGCCATCCTTCGAGATGATTTTTCTTGTGTCATGGTGAGGTGCCCCGTTACCTATCACCTCTTCGCCTCCTCAATCTCCTCTTGAATCGTATTGACGACCAGAAGATGCCTCGGGTCATTGAGAATGTCCGTGACAAATCGATCCTTGAGACTCAAGCGATAGAGGAAATCTGCTTGAGAGAAGATGGAGTACTTCACGTCTTTAAGTGTATTATCCTGAAGCAGTAATGCCTCGATCAACTCTTTACGCACATCTCCAACAACGAGAAGATCGACTTTACTCTCCGTACCACAGAATGCTCCGGCCAAAAGAACCAACTGCACATTCGACAGGTTCCTGAGACTATTCACCAGAGGACTTTCTCCTTGAACAACTTTTGAGAACAATGAACGAAGATCGGCATAGAGAAAGAATTCCGTATCCACACGGTAGTATTTCTTCCGGTTGCGATGACGCGCTTTGACCAAGCCAATTCTTCTCAAGTTTTCCAGCTCGCGACGAATAGAGTTTATTTGCTCATTGAGGACACGTGTCAGCTCTCGGATGAAGTACTCTCGTTCAGGATGGAGGAGAAAGGTAGAGAGGAGTTTCACTCGCGTTTGCGAGGAGAAGAGTGCCTTCAATATCGCTGCAGAGGACATGTGCAAAAAGAGTATTCAATAAGGGGAATACAGTGCAAGAAAAGTATACAGTTAAAAGAACAAGTACTGTATACGGAAATAGCGGTATAAAACAAGAGAAAAGCGTAACTTAGACACAAATTTTCTTCTAAAACTGATCAAAAAATATACTCAACAAAAAAATAGTATGTTGTGTAATACTATTTATAATAATGCAAATTCATCAGAAGAACTATTCTATTATGTGTATGCATTTGGATTGATCATGTTTAAAAGCACTGCAGCAAAGATAAGCATTATCAAACCTACAATCGAATAGAGAATGTGCTGCACGCCCTGTTGACGCAAGCCGGGGTTCCCGCCCGAGAACATGATTTCATAACCGGCCATGATCATGCGAATGATAACAATCCCAACTCCAAAAGCAATGAACCATGGCCAGAGTGCTTCAACATAACGTATAATCACCTGTACTCCTGTTCCTCCAGGAATAGTTGTGGTGCCTCCTCCTGTCCCTACATATAACCTTCCTTGGGCATACGCCACTTCAGCAATCGTCTGTAAAAAGGAAAGCATCAGTACATGATAGCAAAAAACATAAAAAACCGCAATGTTAAGTCGGGTCAATGCCAAAACTGCTCATTCTTGGATTGGAAAAGACTTGTTACAGTCCATTCACAAGTCCTGCTTTACACTGTATACTGGTATGATGCCTCAACGACGATCTCCCCTTTTCTTCGATCAGAACCCACGAGTGGACGCATGGAGGAAAAAAAGAAAAGAACGAAGAAAAAATGAAAGAATGGCAAGACAAAAAGATACAAAAGGGCAAAATGAAGAAAAGGAAAGGGCACAGCCACAAAAACAGAAGGGGCAGAATACAAGACCAAGAAAAAAAATGGGGCTTTTTATGGCGTTTCTCTTCTTTCTCACTGCCTTTTTCTACGATGCCCTCGATGTGATTACCACAGTGTTCGGGGATGATTACTGGATTCTGGATCTGCTCTTTTTTCCACCAAGCGTCTTTTGGTGGGTATACTTTAGAGTAAAACATATCAGGAAAAGAGGGCTTGTATGGTTCGCCTATTGTGTAGAACTCTTGCCATTGTTAGATGTGCTGAATTTCCAAATGGTCTACGCCATCATTATCATCCTTACTAACCGTTCAGAGAAGCTTGCAAGGCTCACAGAAAAAATGCCCGGCCCTTCGAAAGGCATGCCAAAATTGAAGGCAGCATCATAAAAACAGATTTACACAAAGAAATTTTCTTTGATACATACAAGTATGGACCTACACTATCTTCGTGTATCGATTGCACAAATATCTCTGCAGAAGCTCTATTACTTTTGCTGTCATAATACTGGCAGCATGCGAGTTGACTATAGAACCTCAGCCACCACCTCCACCACCGCAAGAATGCACCGTACCGGAAGCCGACTCTGAACTGACACTGGAAGAATACCTCGAAATCCTTCCTGAGCTGATTACGGATCCATCATTTCTTACAGAAGCAACACAACTTGTGCTACGCACACCCTTCAATATCGGACTGCCCGCTGCGGCAGGGCAGAATTGCCAGTGGTTCACAGAGGACATTGGCGGAGTGTCGCGGCAGGTGCGGTGGTGCCGATGCATTCGCCGGGCCGTGAGAGGAGTTGATGTATTGGAATTCTGTTTCCCGGTCCACCCACTCTGGAAGTGCGTCGATACGGGAACCACCGTAGAATTGGTGCCGGGTGATCTGCCGGCGTCCTTCCCCGGGCAAGGGGCACTGACAATGACTCCGATTCCACGACCTGTTCTCACTCCACCATTTCTGGGACTGACGGTAATTCCTAAAAATCCGAGTCTTATTCCTCTTGTAGAACTCATCAGTAATGCTCTCAATTACCGTGTATTTCTCCTTATCACTCCCGAACGCCTGGTAGAACTCCTCAATCCTATTCCGTAGTCAAAATAAGAAAAATATTGGGATATGTACAATAGGTAATTGATAAAAATGCAAAATTTTGGTATTATGTTGGGATGCCCTCACACAAAACAAGCAAATACAATAGAAGTATTGCGCACTGGAAAATAGTGGGTGGAGCATTTGCCTTGTGCTTTCTTGTGCATCTTCTGAGTCTGGAGGGAATGCAATTGCTAAATCCGGTTCCTACGGCACACGCCGGACTTGGCGATATTATCATTGGTGCAATTACAGATGCGATACAGGCTGTGCTGGGATGGCTCTGGACAAATATACTTGAGCCGTTCATTGTCGGCCCTCTACTGGCAATAGTTGCCATTATACTTACATACTTCTTTGGTGGTCCATTGATCAGACTATTCTGGATGGTTATCTATGAACTCGTAATGACATTAGCCACAATACTCATGTGGATATTTACGACATTCATCGAACAATCTCTCGATCCGGCAGGATTCTTTACAGTGCGATTTTTGGGGGGTGCTATGTTGGATAGAGTGTATAACTTTCTCTGGCTTCCTATTCGCGACCTCACGAATGTTGTATTAGCATTTCTACTGCTCATTGGCGCAATCATGGTCGTTGTAAAAGCAAGTAAAGATTTTCTCGTGCAATATGCTCCAAAATTTATCATTGCAATCATTCTCGTAAACTTTTCCTGGTTCATCTCACTTTTTGTACTCGATGTTGCCAACATAGCCACAAGAGCAAGCTTTACACTCTTCACTGCCCGATGTGTTACAGAGAGCGGGGCAGAGGAATGTAAAGTCATCACAGATATCCAATTCCGTGGCGGAACTGTTGCTCCCGGAGTTGGTGGATGGAGATGCCCTCTTCTGGCCGTCTGTATCCGTAAGCAAGCAGTAGATCAAACGAATAGCTTTGAAAAAGTAACTAGCGGTCTTGTGCAAGGATATGGAAAAATCCTCGATGCAGGCGGGGCTGTTTTAGGAGCAAGTGCAGATGATAAATTTTTAAAACTAATCGCCTGGGACGAAATTTCCAGGGTAAATTTTAGTTTTAGTGACTGGAATGCATTTTGGAATAGCATTTCAAATTTTGCTACTTCCATACTCATTGGAACATTTAAGGTAGTTATGACAGTGTTCATCCTCATCATCGGTACGATATTGTACCTGACAGCTCTTCTGGCCCTCTTTGTCATACTTCTCATTCGCCTCCCTTTCCTCTGGCTCGGATTAGGACTCATGCCACTCGTAGCAGTCGGTATTGTCCTAGGAAAAGGTGGATTTAGTGCACATATCTGGAAAATCTGGGAATGGTTCCTTGCCGCAGCATTCATGCCGGCAGCTATTGGTCTGCCACTCACAGCAGGGTTCGCCCTCATGCAGGCAGCATCCAGTCTCCCCGGCCCTGATCTCCCGCTCCCCGGTGTCTGGCAACAACTTGCCGGTAGTCTGGCAAACAACATCACCGAATTTGTGATCATCATTTTTTCAATTATCATCATGTGGATGGGAGTATTCATGGGAATTAAGATGTTCGACTTTACAAATGGTATGGTCAGTTCGGTGGGAAGCTACTTTAACAAACTTGGGAAAGGGTCAGCACTGGCAGGTGGCATATATATGGCCAAAAAAATACCTCTTGCTGCTGGCTGGATACCGGCAATAAGTACTAAAAAACCTAAAAAACCCCTACCACCATCAGCAGCAGACACTGCAAGACCAACCGCAACAGGTGGAAGAGGTGGTGGCGGAGCACGTGCCACAACTGGCCTGAAACCTGATAAGAAAACAGCAGCAGATCATTCTGCAGCACTAACAGAAAGAAAAGAGAAATTCCTGACAGAGACGGCAGTTCTGAAACCAGACAGTGAAGAGTCACAGAAACAAGGATCTGTCTTGCAAGAAGAGAAAAAAGAAGAAAAAGCAGATACGGCACAACTTGCTGCAACACCTAAGTCAGAAGAAGGTAAGAAGAAAGCTCCTGATGCAAAATCAACCGAGACTGGTGCAGTTCCAGGTGCCGCAGCACAAGCTGCACCGCCTTCAAAAGAAGAGGAGGAAAAATCTAAAAATATCGATGACCAGGTGGAAGATACTCGTTCCGGATTTATGAAAACTCTTGGCGGACTATGGAGTAAAATCAAAGACGTAGTCAAAGATGACAAACCAACTACACAGGGAAACCTTCTATTTGGTGCCACAAAAGCCATTCTGAAAGGACCTGATGCATTACTGGGAGGATCATTGAAAGTATTGAGAGGAGAAGAGAAATCATTGGGACAAGCATTGAAACGCAGTTACCAAGGACATGTCGCCGACAAAGACGCCAAGACAATGCAAAAACACCTGCAAGATAACCCACAGGAACTCGGTGTCGTCCAAACTGCATTAGCAAAAGTAAATAGTGCAGATTCATCCGAAAAGAAAGAAGAGGCACTTGATCACTTGTCTTTCGTTATGGAGCAACTTGCACGAAAATTGAGTCTCAGTGATGTAAATACCAGCAGACAAGGACTGCCTCAACTCTTGGGTGCCATTCAAAAAACAGCAAAGGAAACACACTCACGCTACGATTTTCTGGGGCCAAATACAGGCACAGGCGCATCACTAGAAGGCAAGCTCCACGACCATGTAGAATCTGTGAAAGGCTCCGAAAAAAAGAAGATCGATGATGGTGGAGGAAAAGGCAGTGAAGAAAAAAAATAAAACCCCTCACCCTAACCCTCTCCCTCATATAAAGGAAACACCTCCTGAATCTGTTTCATGGAGTGTAGTGTGAACGAAGAAGAAGAGACGACTCCCTCCAAAGCTTTTTGCTCCGACCCCTGCGATCATCTCTTCTTCGTTCACGC
>Ga0210019_1003501_pt1 | contig 14367 bp, 16 predicted proteins | sample CryGeyCG2114_020_2_FD_183969 | JGI IMG/M metagenome (GOLD analysis project Ga0210019, IMG submission 183969) | Groundwater microbial communities from aquifer - Crystal Geyser CG11_big_fil_rev_8/21/14_0.20 (SPAdes) (version 2) | ecosystem: Environmental > Aquatic > Deep subsurface > Groundwater ...
CCAGCTGAACCCGAACCGGAAGAGGAATCCCCGCCACCCGCAAGACCGGAAGCACCGGCTGAACCCGAACCCGAACCCGAGCCCTCAGAATCACCCGGCAAGTTTCCTTTGGAAATAACAAGAGAGACGCTAGAGCGCCATCCGCTCTTTACAACAGGCCTGATAAAGAAAAGAGAGGGCGATAGTTCGTATTACTATACTTACCATGCGCCAGACGGACGAGAAGAGTGGTTTGAGGTCTCTTTAGGTGAAACAGAGGCTCATAAGAATATGATCGATATTGGTGTTGAACTTCGTGCCCGTAGTTGGGTGTCTATTGTGTCTATTGATTTAACTAACCCAGAAGAGAGTGCGCCGGCAAAGGTAAAAGAAAAAGTTAAAGAGGACTATGAACGTTTGAAGACATATAAACAGACTGATGAGCCCGATGATATTACTCCTCCAATTCCATCTCGGGCTGAGGCAGAAAAAGAAGTGTCTAAAGGTCCGAGAGAAACAACGTTAGAAACATTAATGCGGCATCCGCTCTTTACCAGCGGATTAATCAAACAGCGTGAGGAAGACGCTTCTTTTTATTACAGTCACAAGGGACCGGACCAAGAAGAAAAAATATTCGACGTTGTTCCGGGCACAACCGCGTCTAATACAAATCAAATTTATATTTTGGTGGAGGACTCTACGCTGACTGTTAATTTATTGGATGCAGCAGCAAGTGACCCGGGAAAAATTAAAGAAAGAGTTAAAAAGAGTTACGAAGAGCAGCAAGCGCTGAAAGAAAAAGATGGCCGCGAGGCCGAGCCGGAACCGGAAGCCGCTGACGATGAATCAGAAGATTCCCCCTCTGAAGCCGCTAAGCTTTATTCGAAAGAGGGAGACGAAGCATTGAAGAAAAAAGATTACAAAGCTGCCGCGGCCGCTTTTCTAAGAGCTCGTTCATTTGATCCGAGTAATCAGTATGCACATTTTAATCTTGCGTATGCGTATCGCGAAAGCGGAGACCTTGAGAAAGCAAATTCTACATACAAAGATTATATTAGCAGATATCCAAATGATGCCGAGGGATATTACGGTTTTGCAATGACGCTTGAGCGTCAAGGTGAGTGGGCAGCTGCTGCCAATAGCTACGAAAAGTATGCTGAATTAGAAACAAAGCCGGGACGCCAAGACTGGATCATGAAAGCAAGGGCTAAGGCAATAGAATTGCGCAAGAAAGCAGAGGCGGCAGGATTGGGATCAATAATTGATAGAGCAAAAGATTGGAAAAAAGCAAGACCACAGGATCGGGAGATGGAAAAGCGCGAGGCCGGAGACACAACACCGGATGAAGTTACAAAAACCAAACAGGGAGCATTTGAAAAACTTCGTGTGGCACCAGCACTTAAAGACCGACTCGTAGAGAAGAATGGTACACTCTACTACTCCCACAAAGAAAAGGATTTGCTGATTTATCCTTCTAGTAAGGGCGAAATTTATATTGTGGTTGGCGAGCCGGTGAGAGCAAAAATTGGCTATCGCGCAAAGATGGTTCGCGTATATGACGATTTGCGTCCCGAAACGATAGATAATGCTATTGAAACCGGGCAGCGCATTGAGCGTCCACTCTTGCACCGTCAGTTAGTGATAGATACTTTTGAAAAGTGATGTCATTTGCGGCTTGACATTTATTCGCGATATGTTAAGGTTGGTAGCCTCGTTAATTACTAACCTTTTAAATATATGAGAAAAGCAGCACTTTTACCTTCTTTAGCTTTGGCTGCCTGCGCAGGGAAAACAACCGGACCAGAGAACGCCTTAGGGGCGCGTCCCTTTGTTCGCGATGTAACCGCACTAGGTCAGATCGGTGCAACTCCTGCGGAAGCGGTTTGCGAAACTGATAAAAAATTATGGGAGGCTCGTGATCGTGCACGTGTGGCAGCAAAGGTAGCCGCAGGTCTTGAAGATGGTACGGTTGAAGAGACGGCACTGACCTATGATAGTTCTTCACTAAAATCTACCGTTCCACTTAAGTATGCCGAAGTATACGGCGTGCACTTTGAGCCCGATGGGCAGGCAACGGTATGTGCGCAAGCGCTTTCTCCTGGACAAAACCCCGTAGATTCCGGATCTATATCGCAAGAAGCAGCAGACTCTAATCCTGTTGCGTGGTGCCTAAGACAACTCAAGGCAGCGTATCTCGGAATTCAGCCGAATGGTACATATATTCATGTGCGCGAACAGAGTGAAAGAAACACTTCTTTGGCCCGCACCGCTGCCGGGAATGAAGGCATAGCGAAGACAGGCGAGATATTAGATGGCCTTGAATTTGAACAAATGAGCGGAGTAAAAAAATCACATTCATCAGGTACACAAAGGGGGACACAAATTATTGATCGCTGTGTCTCTGACGGTTTCGCAAGAAAAATGGACGTTGTACGTGTGAAGTTTTCAGGTACCCGTGGCCAATAAATTGATTTAAAACAGCGAAGCCTGCTTCTCTTCTTGAGATGCGGGCTTTTGTTTTGCTAGTATTGCCCAATTTTGATATAATTAACATGTAATTATATAGTTTTTTATATAAAAATCATGGCTAAAGATCAGACCACACTTTCAATAGATAAAGTAACAAAGAAGAAAGCTGAACAAATGGCGAAAAAGATGCACCTTTCTCTTTCGGGAGTAGCTCGCATTCTTTTAAATGATTTTGCTGATGGTAAAATTCAAATCGCAACTGTTATGGTAGTCAAAGATAAGGAGCTGGATGAAGCATTGCGAGATGTGGCACAAGGTAAAAATATTGAGGGGCCATTTAATTCAGCTGAGGAGTTTACGGCTAGCTTAAAGAGATAATGCAAGTATTTAGGCATAAAAATTTTGCAAAGCAATACCGGAAGTTAAATTCCAAGAAGCAAGCTTTGGTCGATACTGCAATTTCTTTATTTTACGAAAATCCTTTTGATGAAAGACTGCGAAATCACCCTTTAAAAGGAAAATATAAAGGCTGTAATTCTATAGATGCAGCTTTTGATTTAAGAATTATATTCAAGCAAGAAAAGAACTACTTTATAGTGATTTTGCTTAAGATTGGAAATCATAGTCAGCTCTATTGATATTGATTTAAAATAGCGAAGCCTGCTTCTCTTCTTGGGGGGCGGGCTTTTGTTTTTCTGCCCCGCGAACTTCGGGATACAACACTTCGAGCCTGCGCAGTAAACTATTGAAATTCAACTTCACAAAATCTTCGCGCACGCGGGCTGCATTAAATTCGTGCACGCGGCACGCCTCGATATCGAACGGCACTGGCGAGTCTTCGTCGAGTATGCATAATCTTTTGCTCATAAATGCATTCTCTTTTGAATCTTCGAGTTTTGTTTTTGTTGCGCCGTTAATCGCGTCGATATTTTCATAAATCTTTTCGAGCGTTTGAAAATCATCCAATAATTTTTTGGCGCCCTTTGGGCCGATGCCGCGCACGCCGGGAATGTTATCTGAGCTGTCCCCTGCCAAGGCTTTGTAGTCGCACACTTGTTCGGGGAAAATTCCATATTTCTCAAAAATCTTTTCCCGGTCCATAATTTCTGCACCGCGAAATCCCTTTGTAGGGTATAAAATCGAGGCGCGGTCGGTCACTAACTGAAACAGATCGAAATCCCCAGTGGCAATAAGCGTTTGCAGCCCTTGGCGAGAGCCTACTTTTTTAACAATGGTCGCGATAACATCATCGGCCTCGTATCCTTCCAATTCAAATTTTGGAATTTCAAATGCATCGACGATTTCTTTACATAGCGGGATTTGTGAGTATAGCTCGTCGGGGGCGGCCACTCGTGTAGCCTTATATTCTGTATATGCTTCGTGCCGGAATGTCTTCCCCCGAACATCGAAGGCAATGCCCATATGTGTCGGTTTATACTGCTCTAAAATGCTGAGAATGATTGAGGTAAAGCCAAATACGGCATTTGTTTGTACGCCCTCTTTATTTTTAAAATATGGCGGGATCGCATAGAATCCGCGAAAAATCAGTCCGGTTCCGTCGATTAAAATAAGCTTTTCCATACGCGCGTAGGCTACCATAAAAAAGTGTTCGTTACCCTGGTTAAATTCACCTGATTTTGCTATACTATTTGGATGTCTTCCTACCAGACTTTCATAGAACAAAAAGCAAAACAAAAGCGAGAACTGCTTGGCAAAATGTTCTTTCCGCGCACACCGGTTTTACTTGTACATTTGAATGGCGGCCGACCAACTGTAAAAGGAATTAAAAAGGAAGAGCTTTTAAAAGAGTGCAAAGGACTGCTGCTCGGACTCGAAACAATTCAGCTCACAACGCTTGTTGTATGTCCGGACTCTATGGTTAAGGAGTTGCCGCAAGGAAAGTATCTGCACTTTTTAGATCCCCAGAAATTTGATACCGCATGTGCGGCAGCAGATTTTGTAATAGACTTTCATACCGACCCTACGCACATTCGTAAATTCGGATGCGTGCCGGTGGCACAACAAAATGGAGCCTCGACCGTCGACTATAATCCGATTCAGGAAGAGGGAGACGGTTTTTATTTTGTTGCGCCGAATCAATGGGAGATGTTCGATGCTATTGTGCGTGCACGCGAAACATACAAATTTCCGTACGATTGGGAAAATTTGATAAAGAGTTTATCGTAAACTTATCGAAGTGTATTCGGTCCGCCGCCATTCGTGCGGAAGCCATCACTTATGTCTTGAATAAGCCGGACAATTTCGGAGAAATTGATGTACTCCGCTGTGCTAATGCCGATAACACGGCCGATTGCATTTACAATAATGACCGAAAGAATCGTAATGATAAGTCCGATAATCGCATAGCGAATTGTAGAAACGGCCTGTTTTATCTTGTCTTCTTGACCGCCGGAAAGAATAAAAGAAATGCCGCCGATAAAGATAAAGACAACCGACAGAAAGCCGGCAACAATAATCGCATAGGCGATTCCCTTATTAATAAGCTCTTGAATGCTTATATTTTGGGTATCCGATATGAGTGTAGTGTGATTTGGCATATATTATTCAGACATCGGAACTTCGCTACCGTCTGGCTCTACTATTTTTAGATTAACACGCGAGTTGTTCTTAGAGCCAATAATTCGGAGAAGAATTCGAATTGCTTTTGCAGTTTGGCCATTTTTTCCGATGACGCGCCCCATATCTTCTTTAGAAACTTTTAAGGTAATCAGTACGCCCATTTCGTCGATGCCGCGGGTAATTTCTACATTATCGGGGTCATTTACCAGCTGCTTAACGATATATTCGACAAAATGGATGTCTGCACCTTGAGCGCTGTCTTGAGGGTCCATAATAGAAAAGGATTAGGAAAGAGGGGGAGGTGTGAAAGATGAGAAGTGAAGGAGGGACTATGCCTCTGCCTTTGTCTCACCTTCGGCAGGTGGTTCGGGGGTTTCTTCCTTTGTTTCTTGAGGTGCCGGAGCTTCGGCTGCTGGGGCTGCTGCTTTTGGCGCAGCACTTTCTGTTGGAACAGGTTGTGCCTCTTCATCGCCGCCCTTCTTCTTTTTTCGTTTAAGATCGCGTGGCTTTACGATGTACTTATCCATGTTTTCCATGCCTTCCTTCTTTAAAAGAGAGGCAACGCTATCTGTTGGAATGGCACCTTTGCTAATCCAATAGGTAACACGCTCTTTTTTAATCTCGGCGATTTTGGGGTCGCGGGTTGGCATATAGTGCCCGACAATTTCGACGTGACGCCCTTTTACAGGGGCATGAGCCTCCGCAACAATGATGCGAAAACTTGCTTGGCCTTTTTTACCGGTACGTGAAAAACGGATTCGTAACATAGCGCGGGCTAGTTTAACTGAATAGAAAGGCAAAAGTCAACGGTATTTAGGCTTTTCTTTTCGGTAAGGTATCGCCTTCAAGTATTTTTCAAATTCCTCCTGACTTTCGTATCGTTCGTCATCTGTGTAGGTAACTGGATAAAATTTTCCATCGAGAAATCCCCATACCGGTTGACGCCCTTTTACCGATGCATTCAGCGTAAATTCATTTGCTGCATTAGTTTCTGATTTGTATACCCATCCTTTTTTTCCGTATTTATTCAGCAAATCTTGAACTGGCTTCGGTACAGGTCCGTTTCGAATCGCACCGAAGGATTTTTGTTCGTCGCCAAATGTAATTTCTTCATTATCAAGCGCAATACGATCATTCGTTATGGTGAGGATGTTTGCTGGACCGGAATAGTTTTTGATTTCGACAATAACGGCTTCCCCTCTTTTCGTTGCAGTAACAGCTTTAGTGTTTTGATCAAAATCAAGGGCAGTATCTAATCCATGAATTTCTAGGGCGTCATCAACGATATATATATCGAATTTGGTCAGAAAATCGATTACATCTTGTGATATGTTGTAGGTAATCTCCACCCCTTCGGGGCGTAGAGTTATGACATCTTCTATCTTAGCTTTTGTTGTTTGTTGCTCACTTGTACAGGCATTTGCCGCAAGAGGGGCTGTGCCGAGTGCAGCACGCAGAAGAATTTTTGCAATTTCAGAAGGTTTATTCATGCGGATGTATATAATACATGAGTATCATATTTTGTAAATAGCGTTTTACTCCCGCATCTCCTGATGCAAATTCACCGTTACCCGGGTTTTTATTTCTTTAATCGTAGGGCCGTCGAGACGTTTGTTTAAAATCTCTATAAGTTCCGCCGACCGCTCTTTTATTCGTTGTGCCCAAGCCGGATTTGCCACGCCAATAATTAGCGTTCCTCCTTTGTATACTCGGGCATGCGTATATTTAAGCGCCTCCGGGTGGATGATTTCTGGCGCGATTTTTTCGTATTGTACACATACCATTGCGGCATTTACGGTGCCACGCAAACCGTTTCGGTTAATGGTTCTGGGTAAAAGATGAGAAAGCTTTGTAAACATTTACAAAATTATTGTTGTAGAGCTTCACTGTATACTTCCAAAGTTTCACGTGCCATCTTATCCCACGAAAATTCTTTTACCCGCTCAAAGCCCCTTTCACGATATTTTTTTCGCGTTTCTTCGCTCTTTGTAAGTTCGGCCATCTTTGCGGCCATATCATGAACATCGTGAGGATTAAAAAAGATGGCATTATCGCGGCCGCACACCTCTGGAATCGAAGATGTTTCCGAAGCACACACCGGCACGCCGCTCGCAAATGCTTCAAGCGCAGGCAGACCAAAGCCCTCATAAAACGAGGGCAGCACATACATCATCGCCGCATTATAAAGTAATACAATATCATTGTCCGGCACGTGGCCCGTAAACCGTACTGATCCCTCGAGCTTCTCTTTGCCAACAGTATTTTGTACTTCGGGATACCATGGATCGTGCTTGCCGCTAATAACGAGCCAGCCTTCAAAGCCATGCTCTTTTTTGAGAACCGCGAAGGCGCGAATAAGATTTACAAGATTTTTGTGTGAGCGCCAGACGCCGGTATAGAGAATGTATGGTTTAGTCAGGCCGTAATCTTCTCGAAACGTTTCGAGAAGATGCTGATCGGTAATATGATGAAAACGATGCCCTACCCCATTGTGAATAACCTGAATTTTCTCCGGATGAATATTCAATAAATTGACGGCATCCTTTTTTGTATATGCAGAAACCGCGATAATTTTTTTTGCACGTCGGGCAATGGAGCGAATAACAAGATTGTATGCAAATTGATATATGGGGTGGCCCATTTTTTGACCCGGATAAAAGCTGAGCGTAAGGTCGTGAATTGTTACTACTGAGGGGCGGCGGTATAAAAGCGGTGCATTAAAGTGAGTAAAGTGCATGAGGTCGAGATTGTGGCGCTTGAGCATTTGGGCAAATTTCCACTGTTCCGCAAATGTATAGTGCGGCACACCGGCATGTACTTTTTTAAAATGTTTATTTGGCACTTCAAATTCACGATAATAAGGATCGTTCATAAAAAGTATGTACTCGTGGCGAGTGTCGATTTTTGCAAGATGTTCCACAAGTTCTTTTACATAGCAGCCAATGCCAGTAAATGCGGAACTGTAAAATCGGGCGTCAATACCAATGCGCATAACAATGTAAAAGTTAACCTAGCTCTTCCATAAAGCGCACAAGTGTACGAAGTCCAAATCCGGTTGCGCCTTTGGTTTCGTACTTTTTAGGCGTTTGTGTAAAGGCGGGACCGGCAATGTCGAGATGCGCCCACTTGGTCTTTTTATCGACAAACTCTTCGAGAAAGGCTGCTGCGGTTGAGGCGCCGGCATAGCGGACAGTGCTGGTATTTTGAATGTCTGCAAAGGTTCCTTTAATTTGCTCGTGGTGCTCTTTGTGAATCGGCATAGGCCAGAGGTCTTCATTAATTTCGTCACCCGCTTTGCGGATTTTTTCTGCGAGCTCTTTGTCGTTACCGAAGAGGCCGGCATAACGATAGCCCAGAGCTACCATGCAGGCGCCGGTGAGTGTCGCGAGATCGATAAGATATTTCGGTTTGTATTCTTTAATGGTATATGCGATCGCATCGGCAAGTACCAAGCGCCCCTCTGCGTCGGTGTTGGTAACTTCGATGGTTTTTCCGGAATAACTTTTGATGATTTCTGATGGCTTTTGTGCAAGCGGGCCGATGAGGTTTTCTGTCATTGCACACGTAATAATAACGCGCCGCTTAATATTGAGTTTTTTAAGAAGGCGCGCAAACGCAATGACTGTTGCAGCGCCCGACTTGTCGAGTTGCATATCTTCGATGTGTCCGCTTGGCTTTAAATTATAGCCGCCGGAGTCAAAGATAATCCCCTTTCCTACAAGTGCTACAGTCTCATCTTTTTTTGCACCGTGCGGATTGTAATCCATTACAATGAGGCGCGCATCATCCGGCGAGCCGCGATTCACAGCCAAAATTGCACCGCACCCCAGTTTTTTCAATTCCTTATTTTTGAGAATTTTTAATTTGGCGCCGCTGGCCTTTGCCGCTTCTTTTGCGCGCTGATCAAAGAATTCCGGATTTGCGATGTTTGGAGGTGAGTTGATCCAGTCGCGCAAATCGTTTTTTACTTCAGCAATAAGAATTCCTTTTTCTATTGCGTGATGCGCCGCACTGTTCTTTTTTACATCTGTAACTTCCAGCACGTCGATATGCTGTTCTTGAATAGTCTTTGCGCTTTTGCCAGTTTTCCATTGGCGTGCTTGATTATAGTTTGCGAGTACTGCCGCCTCCCCTACCGCCTGGCCGAATTTTCCGAGTTCATCGTCCATTATAATACAAACCGTGTGTTCTTTATGTGATTTTGCACTCTTTACGGCACTTGCAATGGCATCGAGTACCGCGGCATAGTCGAGCTTCTTTTTTTCACCCATTCCTACAAAGATAACTTTGCTGGCCAAATTGCTGATGCCGTCATATTTATAAAAGAGCTGGCCCGATTTCGCCTCGAACTCTTTATTCTTCTCGAGTTGCTGGATGAATTTTGCAACGGCGGCGTCATGCGGCTTTTCTTTTGAATAGACGGGATAGATGACGACCGCGCGCGCACTCGGCTTGGCAACAAGAGAGAGTTTCATATGTGCAGAATTAATTAAGTAGTAATCGAATCTTAAAGGTAATTGAGTTAATTTTAAAGCTGAAGAAGCGTGTGCCAGCGTTGTGCGGTTTGTGCTCGCGAATAGTGCTGGATGACTTGTTCCGCGTTGCGCTGACCTGTATCAAAATGTGCCGAAAAGTTTTTTGCTGCTGCCGTAATTTTTTCTATATCGTCATGGACGCTTTTTGTCTGAAGTTTAATTGCATTTTCGCCAGGGGTTAAAAAATCGGTTACACCTCCGAGAATGTTGCTGGCTACTGTGCAGCCGCTGGCTACGGCTTCCAGTGCGGGTAATCCAAATCCTTCGGCGGGTAGCCGGCGGAAGAGGCCTGCTTTATGTGTGCCGGTAATGTAGATGAAGAGCTTTGCGTTGCGGAGTTCGGCTGCAAATGTTTCGTGTTCTATCCATTCGTTGACTATCCGAATATTGAGTTCGCTATGTTGGAGTGCAGGCAGAAGATGGTTTAGGCAGTAGTCAATCTGTTTGCGCGTGTGGATAAATAAGTCGAATTCACGCTCGTGAGGCGGCGGGCCGGGTGTAATAAAGGGAGCAAGAGGTGGAGGAATGTAGGCAAGATTGTTGTGCGGATTTTTTAACGACCATTGGCTAAGGACATATCGACTGACGCAGGCAATGGTTATATCGTCGGGTACTTTAATTCCCCACCCAAAACTTTGAGCATAGTAAATAATGTGCGCATGTGGCTTTGCAGCCCGGATCTCTTGGATATGTTTTTCGATAAGTGGTCCCCATGTGACGATAAAAATGTCTTCGGACGTGGTGCCGTTCTGAGTGGTCGAGAGCTCAAAAGCTTGCTGTGGAGAGAGCGCTTCGCCATGTTTTTCGTGTGTTGTCACAAAAAAACTCTCTAATTTTAAATCCTCACTCAAGATGCGTTCAACATCTTGAATGACCATGTTGCCGCCTGAGCGATAGCGCTCAGACAAGCCGGGCAAAAAGAAAAAAGCCCTTTTCATGAAGTGATTTTAGCACAGCGCCGTCAATACCTTTGCGCATGATTTTTATTTGAAGAAAAAAGTATAGTATCATATACTTTGCGCCACTACGTATGGTCCGGTAGATCAACTGGTTAGATCGCGTCCCTGTCACGGACGAGGTTGCGGGTTCAAGTCCCGTCCGGACCGCCAGAAAATATGATGTTTTATCCGCTCTTCCTCATTCAGCTCGCCACATCATTTATTATAGGCGGCGCTCTTATTGCGTTATTGAGTTTTGTTGCCGAGCGTGCGGATGAGCGGATTGCGGGAATTATTATTTCGCTGCCATCAACGGTTGCGATCAGCTATTTTTTTATTGGCTGGGCAGTCGGGCCGCAGGCAGTTGCAGAGGCGGCGCCGTTGGCGCCGCTGGTGGTTGGAATAATTATGCTTTTTACTATTGTGTATCTCTATCTTTCGAAAATTCGCATTCGCAACAAAGGTGCAGCGATTGCGCTGTGTATTGGCGGCGCTACTTCGGTCTGGCTGCTGCTTGCAATCCCGCTCGCAGTTTATAAATTTAATAATCTCCTCCTCTCTTTGGGCGGTTACATTGTGCTCGCTCTTTTTGCTTACTATTTTATTACTGTGCGTCCGCAGATTCGAACCAATCATGTGCGGCTGCACTACACATTTGCCCAGAAACTTGGACGAGCAGCCTTTGCCGGAGCGGTTATTACTTTCACGGTTTTTCTCTCAAAAACACTCGGTCCATTTTGGGGCGGTATTTTTAGCATGTTTCCGGCGGTCTATCTTTCGAGCTTTATTATTCTGCACTGGCATTACGACAGCGATTTTCTTTTTAAAGTTTGGAAGAAAACGCCGCTTGGAACTTTGGCTTTTACTATATATCCGGTGGCGGCAATCTATACGTTTCCGGCTTTTGGGGTGCTTGGAGGCACCATTGGAGCGTATGCGATTTCTTTATTGGGATTTTTCGCAGCCGCGCGGATTTCGCGATAAGATGATCGCTCTGTAAAAATATAATTTAGTCAAATTAACAGGTTAGTGGACTTCCTAGGAAGCCTATCGAGTGTCAATTAACAGGTTAGAAGCTTCTCTAGAAAGGACATACGGAAAGCACTCCATGTTGACATACTATAGCTTTTATGGCTAAATGTTTAGCCATGCAAAATTCAATAGCACAGCCGTACACATTAGGTGAAAATGAAGCTGAAGCATATGGCCCCGAAGGAATTGGAATTTCAACAGCCGATTTCTTGCGCGACGATTTACGCCAGCGGCTTTTAGCAGCCGACGATATTGGTGAATTGGGCTTTTTTGAGGAGCGAGAAATGGAGCGGTCATCCGTTGCGGTGGTTAGAGCAAGCCCTGCCCTTACTGCAGAGCATTTTGATGTAATGACTACTCGGGCGGAAGCGATAATTTTGATCGGCTTTGCAACTGGTACTACGCCAGATAGATTAGAGCCGGTTATTAAAAAACGAGTCCAGAGTGGTGTGCCGGTTTTTATTCTGGCTGCAAATTATGCAGAAAATAATGGGCCATATCGTTTGGCGTATGCAGCTGGCCAGGGCAATTTGTCAGCAGGAGCTGTTCTGCTTCAAAAAATTAATATAAATAGTACTGTTTTTTTGTGTGAAATAATTAAAGATGCTATCGAAGATGGAAAACGCGGACAAGAACTCGCCCATTACATCGAACAAATGTTTGCATATCATTCCGGGCAACAGCCGCCAAAGGCCGAATGGGAGACCCCAGAAGAAGGCGTTGCACATTATAGAGCGAATACGTACGAACCGTTTTTGAGGAGGCTAGGATACGGCCCTTTTGGTGTTCGTTTATTTGCTGAAAAGTGGGAGCAAGTTGGTACCAGGATGAATACAAAAGTGGCAGTGGCGCTTGAGCAAGAATTGAAGAAAATTGAAAAAACAGTACAAATTACGCGCCAAAAAAATAGTAGTGGTCGTGCTCCAAAAGGTCTTCGTAAAAAATTGCGCGCAATAAAGGCAGCAATCCGTAAGGCGCTCATTGCGCAAGATAAACATCATTACCCACTGACGATATAAAGACATGAAACTCAGAGATTTTTTTGCTGGCACGGAACAAGAAGCAAAAGCTAAGAAAATAGTAGATACGCTGAGTAGCCGAACAGATCTTAAAAAGAAAGAGAAAAGGCGCTTAGCTAATGCCCAGCATACAGTGCGAAATTTACGAATACGGCAAATTGCCACAGCAATTTTGGCTGTTATTGGAGGGGGTGGGGCTGCATATCTTGCAGCACCAAATGAAAGCACAAAGGCAACTCACCAGCAAAACATCTTTGATCCGGCAGTTCCCCTGTCGATTAATCGTGCCGAAATTCCATCTCGCCTTGCTGAGCTTGTAGAGCCGTATGGAGAGGTTGTGGATTTCGGTTTCGATTATGATCCTTCGCGTCCGAATCTCTATTTAGTTGCGATGTCGCATGTTGCAAAAGAGAACCCGGAAGGATGGATAGTACAACAAGAGGCGTTAAACATTTTTCATCAACTATATCGTCTTGGGGTGAGAACTCAATATATGGAGGGAATCGATAAAAGTATTGAGATGCGACATGATAGAAAATATTCAGCTGTACAAGAGTATCCGCTCAATGCGATGGCCCAATATAGGAGTACAGGAGCCATCCATCGTGCCAATGTTGCTATTGAGGGTGTCTATGAAGACGAGGTTCGTTCTGTTGGAGTGGAGGATGTTTCAAGACACATTGAGATAAAAAAACGTTTTAATGCCGCACCCTTTAATCGTGCACTTTTTGAGATTCTTCCCCAGCTTTTAGCCCGCTTAGAAATTCTATACGATGCTCAGCTTTTTCGGTCGAGTCAAGAATATGCTAAAACTACCCTGGTTAATAAGGTGAGAAAGAGAGTTGCCCAAAATCCTAATTTTGATGTTCAAGCATTTATTGATGAAGTTGTAATGAATAATCCTTCATACCAAAAATTTTTAGATGCAGCGACTGAAGAAAGATATTACCTTATTCAGGGGCGTAATGCAGAATACGCAGGCATTATTAATGGAGAGGCTACAGCAAAAAAAGACAAAGCTTTTCTTGTTGGATCAAATCATATTCGGCATCTTGCCGGGCTGATAGAGGGCCAGAACATTATTGTAGTTCGCCCACATCATGTTGATGCAAATGAAGTCAGAACATTTCATGATACTTTCGATAAAAAAGCATATCGAGAAAATATTCATCGATATAATATGTATCTTTTTGGATTAGGCCCAAAGCCGTCGCAGAGTGTTTATAAAGTGAAATAATTATTTTTATTTCTGCAGCTCCGCAATTAAATCATTCATAAAGCGTGCGGCGTCTGCGCCGTCGACGATGCGGTGGTCGTATGAGAGGACGAGTGGCATCATTGGGCGGACCTCAACTTTGCCGTCGATAGCAACGGGTTTTTCTGTCATGCGCATAACGCCAAGAATCGCGCTTTGGCCAACCGGAATAATCGGGGTTGCGTACATGCCGCCGATGGAGCCGATAGAAGTTATGGTAAACGTCGCATCTTGCATCTCTTCGCCAGTGAGTTTCCGTGCACGTGCACGGGTAGCGAGGTCGAGAATAGTGCGCGAAAGATCGAACACATTCATCGCGTCTGCATTTTTTATAGTTGGCACCATCAGCCCGCTTTCGGTATCGACGGCGATTCCAAGATTGTAGTATTTTTTGTAGATGATTTCGTTGGTGCCGGCATCGAATGCAGCATTAAGACTCGGATGCTTTTTGAGCACAGCTGCCGCTGCCTCTACAATATAGGCAAGATAGCTCAGTTTAATTCCCTGCTTTTCAGCGTCGTCTTTTTGCGAAGTCCGCAGGCCGACAAGGTGTGTGGCAT
>Ga0210019_1003502_pt1 | contig 14365 bp, 13 predicted proteins | sample CryGeyCG2114_020_2_FD_183969 | JGI IMG/M metagenome (GOLD analysis project Ga0210019, IMG submission 183969) | Groundwater microbial communities from aquifer - Crystal Geyser CG11_big_fil_rev_8/21/14_0.20 (SPAdes) (version 2) | ecosystem: Environmental > Aquatic > Deep subsurface > Groundwater ...
GGCGGGGAGGCGAGCGCGGGCCCCATCAGAAATGGGAGGGGAATCAGCAGGAGGGCCAGCAGAACGCGTAATCGGATCATGAGGTCAGTCGGGGGGAATCCCCTATTCCATTACATCCATTTTTTGCGCTTGAAATAAGTCACCAGGATCGCCGAGATCACGATCATGCTGACGAGTAAATACCAGAATCCCTCCCGCTCTTCCAATCCGGGCATTTTTTGGAAGTTCATGCCAAACACCCCCGTTAGAAGGGACAGGGGCAACATGATGGTGGCGACGATGCTCAACGTCTTCATGACATCGTTCATCCGGTTGGAGACCTGGGTCATGTAAAAATCCAGGAGGGAGACGGTGAGGTCCCGGTACATGTCCAGGTGGTCGGCGATTCTCTCCACATGGTCGCGAACGTCCCGGTAATAGAGCATGTTTTCTTCGCGGATGAATCCCCATTTCATGGTCATCAGGGAATTGATGAGATCCATTTGCGGTCCCACGCATCGTTTGAGTACCATGATCTCCTTTTTGATCCCGAAAATATCCTCCACCGTGCATTGATTGAAATCGTAAAAGATCTGGGTTTCCAGTTCGGTGAGGCGGGCGTCCATTTTTTCAAGCAGGGGGAAATAATTGTCTACGATGTGGTCCAGGGTTTCATAAAGAACCCGGCCCGGGTTGTTCTTGAGCGCGTCCCGGTTCAATTCGACGATTTTCCACGTATCCCGGATGGCGCGAAGGGGCTTGTTGTGTACGGTGATGATGTAGTTATGCCCGAGGAAGAAATAGAGATTGATCATGTGGGTTTCTATTTCTCCGGCGTTGTAATTGACCCCTCGAAACACGATAAAAAGATGGCCGGGATATTTCTCCACCTTGGGCCGCACCTTGAAATTGTGGCAATCTTCGATGGCGAGAGGGTGGCAGGAAAAGGATTTCTCCAAAAAATCGCCTGCCTCAGGGCTCAAATTCTCAATATCAAGCCAGAAGGTGGTTTCGCAGTTTTCGATGACCCGGCCGATATTGAAAAAATCGTCGTGATTCGGGCTGGAGAAAGTTTTCCCGTCAGCGAGGAAAAGATTCCAACTCATCTGTTTCATGCTGATGGCGGTTTCTGCTTCCATGAAGCCTTGAGGAATGGATTCCCGTTTAGGAATTCTACTCTGCCCAATCCTTGACCGTATGGAAATACGGTTGTTTTGGGAGCGGCCCGATTATGGCCCAATTTTACCTTCAACGCAAGAATCGCGGAACGGATATTTCGGGGGATCGAGCCTTAAATGAATGGGAATCAAAAATCCCGATTTTGACGGCGACGCGTCGGTCCCCCGAGCCCGTCGAGACAGGGTCCTGAGGACCATGAACCCTTGGCGGGTCGAACCGGTGGGATTTCCCCGAGGAGGAAGTTTCAAATCCGGATAAATTGAGCTAGGATGTCGCCTTGCGGCATCCGTAGATTCACGTGGGCAGGATATGGATATGAATTCCGATGTAGCGAGTTTGAGGATAATATCGGCCGCCGGTTTCGGGGTACTTTGCGCCCTGGCCTGGGCCACCGGGAACCGGAGCGCTGTAAATCTCCGAACCGTGGGAGGAAGCGTGGCTCTGGCCTGGGTGCTGGGGATCCTGACCTTTCAATTTTCCTGGTCCCGTTCGGCCCTGTCGGCGGTCAACGATTTGCTGGTCACCGTGCTTCAAGCTTCCCAAAAGGGAACCCTCTTTTTGCTTGGGCCCTTGGCGCTCGGGCCGGGGCAAACGCTCCCGGACGGAACCCCCTCGGTCGGATTTATTCTCGCCATGCAGGTCCTGCCTTCGGTGATCTTTTTTTCGGCGCTGGTGAGCGGGTTGTATTATCTGGGGATCATGCAGGCGGTGGTGCGCGTCTTCGCGCGGATCTTTCACCGCACCATGTCGCTTTCAGGGGCGGAAGCTTTGGCCGCCGCCGCAAACGTATTCGTGGGCATCGAATCGGGACTGACCGTGCGGCCCTATCTCCCCACTTTGACCCGGTCCGAACTTTTAACCCTGCTCACCTGCATGATGGCCACCGTCGCCAGCACGGTGATGGGCATCTACGTGATCGCCCTGAAAAGCGTATTCCCCCAGATCGCGGGCCACCTCGTTTCCGCGTCCCTGATCTCCATCCCCTGCGCCGTATTGGTGAGCAAACTTTCGTTACCCGAGACCGGCCGCCCGGAAACCCTGGGAGAACTGCCCCCGGCGCACGGATCGTTCAATGTGGGAGGGGAGAAACCCTCCAACCTGATGGTGGCCTTGATCGAAGGGGGAGGCCAGGGCCTTCGCATGGCGGCGGGTATCGCCACCGTTCTCATCGTCATTCTGGGGCTGGAAGCCATACTCGATCTGGTTCTCGGCCAATTGCCCGGTCCGGGGGGAGCGCCCCTCACCCTGGGCCGCATTTTGGGCTGGGCGACCTGGCCCGTCGGGGTCTTAATGGGCCTGCGGCCGGAAGAATGGGCCTCCGGCGCCGCCATACTGGGCTCGCGGTTCATCGAAACGGAAGTGACCGCTTATTTTACCCTGGCCGCCGTCCAGTCGGCCTCCCCACCTCCGTTCGACCTCCGGTCCATCACCATCATGACTTACTCCCTCTGCGGATTTGTTCATCTCGCCAGCATGGGAATATTCGTGGGGGGACTGGCGGCGTTGATTCCCGAAAGGATGCGGGATCTGACCGTTCTCGGTTTTCGGGGGTTGTGGACCGCGTTCCTTGCCACGGCGCTGACCGGATGTATCGCGGGAGCCCTGGCTTGAAAGACGCGGGCAGGGGAAGATTATATTTTCTGAAAGAAGACGGTCAGGGTGATGGTTTCGCCGTTCACTTTAAACGGTACGATGAACCTGTGAGTCTGCGGGTTGTCGATCGGAACGGTCCGGTCCTCTCCCATGACGGCCACGGGAAGACCGAGATCGAACTCAAGCGGTTGATCTCCCCCCCTGGCCTCGGGATGAACGAGGGGAAGAATATCCCGTGAATAGCCCGCAATCTTGGGTTTGACGATTCCTCCGATAATATTGACCAGTTCCTGAACCACTCCGCAGACCTGTTCCATATCCACTTCCCCGAAAATGGTTTCATAGATATTACACGCCACCGTTTTTGGGAAATACATGGCAAGTTGAAGCTTCAAACCGTGTGCTGGATTGCACAGGTCGATCAGCGAACTGAAAAAAGTATCGGCATCATATTGGTCGGTGGGTTCTTCGGGTTCCGCGCAAACCATGTATTGACCCAGAGCTTCGAGGGTACTTTCCACAAATGCCTGGATCACGCGGGGAGCAACCTCGGGGATGCCTGGAGGTGCGGGGGCGGCCGATCCGGATTCCCCGGTCTCCAGGGTTCCGGAAGGTTCCGGAAAAAATATTTCCTCCAGGGTTTTTCCCAATTGGTCCGGGGTGAAAGGTTTGTTCAGATACCCGTTCACGCCCGCCTGTTCCAGTTCCTGCCTGAAATATTCCTTTCTCTCCGCGCTGATGATCAGGAAAGGAAGACCCTTGAGCTTCGCATCGGTTCCATTGCGGAGTTTTTGCAGAAGTTCCAGTCCGTTCATCACCTTCATGTGAAGTCCGGAGACGACCAGATCGACGTCCGCCAACTCCACCATCATGAAAGCCTGGTTGCCATCATGCGCCATCAGGATGTTGTCCCCCTCAAACCCGATGGTCGTCAGGTTGTTTTTAATGATCCGGGTCATCACCGGGGAATTGTCGGCGACCAGCACTCGTTTATTTCGAAATTCTTCGCGCATTTTTACATTCTAATCGAAAACATTCAGGATCTTTCATTAATTGTAAATTTCTTTTTAAGAAAAATTTTGCTTCGGATGGGGAAACGGATCTCTTTGAAAGATTTTGTATTTTCGCTAATTATTCGAACTTCATCAACAAAAAATATTGGATTCCTTGACTTTTGTAATTCCCTTCCCGATACTGAATTTAAGGATAGGAAGAAAGGGGTTTATTTGTCGGGGGTTTTCCAGGGGCAGAAGTTTTTCCCCTGGTTGAATGGCCATGCCGAAAGGGCTCCCCCATGAACCCAATATTTTTTTATTAACCCTGACGTATCATTAGGGGCTTGGCACGGCAAATGTCATGGACCCTTCGGAATTATTAACAGGCGATACCCATCTCACGTCGCTTCCCGAGGTTTATTACAAACTCCAGGAAGCCATCGACGATGAAGATTCCAGTTTTGACGAAATCGGAGGGTTAATCTCCTCCGATCCCGCCCTCGCCACCCGCCTGCTGAAATTAGCCAACAGCGCGTTTTACGGTTTCTTCACCTAGGTTGAAACCATCACCCACGCTTTGAGCATCGTGGGAACCGATCAATTGACCCAGTTGGTCCTGGCCACTTCGGTGATGACCCGGTTTCGCGGCGTTCCCGAACATCTGATCAACATGCATTCGTTCTGGCGCCACGGCATTTCGGCAGGGCTCGTGGCGCGAGCCATGGCATCGATCAATGGAGAATACAATGCCGAGCGTTTTTTCGTGGGAGGCCTTCTGCATGACGTGGGACGTCTCGTCATGTGTCTCAAGGCCCCCGACCAACTGCGCCGGGCCATGGAGCTGGTTCAAAAGGGGGAACTGCTTTACAAACAGGAGCGACGGGTGTTCGGATATGACCATGCGGACGTGGGAGGCGAATTGCTCCGGCAATGGAATTTACCCTTTCGCCTTCAGGAGTCGATCCGGTGTCACCATAAGCCCCAGCGCGCCACAAATTATGCGGACGAAGCCGCGTTGATCAATCTGGCCGATGCCATCTCACATTCGCTCGATCTGGGAAATAGTGGGGAGTCGGGGGTGCCGCCCCTCAAGGAAAAATCATGGGAGTTGGTTGGCCTGGATGAAGAAACCTACCTGCCGCAGATTCAGGACAAAGTCAGAAAGCAGTTCGACGAGGTGGTTCAGGTCTTCCTGCATGGCTAATGCCTGTAATCCGGGTTCCGGCAGGCGGGAAGGCGGTTATTTCGGGGCAGAGTAACCTTTGGCCCCCGAGAAATCGGTATCGGCAATATCGGCGCCGGTTAGATTGGCCCCGGTCAGGTTGGCATTTTTGAACCGCGCGTCGGCCAGTTTGGATCCGGCCAGGTTGGCCCCGGTCAGGTCGGCGTGACTCAGGTCCGCATGCTCCAGGTTGCACCGTTGGAGGTCGCCTCCCGTGAGGATGGCGCGGATCAGCTTGGCCCGGTTGAGTTTGGAACCGGCCAGGTTGCACCCTTCGAGGTTGGCCCCCTCCAGGTTGGCCTCTCTCAAATCGACACCCATAAAAAACGAGTTTTTGAGGTTGGCCGATTCCAGTATGGCGTCCTGCAGGTCGGCCCGGCTCAGATCCGAGTTTTCAAGATTGGCGTGATTGAAGTCGGCTCCGGTGAGGTTTCCTCCGCTGATGTCGGCGCCGGAAAGCTCCACGTTCCCCAGTTTTGCCTTGCTCAGGTTGGCCCCGGCCAGGTGAGCTCCCCTTAATTTAGCTTCGACGAGCTTGATTCTTCCCAACTCCGCACCGCTCAATTTTACATTGACCAGGTTGGCGCCGGTGAGGTCGGCAATGTTCAGGTTGGCTTCATCCAGGAAGGAACCCTCCAGATCGGTGCGGCGCAGGATGGCTCCGTTGAGCTTGGCGCGGGTGAGATCCGCCCGGTGCAACTTCGAGTCCGAAAGGTCGGCCCCCGTCATGTCGGCCCGGCACAAACGCGTATCGGTGAGATTGGCGTTGCACAATTTACTTCCCTTGAGCAGGACGCGGTTCAGGTTGGCCCCCGTAAAATTGGCTTCGAAGAAACCGGCCATGCTCAGTCTCGAATCCGTAAAATCCGCGTTCGTCAGGTCGGCTCCATTGAAACGGGCCCGGTTCAGGTCCGCGTTCATCACCTTGGCGTCGCAAAGTTTGGACCGGGTAAAGTCTGCCCCGCCCAGGTTGGCTTCCTGGAAAATGGCTTTGGAGAAATTGGTCTCGATGAACTTTGCGTTCCGGATGTCCGCGCGTTCGAGGTTGGCTTGCGAGAAATCCGCGCCGATGGCAAGCGTCTTCTGCAGGTTGGCATCTTCGAGAATGGCGTGGGTGAAGTTGCTTCCGCTTAAATTGGCGTCCGACAGGTTGGCGTTGGAGAGATCGGCGTTTTGCAGGTCGGCTTCCTCCAGGCTTACGCCGGAAAGGTTCGATCCCGAGAGGTTCGAACTGGAGAGGTTGGACCCGTTCAGACTGATCCCCATGAACGGCATGTCCGAGAGATCCAGACCGGAGAGATCGAGATTTTCCAGGGGACCGGGAACTTCCTCCTCTTCTTCCACCACGAGGTCCGTTACCGGCTCCTCGTCGGGTTCCTCGCCCTCTTCCTCTTCCCGAATCTCCTCTTCCAGCTCTTCGCGCTCTTCTTCAAGCTCTTCCTCTTCCGCCTGTTTCCGGGCTTCGACGTACTCGGCAATGCGAGCCTCAACCTCTTCTCGGGTTAACTCCGCCATCTTAATAATCTTCCCTGTTCAAAGTTATTGGGTATCGCCGACCCCTGATATTTTCAGATGGGATCCGCGTAGTCCTTAAAAGTGTGAAGTCAAAAAATATCCTACCCGGAAAGAGAACGCAAGGAAGAAAGCCTGTTCAAGCCGGAAGCGGGAACCGTTCCATGAAATTTTCGAGGATGTTTTTCAACCGCCCATCGAGCGTCCGGTAGACCCGTTGAACGATGGCATCGGGGATCCTGCGGTAATAGGCATGGGCGACTCCTCCCGCGATACAGGCGAGGGTGTCGCTGTCGCCCCCGATCGAGATGGCTAATCGGACCGCGTCCTCGTAATCCGCAGATTCGAGGAAGGCGCGTAGCGCCGGCGGAACGGTTCCCTGGCAGGAGACGTCGAAGGTGTAGCCGGGACGGATGGAATCCAGACTGTCTTGGAGGGAGTAGTGGAAGGTGGTTTCGATATAGGACTGGATCTGTTCCTTGGTCTTTCCCTTGCGGGCCAGGAAGACCGCGGCGGCCGTGGCCTGGGCGCCCTTCACTCCTTCGGGGTGGTTGTGGGTAGCCTCCGCGGTTTTTCGTGCTTCGTCCAGCACCTCCTCCAGCGTATCGAAGGCGAACCCGACGGGACTGACCCGCATCGCCGAACCATTTCCCCAGCTGTTATAAGGATCCCGCGCGGGCGACTGCGCCCATAGGCTGAAACTCTGCCCGTAACCCGCATCGGGATAAAGAGTATAATAATCCTTGAACCGGGAGACGTAGTCGGCGCCCGATAGCAGGCAGTCCGCCACCGCCACCGTCAATACCGTGTCGTCGGTGAAAGTGGATTCCGGGCAAAAGAGGGGGAAGTCCCTGGTTTTGACGTTGCGCCACTCGTAAACCGAGCCGATGATGTCGCCCGCGATTGCGCCGATCATTCTTTTTCCTTTTTTTTTGCGGGAATCCGGGTCGTATCGACCTTCTCAAGATTCCCGGTGGGCATGACGGTTCTTTACTTATAATTAATACACGGCAACGGAATGACCCGAACTAAATGCCGTGGCGATAAGGGTCGTTGCTTATTCATTCTAAGATAAACCTTTTTCCGAGACCACTCCCGATCGCATCAGCCGGGAACGGCGACGGTTGCTGACGGAATCCAAGATGGAGACGGCGAACAAACCGATTCTGATCTACGAGGGCGATTGCGGTTTCTGCAGGCATTGGGTGAGACGGTGGCGGCACTTGACCGGAGAGCGGGTCGATTATGCGCCTTACGAGGAAGTGGGGGCGCGGTTTCCCCAGATCCCCAAGGGAGAATTTGCCCAATCGGTTCAGTTGGTGGAGCCCGATGGATCGATTTACCGCGGCGCGGAGGCGGTCTTTCGAACCCTGGCCCATTCTCCGGGCAAAGGCTGGCCTTTTTGGATTTACCGCAACATCCCCGGGGTCGCTCCCGTGTCCGAGCGGGTGTATGCCACCGTGGCCCACCATCGGGAAGGCCTCAACGAGGTCAACCGCTGGCTGTGGGGAACGGATTTTGAGTTTTATCCCTGCATCCTGACGCGGCGGTTGTTTCTGGGCGGACTGGGATTCATTTATCTGATCGCCTTTCTCTCCCTGTCCGTCCAGGTGGAGGGCTTGTTCGGGAGCCATGGAATCGCTCCCGTGAAAGAGGCCCTGGAATCCATCCGGGAAGGGGGCGACCCGGTCTCCTTTCTCAATTTTCCTACCCTGTTCTGGTTCGATTCCTCAGATGCGTTTCTCAGGATGTCCTGCCTGGCGGGGGCGGGGGTCTCGATTTTGCTCATCGGCAACATTTTTCCTGCCGGGTGCCTGTTTGTGCTCGACCTCCTGTATTTGTCGTTCCTGGTCGTCGGGGACCGGTTCATGGCCTACCAATGGGACACCCTGCTTCTGGAAGTCGGGTTTCTGGCTATTTTTTTCGCGCCCTGGAAGATCCGGCCCCGGTTGAAAGACGAACCCCCTCCTTCTACCGTGGTGTTGTGGCTCATCCGGTTCCTGCTGTTCAAGTTGATGTTTTCCTCGGGCCTGGTCAAGGTGCTGAGCGGGGACCAGAGCTGGACCGAACTGCAGGCGCTCGAGTTCCACTTTGAAACCCAACCCCTGCCCACGTGGATCGGGTGGTATTTCCATCAGATCCCCTTTTCCATTCACCAGTTGTTTGTTTTTTGCGTGTTCCTCATTCAACTGGTGGTTCCCATTTTTATCTTCCTTCCGCGGCGGTTTCGTCTTCGCGTGTTCCAGATTTTTGTTTTTTTTCAGGTTCTCATCCAATTGACGGGAAATTACGGGTTCTTCAACCTGTTGACGATCGTGCTCTGCCTTTCCCTTCTTGACGACGGCTATGTGAAAAAATGGTTTCCCGCGCGCTGGGGAGAGGTTTCTCTTATAGAGAAGGGCCGGGGACGGGAACCGAGGGGGAAAAACGTCGGGGTGGGGATAACGGCCGTGGTGGTTCTCGTGGTCAGCATCTTCGTCCAGATGGTCCCCCTGGTCTTCTGGGATTATAAATGGCCAGGATGGGCAAATGCCGCCTACCGGCAGATCAAGTCCTTCCATATCGTGAACCGGTATGGTCTGTTCGCCTGGATGACTACCACACGGCCGGAAATCATGATCGAGGGAAGCCGGGACGGGCAGGAATGGAAAACCTATGTCTTCAAATGGAAACCGGGAGACCCTGGGAGGGTTCCCGCCTTCGTCGCGCCTCATCAGCCGCGCCTGGACTGGCAGATGTGGTTTGCCGCGCTGGGGAACTATCGGCGGAACCCCTGGCTCATTCGAACGATGGTGCAACTGTTGAACGGGTCGCCCCCGGTACTGGCGCTTCTGGAAACGAACCCGTTCCCCGGGTCACCGCCAAAATACATGCGGGCCGTGGTGTACGATTACCGGTTCACCAATTTTGAGGAGAGGAACGAAACGGGGAATTGGTGGAAACGCATTCCCACCGGGAACTACACCCCGGTCATTCAGCTTCCCTGACGGAGGTGTGCGGGGAAACGTTTCTTAAAACCCCAAGGCGGCGGGGGACAAAAGTCCCACCGACCTTCCAGGCCGTTCCAGTCAGCGGTTGTCATGAAGAAACCCGATAACCGCCATCACGATCATCCCCATTCCCAAAAGGGCGTAAACATAAAGTCCGATCGACGATTGCCCCAGCAGGTTGACGAAATTCTCACGATTGAAAATGAATCCCCAGTAAAAAACGAATGAGAACGTCACCAGGATGCCCAACTTGTGCTTTCCGAAGACGAGACAGAGTGAACTCAGGAACGCATACAGGACGACCTGCCCGAGAGGGATGGAAAATTCCTGCGTGGATAGAAAATCCAAGAGCTGATTCAAAGTCATGGTTCCGCCCGGTGAGAAAGGTGGGGGAGACACGGTACCGCTTCATCCGGTCCCCCATTCCCACCTAATTTAAAATCAAATGGCTTAATTTTCCATACCGATTTTAAAAACTTCCCAATTGAAGAGTTCTCCCGGACCCGCCCTCGATTCCGGCCGGGTGTTTGTTTTTTAGGCAAACCGTTCCTCCCGGTGATGCATCGGACAGCATTATTTCCTCTCCGCATCCCGATTTCCCGCGATTTCCCGAGTAATTCCTTCCGGCACAGAACTTGAAAGATCCCTCCGGATTGACTCACTCCCCGGCCCCGGGACATTAAAGGAAAGGAATTGGCGGTGAACAAGGTTGAAGCGATCAAAAAGGAAAGGGAGGGGCTGGACATCATCCACGATATCCGGAAATTTGCGAAGGAGGGATGGGAGAGTATTTCCGAGGAGGATCTTCAGCGGCTGAAATGGTACGGGTTGTTTCTGCGAAATCCGACTCCGGGCTTCTTCATGCTGAGGGTGCGCATTCCGCAGGGTCAGGCCCATTCACGGCAGATCGCCGCGCTGGCCCAAATTTCGCGCTCGTTTGGCAACGGGGTGATCGACATCACCACGCGACAGCAGATCCAGTTGCGCCATCTTAGAATCGATCATGTCCCATACGTGTTCGAATTGATGGACGAGGTCGGACTCACCTCCATGCAAACCGGGATGGACAACGTGCGCAACATCATGGGGTGTCCGGTCGCGGGTCTGCATCCGCGCGAGTTCGTGGATCCCTCTCCGGTGATCGGCGAATTGAATCGGCTGATTGTCGGTAACCGGGAATTCACCAATCTCCCGCGCAAGTTCAATATCGCCATCACCGGGTGTCCGGACAATTGCATTCACTCGGAGACGCAGGATCTGGCGCTTGTTCCCGCAACGCGGCGGGAAGGGGAAGAAGACGTCACCGGATTCAATATCCTTGCGGGCGGGAAACTGGGATCGGGGGGGTACCGCATTGCCTCTCCATTGGATGTGTTCGTGCGGCCCGGGGAGGCGGTGGAGGTATGCGCGGAGATCGTCCGGATGTTCCGTGACCACGGCAACCGCGAAACGCGCACCCAGAATCGGCTGGCGTTCCTGCTGGACGAATGGGGCGAGGAGCGGTTCCGGAGCGAACTGGAAACCCGGCTGGCCCGGCCCCTCGCACGCGGGGGGGAGGATCTGCGCGGGCTGGAAAAGTCCGAGCACATCGGCATCTACCGGCAAAGTCAACCCACGATGAATTATGTCGGCCTCAAGGTTGTGGTGGGCCGCATCGAGGCTGAGAAACTGGAAGGGCTGGCGGGTCTGGCCGAGCGGTACGGAAACGGGGAGATGCGGTTGTCCCCCGCGCAATGCCTGATTCTTCCGAATATCTCCGACCCGAAACTGGGCGATTTGCTGGAGGAACCGCTTCTGAAAGAATTTGTGTATCATCCGTCTTCCATCATGAAGGGCCTGGTCAGTTGCGTGGGTATTGACTATTGCCATCTGGCGACGATCGAGACCAAGCGGAGGGCGCGCGAAGTGGCGGACCAACTGGAACAAAGCCTTGGGTCCACCGCGCCGTTGACCATGCATTGGTCCGGGTGCCCCGCCGGGTGCGGCAACCACTTGGTGGCCGATATCGGTTTGATCGGCAAGCGCGCGCGCGTGGGAGGGCAGGTGGTGGACGCGGTGGATGTTTTTATGGGAGGACGGGCCGGAAAATTCCCCCGTCAGGCCCTCAAGGTGCTGGAGAACGTTCCCTGCGATCTTCTCCCCCGCGTTCTGGAAGGCATCATTCCTTACCATGCGCGGGAGAAAATGCATCTCATCAAGGGATTGAAGCGGAAAAGCTCCGGCGACCAAAAGGAAGTTTCCGGTTCTTCCGGCCAAAAGTCTGCGCGGGTTGTCCCGGAGGAAGACCAGCCTCGGGCTGAAACCGGATCCGAAAACTTATCAGCGGGGAGGAATACCTATGTTTCAAGATGATGTGGCGGCGATTTGCAGAGCCGGAGAAAAGAAACTCGAATTCATGATGCGTTCTCCGGCCGGGTATTTCCTTATCTCCGCCCTGGCCGGAGTCTACCTGGGGTTCGGCATCACCCTGATTTTCTCCCTGGGCGGACCTCTGGCGGCGGGCGGGGGCGCCGCGGTGCTCAAGTTGGTGATGGGGATGTCGTTCGGGATTGCTCTCAGCCTCGTGGTGTTCGCGGGATCGGAGCTGTTTACCGGAAACAACATGGTGTTCGCCGTGGCCAGCCTGAACGGGACCTCCCGGCGCGGACCCGTCCTCGCTTCCTTCGTCCTGTGCTTCCTGGGAAACCTTGCGGGCTCGTTCTTTCTGGCCTTCCTGGTGGTTCAGAGCGGATGCCTGTCCCCCGAATCGCGGGAACTCCTGTTGAAGGTCGCCGCGGCTAAAATGGCCCTTGCGCCCAAGGAGGCGTTTCTGCGGGGAATCCTGTGCAACTGGCTGGTTTGCCTCGCCATCTGGGTGGGATTCCGGATGCAGAACGAATCGGCGAAACTCATCATGATCTTCTGGTGCCTGTTCGCTTTCATCGCGAGCGGATTCGAACACAGCATCGCCAATCAGGCCCTGCTCGGGATGGCGCTGATTCTGCCCCATGGGCCCGACATTTCGCTGGGCGGATTTGTGCATAACCAGGTTTACGTCACGCTGGGGAACATGGTGGGGGGCGGGGGACTGGTGGGGACCCTCTACTGGCTGGCGGGCCGTCCCGCACCCCTGTCGACCTCCGACGAACCGGAGGCCGGTTTTCAACCCGCCGCCCTCCAGGAGTCGTAACCGCAAAATCGATCGGGACCGATCCGCCGTTTTTGCAGGGGCCCATTTAGTTGTATAATCGGGATTCAGGGGGAATCATGAATCTCGAACTGGAAGATGAACTGGGCGACATCGTGCAGAAGGCACGGGGACGCAAGCCTTGGTCTCCCGCCGACCTGGCCCGCGCGGTGGGGATGAGCGCGGCAGAGATCGGACGAATCGAAAGCTGTGCCTGGATCCCGGATGCGGGAGCCCTGCTCAAAATCGCCGCCGCGCTGGACCTGCATGGCCCTTCGCTTCTTGCCATTGCGCAGAAAGCGTGGGGTCCGGGAGAGGTGACCCCCGAGCCGGGACCGTTCGAGATTGTTTGTCTCGATGTGTTCATGGGACTCTATCCGGTCAAATGTTACCTGCTGGTGTGCCGCCAGACGGGGGAAAGTTCCATTATCGATACCGGGGGAAACCCGGAAGCCATCATCCGCAAAGTTCGCGAGCTGAACGTCAAACCCACGCGGATCCTCCTCACTCATTCCCATCCCGATCACGCCGGAGGTCTGGGCAAACTGATTCTGCAATTCGGTTGTCCCACCTTCATGGATAAGAAAGAGCCGCGGCCCTCGGGTGGCCGGGAATTTCATTTTCTGCAGGATGAGGAATGGATCGAGGTGGGGCGGCTTAAAATTCAAGCCCTGTTCACGCCGGGGCATACCCCCGGCGGGGTCTCCTTCAAGATCGGCAAATCGGTCTTCTCCGGGGATGCCATTTTTGCCGGTTCCATGGGCCGCGCCAACGCTTCCTGGTCCGGCTTATTTCAGTCCATTACCCGGCGGTTGTTGACGTTGCCCGAGGACACCCGCCTCTATCCAGGCCACGGGCCTGCCACGACCGTCGGCGAAGAAAAACGGCATAATCCCTTCTTTTGTGGAAAAATTCCGGTTCGGGAGCCCGCTTCGGCCGGATTGTTGTAACCCCTGTAGGGGGATGGAATTTCCCTTCGAGGGGAAAGGTCCCTCGTTTTAAACTTGCGGGTTGTGTCGGTTGAGGCCATATTTCCGGTATGGACCCTGAGTTGGTCAATTACCACTATTGCGACGACCTGCCCACCCGTCCCCTGCCTCCGGGAACGCGGGTGTTGGTGACCGGCGCCAATGGCTATGTGGCGCACCGCCTGATTCCGGAATTGATATTCAGGGGATACCACGTGCTTTGCATGTTCCGGAACCGCCGGTGTCCCCCCATTCTTTCCCATCCCCGCATCGAGAACGTTTACGCCGATTGCCTCACCCAGGAACAGCTCCGCCCGATTCTCCAGGGCATTGAAGTGGCCTATTACCTGATCCACAGCATGCGGTTGAAGAAGGACGAGTTTGTGGAAATAGACAAGCGGGCGGCGCAGAACTTCGGGCAGGTCGCGGAGGAGTGCGGGGTTCGGAAGATCATTTATCTGGGCGGCCTGGGCGAACTGGGCGAGCGGCTTTCTCCGCACCTGCGAAGCCGCAGGCAGGTCGGGGAAATTCTGGCGACCCGCCGGATCCCGGTCATCCGTCTCCGCGCCGCGATCATCATCGGCACCGGGAGCGCGTCTTATGAATTGTTGAAGTCGCTGGTTCTGCACAATCGCTGGATTCCTTTTCTCCCCGAGTTCAATTCGCTGTGCCAGCCGGTGGCCATCCGCGATGTCATCAAGTATCTCGTCGGCATGATGGAAATCGGCGAGCTTCCTTCCAGGATTTACCAGATCGGCGGG
>Ga0210019_1003504_pt1 | contig 14360 bp, 12 predicted proteins | sample CryGeyCG2114_020_2_FD_183969 | JGI IMG/M metagenome (GOLD analysis project Ga0210019, IMG submission 183969) | Groundwater microbial communities from aquifer - Crystal Geyser CG11_big_fil_rev_8/21/14_0.20 (SPAdes) (version 2) | ecosystem: Environmental > Aquatic > Deep subsurface > Groundwater ...
TATATTTTAACATTTTTCATGGTATTTATTTAAAATAGTGTATTAGATACTATTAATTTTCCTCGAACGTAGACTGGTTAGATACTAATTCGATTCCTTGTAATAAATAATTAGTATTTGTATTTTGGAGGCTTTCAGAGCCAAACATTAAAGGGTACATTAAAGAAAAAAAAACTATTCGTTTGGCGCACTCATTCGAGTATCCCAGGCGACTAAGCTCTTTCATCGCTAAGTCTTATGTCAAGAACGAGGAAGTGTGTGACATCTATAAATTAAAAACAACTGCACCCTCACTTTGTTCGGGTATTGACTCTTTCTAAACTGATTTTGCCCTAGCAAAATGCAGTAAGAAAGGTATACCGTACTCCATACCACAAGACTTATCGCCATTGGCGATTTAGTCGCTTGCAATACCCAGCAGGGTGCAAATACAAATACTAATTATTTTGGATCCCCGCATTCGCGAGGATGACGAAACGTGTCTAAAAACAGTTTCGAGGAACGTTAATTAGTATCTAACAGTAATAGCAAGTGTTGTAATGAAAAAGCTCTCGCAGATTGATGTTTTCTTAAACCTCTAATACTTTTCTATCAATCGAGAGTGTACCACAAGACTTATCGCCATTGGCGATTTAGTCGCTTGCAATATGGATATCACATTCTAAACATGGACTAAAAACCTAGCTTTGGGAACTTGTATTTAAAGTAAGTGAAGTTTAAATAATTAACCCAAATCTTGTGCAGTTTTATCAACATTCGGAATGTATATATTATGTCACTTATTGTCCGATTATGGTATGTGATATCCATACTTGTCAAAGTGCAGATAGTAACTGACAAATTAATTATGATTTTAACTTGCTGTTAACTATCGGTTTTGAATTACAATTCTTGTTATTTTAAACTTACTTTATTAATAATTTTGTCTTGTACTAAAAGCCAAATAAAAGCTATACTGTTATTTATGAACAAAACAAGAACATTTAAAGATTATTTAAAAATTTACTTTTCAGGTGTGTTAATGGGATCTTCTGATATTGTACCAGGCGTTAGTGGAGGTACAATGGCATTTATTCTAGGAATTTACGAAGAACTTATTAATTCAATTAAAGCAGTAGACAAAGAATTTTTTATTAAACTTTACAAGTTTCAGATTAAAGATTTATATAATACATTTCCCTGGAGATTTCTTCTTGCACTAGGATTTGGTATTGTGTCTGCAGTTTTAACTCTCTCTCACTCAATTGATTGGGTACTAACTAATAAACCAATACCTACCTGGTCATTTTTTTTAGGATTAATCTTAGCTTCGGTACTATTAGTTTCAAAAAGAATTACTAAATGGGGAACAAAAGGAGGTATATCTTTGGGGCTAGGAGTTATTAGCGCATATATTATCGTAGGGCTTACTCCTGCTACAACACCTGATACTTATTTATTTACTTTTCTTTCAGGTGCTTTAGCCATTTGTGCTATGATATTACCTGGTATTTCTGGGTCATTTATCTTAGTTATATTAGGAAAATATCAAGATATATTATCTGCAGTTAATAACCTTGATTTTGTAACATTAGGCGTTTTTATGGCTGGTATTGCTGTTGGAATTACTACTTTTGCAAGACTACTTGGGTACTTATTTAAAAACTATCATAACGTAACTATTGCTATATTGACAGGATTTATGCTTGGTTCTGTTCGAAAAATTTGGCCATATAAAGAAATTTTACAGACTACCGTTGATAGACATGGTGAGATTGTTCCACTTGTAGAGAAAAATATATTACCAATAATTAACTCTACTTTTTACTTTGGGGTATTAATGATGTTAGTTGGAATATTGCTTGTTATTGTTATTGAAAAAATATCAGAGAAAAAAGAAGCTAAATCTTAATTGTTTTTAAGATAAACCCTGCAATATCTGATAAACTTTTCATTTTTGTTATACCTGTATTTTTTTTATCACCTATATATATAAATGGAACTGGGTTTCGATTATGTTTTGTGTCTATATCCTCTTGATGTGAGTGTCTTAACACTTCTGCATTACCATGATCAGATGTTATATAAACTTGACCTTTTAAACTTTCTACCTTATTAACAATACGCGCAAGCTGTATATCTACAGTTTTAACAGCAAAAGAGGTCGCTTCAATATCACCTGTGTGTGCAACCATATCAGGATTTGCAAAGTTAACTACGTAAAAGTTATACTTACCTAAGTTTTCAATTACCTCATTTCCAACTTCTAAAGCCGACATTTCCGGACACAAGTCGAAACTAACTACCCTAGGCGATGGCACTATTATAAACTCTTCTCCTTTGTTTTTTACCTCTCTGCCCCCATTAAAAAAATAGGTAACATGAGCATATTTCTCACTTTCTGCAATATGCAACTGACTTAAACCTTTGTTACTTAACTTATCTGATAATGTATCTTTTATCTTTATTCTAGGATAAACAAATGGAACATTATCTAAACCTTGCTCTTCGTACTGGGTTAATGTTGAAAGTTGAATTGTTGTCATTTCACGATTAAAATACTTGAAATCCTTAGAATTTATTGCTTTTCCAATCTGTCTAATTCGATCCTCCCTAAAGTTAAAGATAAAAAACATATCTTTCGAATTACAACCTTTATAATCAGCAATTACACATGGCTTAATAAATTCATCAGTAATCTTATGGTGATAACTATCCTCAATTGCTTTTTCAATGGTCTCAAATTGATTGCCTAATCCTTTAACTAGACCGTCATATGCAAGCTTTGTTCTTTCCCAGTGTTTGTCACGGTCCATTGCATAATAACGACCAGAAATAGTTACTACTGATCTTCTTATCTCTAAAGGTAATTTATTATAAAACTCTAAAAAATTATTTGTTCCAGAATCTCTACCATCAGAAAATAGATGTATCTTTGTTTTAATATTTTTATTGCTTAAAAACTGATAAGTTGCAATCAAATGTTTAACTGACGAATGAACCTGCGCATTACTTAATAGTCCTGCAATATGAACTGTTTCACCACTAAAGTCTGAAATTATATTATTTAAATTTGAATTTCTAAAAAATTTGCCCGTGGTAATTTCATCGCTAATTAGTAACGAGTGTTGTTTTACTATTTTACCAGCACCAATTGTCATGTGTCCCACCTCCGAATTGCCCATCTCACCTTTTGGCAACCCAACATTTTCACCCCAGTTTACAAGCTTTGTATGTGGATAGTTTTGAAAATAATTGTTGAAATTTACTGGATTTGCTACATATACAGCATTACGGTTAGAAGGTTTTGTAATTCCAAACCCATCTAGTATTACAAGTACATTGGGGGTTTTCTGTTTTAAGATATTCATTTTTCAACTAAAATTCTTTTTTTTATAGCAAGTAATCTGTTATATTTAGCGATTCGCTCGCCCCTATTAAACCCTCCAAATTTCACATAATCGCTAACTACTGCAACTGCAAAATCTGCAATAAAATCATCATTAGTTTCACCACCTCGGTGTGAACAGATAATTTTCCAACCAGCATTTCTAGCAACATTTACAGCTCTAATTGATTCTGTAATTGTTCCAATCTGATTAGGCTTAATTATAACTGCATTTGCAATATGTTTTTCAACACCTCTTCTTATTAACTCTGGGTTAGTTGTAACAATATCATCAGCAACAAGCATCTGACTTGGGTTTTCTTCTAAATACTTAGTCCAATCATCCCATGCGTCTTCGGGAAAAGGATCTTCAATTGAATAGAATTTATGACCTACCAACAAGCGCTTAAATTCTTTTGTTGCTTCAAAAACTGAGCTAGCTGCAACATCAAGTGATATTTTATCATGAAATTTTTCAATTATCCTAACTGCTTCTTCTGTTAATATCTGGGTAGGACAAACTGCACCTTCTGCCCCAACATTTGTTGAATATCCAAGTTTAGCTACTTCTTCAACTACTTTCAGATATATCTCGCGACCTTTTTGCACTGTTTCAACTACAGCTAAAAACTCCTGAATCTGCAACTGGTTATCTGCATGTTTTCCTCCCTCCATAACTAATACCATAAGTTCGGGAAATCTATTTCCTATCTCAACCGGAATAAATCGATTTATATGCTCATAAAGTTCAATTTTTTGAGAATTTGCAAATGCCCTTGCACTTGCAATTGAAATTGCTAAGGTTGTGTTTGCTCCAAGGTTAGATTTGTTATCTGTTCCATCAATCTCAATTAATTTTTGATCAAATAGCTCTAAGTCTGATACATCTATATTTTTCAGACTTTTTGATAACTTATTGTTTATTATCTCAACACTATCATCTGCTGAAAGATAAACTGCCTCAGTAGCACCTTTTGATAATCCCTCAGGTACCGAGGCTATACCTGTACTTCCGTCTTCCATTTCAACAGCAACCTCTACTGTCCACATCGCTTTAGAATTTAAGATCTTAGTTGCACTTAGTTTTGTTAATTTCATAAGTTTATTTTTGATTTGCTATATCATTTTCTGCGTCATATACATTTTTTCTTGTAACATCAAGTACATCTGCAGATACCGAAACTGAGGTGATACCTGCCTTTACAAAAAGTTTAACAAGTTCAGGATAATCTGAGGCCATCTGTCCACAAATAGAGCAAGTTACTTTATGTCTTTTACACGCCTTAATTGTCATTGTTATTAAATCAACTACTGCAGGATTACTTTCATCATAAGAGCCTGCTACCTTTTCATTGTCGCGATCTACACCAAGCGTAAGCATTGTAAGGTCATTTGAACCTATCGAAACACCATCAATTCCAGCGGCAATGTATTCTTCAATCTGGTGCACATTTCCAGGTGTTTCACACATCATCCATAACTTAAACGAGTGTGATCTTTTCATTCCATTAGCAGAGATAATCTTTTTAACATCAATAAGCTCTTTCGGATTTCTAATAAATGGAATCATTAACCAAAGGTTTTTACAGTTACGTTTATTTCTAACCTCTTTTATTGCTTTAAGTTCTAGCTCAAACACCTCAGCATCCGCTACATATCTCCCCGCACCCCTAAAACCTATCATTGGATTTGGCTCATCAGTTTCGTATTTTTCACCACCCTCAAGTGTTTTATATTCATTAGTTTTAAAATCTGTTGCCCTATACACAACTGGCCTATCACCAAATGCATTACAGAATTTTTCAAGACAATCTGCAAGTTTACTAACAAATTCTTTTTGATTTTTTTCCTCAATAAATTTACGTGGATGCTTTCCAATTGTAGAGATCATAAACTCTGCCCTTAAAAGGCCTATACCATCTGTGTTTAATTTTGAAACCTCATCTGCAAGTTCTGGCTCACCTAAATTTACATATACTTTTGTTGCAGTTTTAAGATGAAATGTATTTCCAACTACTTTTCCAACTTCGTTCATCTTTACACTACCTTCATATACCTTTCCATTTTTACCATCTACCGTAATCATCTCTCCATTTTTTAATATATGAGTAGCAAGACTAGTCCCAACCACACAAGGTACACCAATTTCGCGGCTTACAATTGCAGCATGCGAGGTTCTACCACCTTTATCAGTTACAATTGCAACTGCTTTTCTCATTGCGGGTACAAAATCAGGATTTGTCATCTCTGTAACTAAAACATCTCCTTCTTTTATTTTTCCAATCTCAGATTTATTTTTTATAATAACAACCTTACCAATACCAATCCCAGGTGACGCTGCCAAACCTTCTAAAATAAAATGACTATCTAAATTTTCTTTATCAAGTTCGAGTGTTGTTTCTGCAATTTTCAAAGTTGTAATAGGTCGGGACTGTACGATAAATAATTTATTTTTTTGCATTGCCCATTCTATATCCTGTGGAGTTTTATAGTGTTTTTCAATTTTTGCACCAATTTCAGCAAGCTTAGTAATATTTTTATCACTTAGTTTTTGTTTCTTTTGATACTCTAAAGAAATTGGTAAATTACCAAATTCAGTTAATTGCCAAGTTTGTTTAATTATCTGTTTATCTATTAACTTGTAACCATTTTTAGAAACCATATATTGGTCTGGGGTTACCTCGCCTGATACAATTGGCTGACCAAGTCCAAATGCTGCCTCTATTGATATTTCTTCAGAATTATTAGTAATAGGGTTAACTGTAAACATTATTCCAGAAACCTCGGACTGAATCATTAACTGAACAGGAACAGCAATTCCAACCTTAAAATGATCATAACCTTTATCTTGTCTATAAAAGATTGCTCTAGCCTCAAATAGAGATGCCCAACAGCCTCTAACAGCCTCAAGTATTTCATCATCACCAATTACATTTAAAAAAGTTTCTTGTTGTCCTGCAAAACTTGCATCTGGCAAATCCTCTGCAGTTGCAGAAGACCTTACCGCAACTTTTCTATTATGAATTCCTGATAGTTCCTTATAAAAAACTAATATTTGCTCTGCTATATCTTTTGGTATATCTGCAGATAGTATTGACGTTTTTACTTTTTCAGAAGCAACTTGTAATTTTTCAGAGTTAGAAGTATCAAGATGTTCTAGCTCTGATTTAATTTTATTTTTTAATGAGGATTTATCTAAAAATTTAAAATATGCATTTGATGAGATTACAAAACCATTAGGTACAGGTAAACCAGCTTGAGTCATTTCTCCAAGGTTAGCACCTTTCCCCCCAGCAATTGAGAGATTTGAATGGTTAATTTCGTTAAACCAATAACAGTATTTCATATGGCAGGTTAAGTTAAACTCAAAACAAAATAACAACTTTCAAATAACTGTATTTTGTTTTTGCGTTTACTTATAGTGTACCAAATAAAACGACTTCTAAAATTTATTGCTTATTTTGGTACTACTATAAATTTATATTAGTTTAATGTTATCATAGATATAGATTTTTGAAATAAGTTTAAAAATGTAGAAAAGATTTGTAATAAAAGTTAGAATAACTTAACTATGATTATACAAGCAAAATATTTTAATAAAGAAATAATGAGTAATAAAAAACTTGTTTCTTTTGATGCAGATGGTACTTTAGTTGAAAGTAAAACACAGATGTCACCAAGCATGGCTGAGGCATTTAATCTACTACTGGAAAAATACTTAGTAAATGTTATTTCTGGTGGTAAATATTCAATATTTGAGGATAACATACTAACCCAAATTACAACTGACAATAATTTACTAAAAAAATTAACACTTTCACCAACTTGTGGTGCTGTTATGTATGTACATAATAATAAATCTTGGACACATAGTTATAAAGATGCACTTGAAAAGGATACAATTACAAAAATATTTAATGCATTTGATTATGCAATGAAAAAGTTTGGTCATAATCCAGAAGCACTTTATGGGGATATTGTTGAAGATAGAGAAACACAAGTTACTTTTTCAGCATATGGTCAGATGGCACCACTAGAACTTAAAAACACTTGGGATCCTACACAAGAAAAAAGAAAGGAAATGATTAAATACTTAAATGAAAAACTTGATAACTTAGATATTAAAATTGGTGGTACAACCTCGATTGATATTACAAAAAAAGGAATTAATAAAGGTTATGGAATCAAAAAACTTGCAGAATTTTATAAACTAGAATTATCTGAGATATTATTTATAGGAGATGCAATTTTTGAAGGAGGAAATGATAAACCAGTTGCTGATATTGGTGTTGATTCAATCCAAGTTGCAAATGTACCAGAATGTGAAAAAATAATCAGAAAGATAATTAGTTGATCGGCAAAGTAAACCAAAAAGTACTACCCTGGTCTTTTTTGCTAATTATTCCTATATCCCCACCATGTAGCTCGACTATACCTTTTGCTATTACAAGTCCAAGACCCGTTCCTTTTTGTGTAGAATCAACAGGCTTTGAAACCTGTTTAAATTTATGAAAAAGTTCAATTTGTTTATCATCATCAATACCTACCCCATGATCTGTCACGCTAATTTTAATATATCCATCAAAAGGGCTAACTTCAACAACAATCTCACTACCCTCTGAAAACTTTATTGCGTTAGAAATAAAATTGCCAAGCACATGTGCAATTCGCTCTTTATCAAATGGTATAGTTTCAGGCACTCTATCTGAAACATCTAATTTAAAACTATGACCAGATTCAGCTGCAAAATCAGAAAACAATGCAATCTGCCCCTCTATAACTTCAGTTATACTATTAGCCTCTTTAGTAATCTGGAATCCACCCGAACTAATCTTACTCGAATCTAATAAATCATTTACGATACAAAGCATTCCTTCTGAGGCTCGTTTAATTTCATCTAATAATTGAACTTTTTTTGATTCAGATAATTCGTTTTTATGTCGTGCTAAAATATCTGCACTACTATGTATAATAGATAGTGGTGCTCTAAGTTCATGCACCATTAAGCCTATAAACTCTTCTTTTTTAATATCCTTATCCATTTACAATTGATAAAACCTTTTCTACAATCTCTTCTGGCACAACATTGTGTTTCATAATAAAATCTTCAGCACCATTTTCAATAGCCTCGTGTACATTTTCCTGAGTCCCAAAGTTAGTAAGCATAATAACAGGAATCTGATTTACAGTACTATCTGCCTTAATATCTTTTAGAATCTCTAAACCTGTTTTTTCAGGAAGCATAATATCTAACAATACAGCATCAGGCTTTTCTTCTTTGATCTTGTCAATTACTCCTGTGCCTACCTTGTGCCAAGCAACGCTGTGACCATTTAAATCAAATTCTGTGGAGTAAAGGTTATATAATGATTCATCATCTTCGACTAATAGTATATGCATAATATGTTTAGAATTTATTACTTACTTAATAGTATTGATAATTACTATATATGTAAAGTCAATTAACTTGTGGATTATTTAAAGGTTTTTTTATATACTTTTACAATGAACAAAAACCTGTCTACAATAATTGTTTCTGTTTGTATCATAGTTTCTGCAATCTTTCTTTCACTCACATATTTTGTCTCAAAAGGAAAAATAGAAAATCCAGTTACCTCGTTTTCTGAAAAAATCAATAAATCTAAAACACCCACAGACAATTTTGCAGGCAAAGATGCCTCGGACAAATTTGCTGGTACAAAACAAGCAACCGAAAATAAAGATTACCTTTACTCATTACTAGTATTAGGTAATGACAAGCGCTACGACTCACAGCAAGGCTTTAGAACAGACACAATTATGGTAATTACTATTAACAAAAACACTAACAAAGTTTTGTTTACCTCAATTCCCCGTGATACTTATATAAATAAAGACAGAATCAATGCCGCATATATTGTAGGAGGAATAGAAGAAATTAATAAACAGGTAACAACTATTACTGGTTTAAAAATTAATAACTATGCAATGATAGATTTTGCACACTTTGTAGACTTGATAGATGCAGTTGGTGGAGTAAAAATTACAGTTCCAGTTGGATTTACAGATGAAACATATCCTAACGATAGACAAGGTGGAGATGGAATACACACAGTAACAATTACAGCAGGTGAACAGGTTATGGATGGTGAAACTGCTTTAATCTATTCTCGAAGTCGAAAAGGAAGCAACGGGCAAGGCTCAGACTTTAAACGAATGGAAAGACAACAACAAATCTTAAAAGTATTACCAGCCAGCTTTTTCCAAGCTCGCAACCTTGAAACTAATAACGCAAAAGCTATTTATACTAAAACTACTCAGTTAATGGAGATAGATCTAACATTTGAAGAGTTTGAGGTGTTGTTTGATATGTTAAAAGATCACAACAAATATACTTTTGAAAACTTAGTATTATCGACAAGTAACTATATGTATAATCCACCACTAGCAGATTATGGTGGAGCATACGTACTTCGTCCAAATGACGAAAGTTATCAAGAGATTAGATTAGTAATTTTAAAGCTTATTGATTAGCCCAAGTTCGTCATTGCGCCATGCCCACCTTTGAAGGGAATCGAGCTAAGCTCGATGTGGCAATCCATAATTGATTAACCCTTAACAAAAGTTAAAGCTATTCCTTTCTTACCAACTCTACCTGTTCTACCTATTCTATGAATATAGTCGTCGTAAGTTTCAGGTTCATCGTAGTTAATAACATGGCTAACATCTTTAATGTCAATTCCTCTAGAGGCAACATCGGTCGCAACTAAGATATTAAACTTGTTAAACTTAAAGTTAGAGATAACTCTTGTCCTTTTATACTGACTCTTATCACCATGAATGCTATCAACCTTAAACCCTCTTGTTTCAAGCTCTTTAGAAACACTGTCAGCTCCTCTTTTCGTTCTTGAAAAAATCAAAACCTTCTTAAACTCTTCTTTTATTAACAGTTCGTGTAGTTTCTCCATTTTCTGGCTCATATTAGAAACCCTAACAACATCTTGATCAACATTATGTGCAGGTGAAACCTTTTCAGCTTGAAATTTAACTGGATTTTTTAGTAACAGTGCAGCAACTTTCTCAGCTTCTACAGACATCGTTGCAGAAAAGAATAAAGATTGCTTTTCAGATCTAAGCTTAGAAGTTAAAAACTTAACATCATCAACAAATCCCATGTCAAGCATTCGATCAACCTCATCTAAAACAATATTATTAAAACCATCAAGTCTTAGCATTCTTCTTTCTTCTAAATCTTTAAGTCTACCTGGTGTTCCAATTACAAACTGAGGCTGTTTTTTAAGTAAATAAACCTGCTTGCTCATACTTTCACCACCAATAACATCAACAGATCTAACGTTCATTCCAAAAGTCAATGCAACAAATTCTTCTCGAATCTGTTTAGCAAGCTCGCGAGTAGGAACAATTATTAAACATTTTTCATTTAGATTTTTAACAGCCTTGTTTATTAGAGGAATTAAGAAAGCAGCAGTTTTACCACTACCAGTACTTGCCACACCTAACACGTCATGACCCTCCATAATACTTTTAACAGTTAAATCCTGAATCTTAGTTGGATATGTATAACCTTTCTGTAAAATATTTTTCTGTAATTGTGCGTTTAGATCTAGATCACTAAACTTATATGAATCTATAAAGATAGACGGTACTTCGTAACCCTCTACAGCCTTAGAGATATACATAGAATGATTTATTCTCTGAGCACTATATCTTCGTCCACCACCTCGGTTTCTGCCATTTCCTCTAAATCCAGAACTTCTATAGCCTCCACCCGCACTTGTTCCTCCTCCACGATTTTCTGATCTAGAGTTGCTTGAAAAAGATGTTCTAGCTCCATAGCCAGTACCTCTGGGTTTACTTCTAAAAGATCTACCAGTACCACCACCATTACTATTACTTGAATAACTGCTTTTTACAGCATTAGATTTGTATTCCATATTACTTAAATTAAGCCCCTGATTATTACAGTTGGGGTTTTTCCATGATCAAAATAGATGTTTGGAAAATTAAGTATCGGAATAAAATTATAAGTTTATTACCACACCAAGAATCTACATTGAACACTAACAGTTAGTAATGATAGCATATTCATTTTAAAATACTAGCAAATGCTTTTTAGATTCAACAAGGTCGAATCTTTCCGCCACACACGTCATTCTGAATTTACTAGCGAAGAATCTATATTTTTATACTCCCCCGTCATTCTGAGGCTACTGACGAAAAATCTATTTTTATACTCCCCCGTCATTCTGAGGCTACCGACGAAGAATCTATTTTTATACTCCCCCGTCATTCCCGTGAAAACGGGAATCTATATTTTTATAAAAATAATTTGGTAGATAAATTGCTACAAATAATGTAGAATAACCGTTTGTAAGTTACAGTTAATAATTATTGAAAGAAATAGTTTTTGAGCCTGTCGAGAAATATAAAACAGTTCTTTAAAAAGAATTAATAATATCTGCATCAGTCATTGCGAATCTCATCTGACGAGATGTGGCAATCTAGATTACTTCACTACGTTCGTAATGACGAGGATTTAGATAAAATTTGTTAGTGGAATTTATGCAAAGGATATAAACTAAAGGCACATTGTTAGTTAAATATAGTAATATTATGATTTGGGGTCGGTAGCTCAGTGGTAGAGCACCTGGCTTTTAACCAGGGTGTCGAGAGTTCGATCCTCTCCCGACCCACCATCAAGCTCAGCTTGATAACCTATTTTTGTGGCCCCGTCGTCTAGTGGTTAGGATACTTGGTTTTCATCCAAGAGATCGCGGGTTCGAATCCCGCCGGGGTCACCAAATTTTAAAAAATTAATCAACATAATAAATGCGTAATATAAACTCAGTCTGTAAACACTGTAACAAAGCCATTACACACTCCCGAGGTGTGTGGGGATTTTACAATAGTGCTGATAGGTTCCCCCGAAACAAAGCTTCGGGACTAGTCCCGACTAGTGTCGGGGGAATCCCGCCGGGGTCACCAAAAGAATATGAAAAAGTTTTACATTGTTGCTTTAACTATAATAATCCCCGTAACTGTAATTTTTGGTATCTTATATGCCACAAAAAATACAACCAACCCCTTAGAATATCTATATTTAGAAATTTTCAGTTCTTTCAGTCTAGGTTTAGTAATTATTTTATTTGGAATTATTTTTGAAGATTTATGGCAAAGAGAAAAGAGCAAAAAAAGACTTAAAAGTGAATTAAACCTTATCAATGAGAACTTAAAAAATGTGTTTTCTAGAATAGAATCACCTTGGAATTTTGATAATACAACTCCTTCTTTTTACTTTGATTCCAGCCATATTAATAAAATTCATGACCTGCTATACGACAACAATCAACGGTGGTATAAATTCATTCTTGAATACAAAGAATTACTTAGAAAAGAATTTAAAAAATCTATAGTATTAACAAATCTTTATAAGTTTAATTCCATTTTTAACTTTGGACAAATCTTGGGAGAAAAAATTGATCAATCTGTTAAACAGCTTCTTCTTAACCCATCTTTAGCTGCCGACAAAAGACAAGGCAACATTATTGAGATACAGACTTGGAACGAATATTACGATCAAAATTTTTTATTTTATAGATCATGCTTTATTGAAATTGATCAAAATAGTGTGTTTTTTGAATCAATTAGGTATATCAACACATCTATAAATATGCAGCGTATTGAGGGAGCGTATAGTGAAGCAAACCTATTACTAGATTCTAGGAGTTCATCATACACTGAATTAAAAAAGGATATTTTAAAACTTAGAGAAACTAGAAAACAACTCTTAAAATTATCTGAAAAAATGTATAATGTATTAGTAAAATAATAAAATAACCATATGAAAATTATAGTTTATTTACTTCTGTTTTTAGTTCTATGGAAACCTGTAATTGGTTTTATTGTGTACCTTATAGTTTATGGATTAATGATTGTATGGATACTTTTTGTCCAAACATCAAGCAAAATTATAGTAAAAAATGACGATAATAAGTACACTGAGCAGGAAATTCAAGCTATTGAAAAATATCACATATTTTTTCGATACCCTGTGATTAGTAGGTCATTGTCAGCAATGTTCTCAGGATTTCAGTTAGCTGTATTTGTATTAACTCCATATCTAATATATAGAGGCTACTGGATACCTGCCATTATTATAGCGATTTCATACTTTATTTCTCCACAATTTTCAGTCACTTTAGATCCACAGTTTTTTTTGCATGACAATTTAGATAAAGGAAAAATTAAAGAAGGTCATAAGTTTTATGGAAAATTTAAGGAGGAAATTACTTCAATTGATTCCGCATTAGGTAAAATGTATTTAAAACAAAAAGATAATCAAACAAATTGAAATGGATAATACAAATCAAATAAAAGATGAACTTAATATCTTAAATAATACTTTGACAAATTATATACAGGTACATGATGCTGTTTTTAAACAAAAACTTGGTGAAGAACTTAACTATGTAGAGATGTTGAATCAATTAGAAACGACTATAAATAGTACACAAACTACAAAAAAGTCTTGGAAGATTATTTAGAAATTGGAAATATATCAATACTATATTGTGTAAAATTACTTGAAGCACAAAATAAACTCCTTTTAATTCTCAGAAAATTACAAGATAAATCACAAGGGAAAAAGTATGGATTTTTTGAGTATCACCGAGATACTAGAGCATATAAAAGATTAGTATCATCATACTTTGATCTTGGAAATGGTCTAAATAATTTCATGAGTACATTATAGAGTTTTTATTAAATATGTTATCTCATCAAGAATTTTTGTCAATTGGAAAATAAAATTGTGCATTATTAGGTAGCTGTAATAGTTTAAAATTGTGCACTTTAGTTAAAAAAAATTAATACATTAATTACTGTTTTTAGTTCGGTAACTAACACCATCAATTTCAAAAAACACCCCCACGGAGCAAGCTCCGTAGAAGTCCGCATATTTGTGACAAAATTATTCGAGTTAATATAACAAAGT
>Ga0210019_1003509_pt1 | contig 14352 bp, 14 predicted proteins | sample CryGeyCG2114_020_2_FD_183969 | JGI IMG/M metagenome (GOLD analysis project Ga0210019, IMG submission 183969) | Groundwater microbial communities from aquifer - Crystal Geyser CG11_big_fil_rev_8/21/14_0.20 (SPAdes) (version 2) | ecosystem: Environmental > Aquatic > Deep subsurface > Groundwater ...
TTGTCCGCGTTCTTCCGGAGAGGCCACGAATTGCACGCGGCCGGAATTGAGTAGGGCCGCTTCCCATTCTTTGGTGATCACTTGCGTATTGATGTGCTCGCCGGTGCGGTTGGCGATCTCCCCGATGATCACCGTCGGGTTGCGGCCTTGGGATTTCATAAAATTATCCAGCCACGGTTGGGCCAAAACATCCTGAATCAATTCCCGCGAAGCCATGCGGACATCCGTGTCATTCCATCCTCCGCTCAAATCGATTTGCGTGTCGCGATTGACGCGGGCAACTTTCGGATTGGATGAGCAGCCGGTGATGAGGAATGCGGATAGAACGACAATTGCAAAGTTAAAATTTTTCATGTGATTCTCCTTTTGTTGTCATTGCGAGGAGCGTCTTTTGTCCCCTGAAATCGCTTTGCGATTTCGGGGATTCAATCCCGGAAAAGCTTTGCTTTTCACGGGACGACGAAGCAATCTCGTAACGATTGCTTCGCTCCCTTCGGTCGCTCGCAATGACATTAAACATTTTCCCTGATTCCAAATCCTATTTCCGATTCCGCCACCTGCTTGTCGCTGACGAACGCCTTGGCTAAAATGAACCCGCCGGTGGACAGCATCCGGATCGTTGTGACGTCCAGGCGCAATTGGTCGCCGGGAATCACCGGATGCATGAATTTTGCCGTCACCTTCGCCAAATAATACGTGAACTTTTTGCCGTGCATATTTTTGCTGTAATAAAAATAAATGCACCCGGCCTGAGCCATGGCTTCCGTGATCAAAACGCCCGGCATGACTTTCTGATGCGGAAAATGTCCGACGAAGTATTGCTCGTTGATCGAGACATTTTTAATCGCGACCAGTTTTTCATTGGGTTCAAGCTCAGTCACGCGGTCGATCATCAAAAACGGAAAACGGTGCGGAATGATCTCTTTGATTTGCCGAATATCGAGTTCCATGCCTGCCTCTTTCATTCTGTCATTGCGAGGAGCGAAGCGACGAAGCAATCTCTGCAAAGATTGCTTCGCTCCTTTCAGTCGCTCGCAATGACATATAATTTTAAGATTTCATCGCCAGCCCGCCGTCGACAACGATGATCTGTCCGGTCAGATAACGGCTGGCATCACTGACGAGAAACTCCACGCAATGGGCCACATCTTCCACAGACCCGATGCGTCCCAGCGGAATTTGTTTGTTAACCGCCTGCTTTTGTTCGTCGCTGAATTTCGAAATCATGTCCGTTTCAATGAATCCCGGCGCAACCGCGTTGACGCGCACACCGTGGCCGGCGACTTCTTTGGCCAGAGCTTTGGTGAACGCGTTCATCCCGCCTTTGGCCGCGGAATAATTCGTCTGGCCGGGAAGTCCGATCACACCGCTGACCGACGACATATTCACAATCACACCGCTTTTCTGTTTCATCATCGCAAACACACAGGCGCGCGCCGCGTGAAAAGCGCCGCTCAAGTTCGTTTGAATCACATCATCCCAATCTTCCCGGGACATCATCATCAAAGCTTTGTCGCGGATGATTCCGGCGTTGTTAACGAGAATGTCGACGCGTCCGAATTCTTTTTGCACGGCGGCGATCCACTCTTTGACGGCATCGAAATCTTTAATGTCCACCTGACGCGATTGGACACGCCCGCCGAAAGGTTTCAATTCATTCTCAAGTTCCATTGCCGCGGCGGCGTTGGATTGGTAATTGAACGCCACGTCGCAGCCGAGTTTGGCCAGACGCATAACAACGGCTCGCCCGATGCCGCGCGAGCCTCCGGTGACAATCGCTACTTTATTTTTGAGAGGCTGGTTCATTTTTTCCTCATTGAACTCCCCCCAACCCCCTCTTTCATAAAGAGGGGGGATTACAAGTGCCTGGTTTTTCTTCCCCCTCTTTATGAAAGAGGGGGACCGAGGGGGTGTTCTATTCCTGATACCTCGACATCACCATGCAATGCTGATTTCCCGTCGGACTGAAGGTGTTGATCAAAATATTATTCAAACGCGCCGAACGGGACTGGTTCGGCACATAATCCAGATCGCAATCCGGATCCTTCTCCTGATAATTCACCGTCGGCGGAATGAAATCATGTTCGATCATTCCCACCGCCGCCGCAGCCGCCATCGCGCCGCATAAACTGTACGTTTCACCCACCATAGATTTGATAGCAGGAATGGGGATTTTATAAGCGCGCTCACCGAACACCGCTTTGATCGCGCGCGTCTCAACGACATCCGCAGACTTGACCGAATTGGCGTTAGCCAGGATGCAGTCGATGTCGTTAATGCCAAGTCCGGCGTTGTCGATGGCATTTTGCATCGCTTCAATCATGCCTGTGGCTTTAGGATTGTACTTGCCCATGCGAAACGGATCAAACGCATAGCCGAGACTTTTGGCTTCGGCGTAAATTTTGGCGCCGCGCGCTTTGGCGTGCTCCAGCTCTTCAAAAGCCAGAATCACCGCGCCCTCGCCGAAGAGGATACCGTTTCTACGCCGGTCGAACGGGCAATTGACAAATGGTTTTCCGTCGGATCCGGACAAGAATTTGAGCGCGTGAAATCCCATGAAGGAGTGCCAGCACATCTCTTCCACACTTCCGACGTAGACGATGTCGGAATCTTCATCATCGATAAAATCAATTCCGTACTCAAATGCGTCGAATGATGATGTGAATCCCGTGGAAATCGTGGAATTGAAACCCTGGATGTTTTCCCAGATGGAAATCTGACTTGACGGCGAATTGATGACGGTGTTGGGAAATAGCGCGGGGTTGGGCGCGCGCGGGCCTTCGCGGAGCGTGACTTCATCATATTCGGCGATGCTTTTGAGACTGCCGAAGGTGGTGCCGACGGACACGCCGAGCCGATCAGAATTTTCATCGGTGATCTGGAATTTTGAATCCTGAACCGCCATGCGCCCGGCCACGATCATCAGCCGCGTGGCGCGGTCCAGAAGCCGCAGGCCTTTCTTGCCCATGAGGATGGAGGCGTCAAAATCTTTGACTTCCGCGGCGATGTTGGTATTGAACTCACTGGCATCGAAGAGCGTGACCGGCGCATGGCCGGTCTTGCCTTCTTTCAAAGCCGCCCAGAATTCGTCCTTGCCCGTGCCGTTAGCAGCTAAAACTCCGACCCCTGTGATGACAACGCGTTTTTTCATAATTTTGATTTCACAACTCCGATACTCTGAACTCCCCCCCACCCCCTCTTTCGCAAAGAGGGGGAGAATCCTCTCGCGGGACATTCCCCCTCTTTATTTTAAAGAGGGGGCTAGGGGGAGTTCTTTAAAATATATTTTGCCAAAACATCCGTCTCGACATTAACAGAATCACCAGCCTTCTTCGCACCGAGATTTGTGACTTTCAACGTAAACGGAATCAGATAAACCGAAAACAATATTTTCGTCACTCTTCCAACGGTCAGACTGATGCCGTTAACTGTGATTGAGCCTTTCGGCACCACATACGGCGCAATCGTCTTATTCATCGCGAATTGGTATTCAATGAACTTACCGTCTTTAACGATCTTTTGAATCTTGAGGACCGCATCGATATGCCCCGTTACGAAATGCCCGCCGAGACGGTCGCCAAACTTCAAAGCCCGCTCACAATTCACGCGGTCACCCGCTTTCAAATTTCCAAGCGTCGTGACCTTCAAAGACTCGAGCATGATATCAAAGAGAAGCGCGTTCTTCAACGTCTTCGTCACCGTTAAACACGCGCCATCAATAGCCACGCTGTCGCCGGGTTTTGTGCCGGAAAGAATCTTCTTCCCTCTGACTTCCAGCGCTGCCAGCTTGCCTTTGCGCGTCAATGATCTGACAATCCCCGTCTCTTCAACGATTCCTGTGAACATAATTGACATCCGCTTCGATGAACAAATCTTCGCCGATTTTTTCCATCTTCCCAAACTTCAACCGTAAACTTTTGTTAACATCTTTCACATTAACGCCGACAACTGAACTTTTGGCTTCGCGGTCGCCGATGATTTTTGGGGCCATGTAGATGCGCAGGCGATCCACCAGTTTGTCCTTGAGCGCCGATCCGATGACGTGACTACCGCCTTCCATCAAAATGCTCGTGATCTCGCCTTCAGCTAATATTTTAAATAAGCTCTTCAAATCCACACGACCGTCTTTCAGCGGACAGACGATAACGGTCACACCTTTGATTTGAAACTGTTTAATTTTATTTGCGGACGCCCGCGAGGTTACTGCCAAAATCACGTCTTTAGCAGCCTTGCCGTTCTCGAAAATCTTCGCCGAGATTGACGTGCGCAGTTGAGAATCGACAACAATTTTCTTAAATCCGATTTTTCCCGGGGCGCTGAGCACGGGATTATCCTTTAAAACCGTATTGATGCCAACCAGAATCGCGTCAAAATTTTTTCTCAATGATTTCGCAAGGCGCCGGGTCTTTTCCGACGTGATCCATTGGGATGAACCTGAGGCCGTTGCGATCTTTCCATCCAGAGTCTGGGCGATTTTGGCGGTGACAAACGGCATTTTTTGAGTGATATATTTGAAAAACACTTCATTGAGCTTGCGCGCCTCCGCTTCTCCTATCCCCGTCGTCACTTTGATTCCAGCCTGTTTCATTTTGCGGATGGATTTGCCGGCGGTCAACGGATTTGGATCTTTGACGGCGATGATGACGTCTTTAAAATCATGTTCAATAACAGCATCGACGCACGGGGGAGTTCGTCCCCAATGATGACAGGGTTCAAGAGTCACATACAACGTCGAGCCTTTGACGCGCTCTTTCGTATTCTTGATCGCGGCGATTTCCGCGTGATCGCTTCCGGCTTTTGAATGCCAACCTTCACCAATCACGCGTCCATTTCTAACGATCACGGCTCCCGCCATCGGATTCGGCGATGTTAACGCGCGTCCTTTGGCAGCGAGATCAAGCGCACGTTGCATGTATTGTTCATGAATCATAAAAAATCCCAAATGACAAATTCCAAATAACAAACAAATTCAAAACACCAAATCCAAAATATTAAACATTTAAATCATTTGTTTGCTATTTGATGCTTGAATTTTGTGATTTTGCTCGAAGAGCATCCACCACATCCATCCCGACGGTGATTTTGCCGATGTGCGTCCACCCGCGGTTATCGCCATGCGCGTCGGAACCGCCGGTGACGATCAGTCCGTGCTTGCGCGCGATTTTTTCATAATAAAGACAAATCTTGTCGGAAATATTGGGATAGGACGCTTCCAATCCGCCCAGGCCGGCTTCGACGAAACTCGGGATACGTTCATCCACCAGCGTCAGCATCGGATGCGCCAACACGGCCACGCCGCCGGATTTACGGATGATTTCGATCACGTGCTGAGGTTCATCAAAAATTCCCGAAACATAACCCGGAGATGTATCGGACAAATATTTTTCAAACGCCGCCTGGCGATTTTTGGCGAAACCTTTGTCAACGAGAACCTGGGCCAGGTGTGGACGGCCGAACGACGCCTTTCCGATTTTCTCCGCCACATCGCTGATGGTGATGCCGTCGAGACCGATTTTTTTCAAACGTTCAATCATTTCTTCCATGCGGGCGATGCGTCGTTGTTTCAAATCCACCAAATAGTTCTTCAAGCCCGTATGGTCCGGATCCATCAAATATCCGAGGATATGAACGGTTTTCTTGTTGAGTTGCGATGAAAATTCCGCTGCCGGCAGAACTTCAATGCCGGAGCCTTCCGCGGCTTTCAGCGTCGGAAGATAGCCGTCCAGCGTATCGTGATCGGTGACCGCCACACACGCGAGACCTTTGGCTTTCGCCGCATTGATCACGTCCTGGGGCGTTAATGTGCTGTCGGAATAAATGGTGTGAAGGTGCAGGTCAGCCCGGAGCTGGGGATTGTTTGTCATGAGGAGCGGAGGTTTTTTCCAAAACCGGTCGTTCAGTTTTATGAATTTTATCGAGCACGCCGTTAACGAATTTTCCGGATTCCAGGTCGCCGTAACGCTTGGCCAGTTCAACCGCTTCGTTAATGGCCACTTTGGGAGGAATGTCGTCGGTGTAAAGAAGCTCAAACGTTCCCAGCCGCAGAATGTTGCGGTCGACCGCGGCCATGCGTTTGATCTGCCAGTTGGTGGCACAGGCGGAAATCAACTCGTCGATCCGCGGCAAATTCTGTTCGATACCGCTGACCAGCCGCTGCGTGAACAATTTCACCTGTGGATCCACCGTGCCAAAATCGGTCCAGAAAATTTCAGCGGATTCCCGGATGGCGCGCCGGGTGATTTCCGACTGATACAAAATCACTAATGCTTTCTGTCTGGCTTTGGTTCGTTTGCGCATTTTGAAAGAACGGTTTGGTTTATGTAGGGGCGACCCCCTGTGGTCGCCCTCATGAGGGCAGGCGCAGGGGCCTGCCCCCTACGGATATTTTAAATTGTTTTCAAAACCTTTATCATCTGCAACGCAGCCTTCGCCGCATCCACACCTTTGTTATTGCCTTTGAGTTCGGACCGTTTCTGAGCCTGGCTGATTGTGTCCGTCGTTAAAACGCCGAAAATCACAGGTTTGCCGCTCATCAACGCCGCTTGCTGAATGCCGTAAGCAGCGCTTTTGCACACCAGCTCGAAATGAGATGTGTCCCCGCGGATCACCGCGCCCAAACCGATCACGGCATCGATGGTTTTCTTTTTCGCAAGCGTCAGAGCCGTGAGAGGAATCTCGCACGATCCCGGCACATGAACCACCCGGATATTCTTCTCAGGAACGCCCTGCTTTTTCAACTGCGCCAAACATCCGGCCAGCAGATTTCTGGTGATGAAATCATTAAAATCAGCGACGACGACGGCGATGTTGGCGGAATTCTTTTTCATATGGATTGTAGGGGCAATTCATGAATTGCCCCTACGAAATTTATAAAATATGCCCCAGCTTATCTCTCTTCGTTGACAAATATTTCTGATTCACAGCATTATGCGGAATTTGCAATGGCACGCGCTCGGAGACCGACAGGCCGTAGCCTTCCAGTCCGACGATCTTGCGCGGATTGTTGGTCAACAATTTCATCTGCCGCACACCGAGATCATTTAAAATCTGCGCGCCCAGACCGTAATGGCGCAAATCCGGCTTAAAACCCAAAGCTTCATTGGCCTCGACGGTGTCCATGCCCTGATCCTGCAAATTGTAAGCCTTGAGTTTATTGATGAGCCCGATCCCGCGGCCTTCCTGTCTCATATAAATGAGAACCCCGCGGCCTTCGGCGGCGATGGCCCTCATCGACGCGTGCAACTGCGCGTGGCAATCACAGCGCAGAGAATGGAAAACCTCACCGGTCAGACATTCGGATTGCACGCGCACCAGCATTGAACTGGTCGGATCAACCTCTCCCATCAGAAGAGCGATGTGTTCCAGGTTATCCACGGTCGAACGGTAAGCGATCATGTGGAACTCACCGTATTCCGTCGGAAGTTTGGTTTCCACAATCCTCTCCACCAGCTTTTCCGACTGGCGGCGGTATTCAATCAGACTGTTGATGGTGCAAATTTTCAAATCGTGATGTTTGGCAAACTTTTTGAGATCATCCGTGCGAGCCATGGTCCCGTCTTCATTCATGATTTCGCAAATCACACCGGCGGACGTCAATCCTGCCAGGCGCGTCAAGTCAACGGCAGCTTCCGTGTGTCCGGCGCGAACCAGCACTCCGCCTTTTTTGGCGCGCAAAGGAAATAAATGTCCTGGCGTGACGAGATCAGACGGTTTGGAATTCAGATCAATCAAAACTTTGACCGTGCGGGCGCGGTCAGCTGCGGAAATCCCGGTAGTCACGCCCAAGGCGGCATCGACGGAAATCGTCCAGGCGGTGGTGTCTTTCAAATGCTTCTGATTGACGTCCATGCGCATCGGATAAAGCTCAAGATGATCCAGACGCTCGGATTCCATCGGCACGCAGATTAAACCCCGGGCGTAACGCGCCATAAAATTGATCTGTTCCGGCGTAACCGTGTCCGTAGCGCAGAGAAGATCACCTTCATTTTCGCGGCCTTCGTCATCCATCACGATAACCAGGCGGCCGGCGCGCAACTCATCGAGAATTTCGGAAATCGGGCTGAAAACCATGTCGGATTGGGATTTGTCCATGCTCATAATTGAAAATTCAAGAAGGTTAATAGGAAACGACATCATAGGGAAAGCCAGCGAGGTTGTCAAGCGTTTCACCCCCGACATTTTGAAAAATCGCTTCCGCAAACAACTTCCTTAATTATAATGTCCTCACAACCTAAGGAGCTTTCATGAGTAAAGAACAAACCATCATTAATCTTCTCATCGGCCAAAAGAAAACCCTGGCCGCGGCCGAGTCCTGCACCGGCGGCCTTCTCTGCCACCGGTTGACCAATGTCCCGGGCAGCTCAAAGGTTCTTCATCTGGGCATCTGTACTTACAGCAACGAATCCAAAATCCGGCTGCTGGGTATTCCTTCTTCTCTAATAAAGACTCACGGAGCCGTCAGCGAAGAGGCGGCGACTCTGATGGCAGAAAACGTCCGTAACATCCAAAACAGCGATTACGGCATCGGCATCACCGGCATTGCCGGACCCGAAGGCGGAACCAAACCAAAGCCGGTCGGCCTGGTCTTTATCGCGCTGGCAACCAGGGATGAAAAACTCTGCCTGGAGTGCCGCTTCAGGGGTGAACGCGCATCCGTCAAGAAACAAGCCGCCGACCAAGCCATGGATTTGCTGCTGGAATTCCTCGCCTGATCTCACCTAACCCTTTGGAAATGAAAAATATCCGCTCTAAATCCCGGGTCAAAATTTCGTAATTTTTTATTGAAACAATCCTGCAGCATCCTATGATGCTGGCAAGTATCAAACTTTATAAACCTTTTTCAAAGGAGGGCAATTATGGGAGAATTTTTTGCCTCACTGCAGGCCACCATGGGCGCTTCCCTGCCCGGCATCATCGGAGCATTGGTTATTCTCACCGTGGGATGGTTCCTGGCAGTCCTCGTCAGAATACTGTTAAAAACACTCTTCGAGTTGATCTATCTCAACAACATCGGCGGAAAAAACGGCAAGGGCTCAGCTGAGCTGATTAATGGGCTGGCCACCGGCGGATACCTGCTGGTTCTTTTGGTCACCCTTGTCGCGGTGTTCAACCAACTGCAACTGGATATGTCCTCTCCCCTGATTCAAAACTTCACCCTCCAAATCATGACTTACCTGCCGAACATCCTCGGCGGCTGTATCCTGATTCTGGTGGCATGGTTATGCGCAACCTTCCTCAAACAAATCCTTGGCACCGGACTCAAGAGCATCGGTCTGGATAAAAAAATTCCTTCCGAAGAGCCGTTGAGCGGAACCGTGGCTGAAATCATTTATTGGTTTACGCTGCTGTTATTTGTTCCCGCAATCCTTGGCGTTTTCCAATTGAATGGCCTGCTGGCGCCGACCCAGGCGATGGTTGGTAAAATCCTGGGGATACTTCCGAACCTCTTGGCCTGCGTCCTGATCATCATCCTGGGATGGTTCGTAGCAAAAATCCTCAGCGAAGTCGTCTCCAACCTGCTGGCCGCCGGCGGAGCGGATAAACTCGGCGAAAAAATCGGATTCACCGGCCAGATGAAAATCTCCGCTGTCGCGGGACTGGTGGTTTACTTCTTCACTCTGATCCCCGCCATCATCGCCGGTCTGGATGCCATCCAGATTTACGCGATCTCCAAGCCCGCCACGGATATGCTCCATACGATGTTCAGCGCGATTCCCACTATCATAGCGGCAATCGCCATCGTGATCGTCACCTATCTGGTGGCTAAACCTGTTAGCGGATTCGTCAGCAATATTCTGGCCGCCGCCGGGTTCAACCGCCTGCCGGATAAACTTGGATTGGGCGGATTGAAAAACGCTTCACAACTGGTCGGCAACATCATCGTCTTCTTCATGCTGTTGTTCGCCATCGTTGAAGCGGCCCAATTGCTCAACTTCCAAAGAATTTCCGATATCCTGGCCATGCTGATCAATTTCGGCGGACAAGTTCTGCTGGGCAGCGTGATCATCATCGTCGGACTTTGGATCGCCAACATCGCCGCATCATCCGTCAATAAAGCTTCCAATGACGGGGATACACCCTTGTCCGGCCTGGTGAGAACTCTTGTTCTCATTCTCGCCCTTGCCATGGGTCTTCGCGCTATGGGATTAGCTAATGACATCGTGAATATGGCGTTCGGGTTGACTCTCGGCGCCGTAGCGGTGGCTTTTGCCGTAGCGTTTGGTCTCGGCGGGCAAGATGCGGCCGGCAAGCAGATCAAAATCTGGCTGGCAAAGTGGAATAAAGAATAAACGTTGAAAGGATTCACTCAAAAGGCATGGACCGAAAGATTCATGCCTTTTTATTTTAACGAATACCTAAGAGAAGGATTTGCATGACGGCGTTGGTGTAGACGCCGGCGAGGATGTCATCGAGCATGATGCCGGTGGAGCCGCCGGCGGATTCGAGCTGACGAATACCGAGGACTTTTTTGATGTCGAAATAGCGGAATAAAAGAAAAACGGCTGCCGCCGTTTGGAGATTGATCACAGGCAAAAAAAGAAACGCGGCCAGAACTCCCGCGATTTCATCGATCACGATGAAGCCAGGATCTTGGCGGCCGGTTTCATCTTCCATGATGCCGCAAACAATCCAGCCTAGAATCATCACCGCGGCAAAAGCCAAAATGTGGGCGCGCACCGTGGGCTGCCAAAGCGCCATGAACATACAGACCACAAAACTCGTTACAGTCCCCGGAAGTTTCGGCGTATATCCCAAATAAGATCCGGTGGCTAAAAACTTTGCCAGAGCTTTCGGAAACCGCCGCGCTTTCTTGGCGCGTTTGAATTGCGCCAAACTGTTTCCAACGACGGACAATCCCGATTGAAGCGTTAAAACCACAACCGCGAGCATGCCGATAAAAATTCCATTCATCCAAACGTGATTCAAATTTCCGGACCAACCGCCTGCGGCCAGAATCAAATACACCAAAATGGCGATGATCACAATCATCTGGAGAGTGGTCTTCCATTTTCCGGCTGTCTCGGCCGCTAAAACCAGTCCCTGGCCTTTAGCCCACAAACGAAAGATCGTGATGCCAATCTCCCGTCCGGCAATAACCCAGAACATCCACAATGGGAACAGATGCATCCACGCAAAGATGCCGAACGCCGCCAGGGTCAAAACCTTATCGGTGATCGGGTCCATCAATTTTCCGAAATTGGAATAAAGGTGATGTTTCCTGGCCAGATATCCGTCGAAATAATCTGTGATGGCGGCGACAATGAAAACACACAGCGCCTGAATTTTGGAATCAAGCCCCGGTTGAATCAATAAATAGAGAAAAAGTCCTGCCAGCGGAATGCGAATCAAGGTGAGAATATTAGGAAAGTGTTTGAACATATCAAGAACTGTCATTGCGAGGAGCGTTTTTGCGACGAAGCCTGTCTGCCGACAGGCAGGCAATCTATAAGAGATTGCTTTGCTCACTTCGTTCGCTCGCAATGACAACCTGTTAAACCGTATGACCAACTAAATCATATTCTAAAGCATCATCAACCACGACATCGACAAAATCACCGGCCTTGAGCTTGCGTTCGGTGTGGACATAAACGATGCCGTCGACTTCCGGCGCATCGTATTCACTGCGGCCGAGATAAATGCCCTCGGTCTCTTTCTGTTTTTCATCAATCAAAACTTTCAGTCTGCGTCCGACACAGGAGTGTTGAATGTCTTCGGAAATATCCTTTTGAAGACTCATCACATCATGCATGCGCTGACGTTTGATTGTTTCAGGAACATGCGCTTTCATCTCGAACGCCGGCGTGCCTTCTTCTTTGGAATAGACAAACGTTCCGACTTTTTCAAAATGCACCACGCTGACAAAATCCTTCAGCTCCTGAAAATTCTCTTCCGTTTCCCCGGGAAGGCCAACAATGAATGTCGTGCGCAGGCTTCCCGTCGGCATGGCTTTGCGGAACTTTCCGATCAAATCTTTTGTGCCTTGGGTCGTGATGTTGCGGTTCATCGCCAACAGAATGTTGTCACTGATGTGCTGCAAAGGAACATCAATGTATTTGCAAATCTTCGGCTCACTGGCCATAACTTCGATCAATTCATCCGTGACGTGCGCCGGAAACGCGTAGAGCAAACGGATCCACTGAATATTTTTTGTGACAGGAATGATAGCTTTGAGAAGTTTGGCTAATGATAATTCACGATACAAGTCCATGCCGTAAGCTGTAATGTCCTGGCCGATCAGATTGACTTCTTTGATTCCCTGCGCGTCAAGTCGCTTGATTTCTTCGACGACGGATTCAATCGTGCGGGAAACAAATTTGCCTTTGAGTTTTGGAATGATGCAAAAACTGCAGCGGTTGTAGCAGCTTTCGGAAATCTTAACGTAAGCGAAATGTTTCGGCACAAGACTCACATCGCTGGGAATGTCATTCTTGTCCAGCTTCTGCGCGCCCATGATGGCGTCGATGTCAGGAAATTCCACCGCCAGTTCTTTGGAATAGCGCTGAGCCAGGCATCCGGCCACGATCACGCGTTTGAGCTTGCCCTGCTTTTTAAGCTCCAGCAGTTGAACAATCATGTCCAGCGATTCTTTCTTGGCTTCGTCGATGAAGGCGCATGTGTTGACCACAGCCACTTCCGCCTGTTCAACATCCACAATTGTGTGGCCGCTGCGCTTCATGTTAGAGAGAATCGTTTGGGAGTCGACAAGGTTGCGCGCGCAGCCGAGATTGATCACGCCCACCTTCTGCCCCTGATTCATCCGCTGTTTTTTAAAATCGATTGTGGTTTTCATGGAATACCTAATAACATTTAAGGGTAACCATACGGTTACCCTTGCAAGCATTCGTAAGGGCAAGGCGCGCCTTGCCCTTACCAAATTATTTTGTGACCGTCATGCCGTCTTTGGTGATGACCAGCTTTTTGGCCTGGCGGTCGTCGCGTCCCAGCGTGCCGAGGAAACGGCCGTTGACTTCATATTCGAGCTGGTTGATGTTTTTCCCGGAAACTTCAATCGATTCTTTGGCGCTCCAGGACTCCGACCGGCCGGATCTCAGCGTCGATTGAAAGACCATCGCTCCGTCGGTCTTGACTTGAAACCAGCTGTCTTTGGCGGCGCGAACCGTCAGCGCGACTTTGGTGTTTTGTCCTGCGGTTGATGTTTCTTTTTTTGCTGCAGCTGCCGGAGCAGCCACGGATTTTTCCCTCTGGACGTCAGCCGGCTGTTCCTGCTTTTTCGATGAAGACTTCGTTGTTTCTTTTTTGACTTTAGATGCCGCCTTCTTGACTTCGGCTTTATCTTTTCTATCCTGCGATTGGGCGGAATACTTAGCGATCATTCCTCCGATGGCTTTGATGCCGGCCGCCGTCAAACGAAACGCCGTGACCAGCAGAATCAACACCACCACCGCAATCAAAATCTTTTTCAAAACCCCGGGAGTGAAAATTTTTCCGAGCCCGGCAACAAACGATTCTTTCGACGCATCCTCCGGCGCAGAAGAAATGATGGACAAGCGATCATCCGGAGATTGCGCCGGCTCAATCTTCTCTACGGCTTGCGGAACTTCGGCCAGGATCTCCTTTTCGTTGAGACCCAGATGCCTCGCGTAAATTTTCATAAACCCGCGCAGATAAAACGGCGAGAGGATGCGGACTTTGTATCCTTCTTCAATGGCTTTGAGCGCGTCCATCGGGATTTTTGTGGCTTCATGCACGGACTCCAGCGACACACTCTGCGCCAGGCGGGCCTGCTTTAACAAACGGCCGAATTTGCTTCCCGTTTGCTCTCCAGAATTACGGTTGTGAGACTGCGGATTGACCATCGCTCTTGATATTCTCCAATAACCACTTTTCTCTGTCGACGAGAAGGTCGCGCGCCTTACTGCCGCAATACGGGCCGACGATTCCATCCTGCTCCATCATATCGATCAAACGCGCCGCGCGTGTGTATCCGAGACGAAAACGCCGTTGCAAAATCGACACGGACGCCTGGTTGGTTTCAATCACCAGCCGCACAGCGTCATCATAAAATTCATCCTTTTCCATCGGCCGGCCCAACGGATCCGAGGCCTGCGCTTGGCTGTTCAAAATCGTCTCGTCATACTCGGGTTCCTGCTGTTTTTTGATGAAGTCAATAATGGTCGCAATCTCTTTGTCTTTCATGAAATTCCCCTGCCCGCGCGTCGGCTTGGGATCGCCCGGCTTGATGAAAAGCATGTCGCCCTTGCCCAGAAGACTTTCCGCGCCGTTCATGTCCAGCACCGTGCGCGAGTCGACTTTGGAGGCGACCTTGAACGAAATCCTGGCCGGGAAATTGGCTTTGATGACGCCGGTGATGACATCCACCGACGGACGCTG
>Ga0210019_1003510_pt1 | contig 14349 bp, 16 predicted proteins | sample CryGeyCG2114_020_2_FD_183969 | JGI IMG/M metagenome (GOLD analysis project Ga0210019, IMG submission 183969) | Groundwater microbial communities from aquifer - Crystal Geyser CG11_big_fil_rev_8/21/14_0.20 (SPAdes) (version 2) | ecosystem: Environmental > Aquatic > Deep subsurface > Groundwater ...
TTCGTGTTTTCGATGTTTACTGATTTACAAAATGAAACAAATTTTAAGGGTCAACCCCATGCCTATGCATAGATATGAGGGGTCAATCTTTAAGTTTTTCAGTAAATTTAGGGAGTTTATCATATATTCCCCATTTATAAAGACGATACAATGATTTAAATCTATCTGAAATGTCTGGATCTTTACTGATTTCCTCTATCCATTTAATAAATTGAGCTCTTTTATGTCCTATAAGTTTTTTATGAAAAAAGGGAATGATTATATCTTTTAATTGCTGGAAATCTCTAACTATAAGAATAGCTTGCGGTTCTCTTTTTGATTTATCTTTGCCTGAATGATATTTATATATTTTATTTCTTAATCCTAAATAATCTCTTATTTGTTCTAAGGATTTTGTATTGCGAGCAATCATTTTTAATTGGAAAGTTGGTGTTTTATTCCTATACAAACCAGAAGAGGTGAATCCAAAGTATCCATGACTATTAATCAACCAAACAATATAATCAGGAGTTGTTTCTGTTTGGTCTTCTGCTGATTTTAGTGTTAATATTTTGTTAGCCATGTTTAACAAATTACACCGTGTTCAAGTTTCTCTGGGGAACTTGAAATTATCTTAAATCATTTGTAAAATATTATCAATATGACCTTAAAACCAAACGCTATCCAGTTTAAGAAAAAGGAAATTGCTCTTACATTAGGAAGACTTGGCGAAAACATCGCCTGTGAATATCTTGTTAAAAAGGGCTATAAAATTATTGAGCGGAATTTTTGGCGGCCCTGGGGCGAATTGGATATTATTAGCAAGGCGCCGGAGAAAACCTTAGTTTTTGTAGAGGTCAAAACTATGTCTGGTAATGGCAGTGACGGACTTCAGCCAGAAGACCAGCTTACCAAAGCCAAATTAAAAAAACTCCAAAGAGCATCCTCTTTATACGCTGGCCATTATCCGGAGAAAATCAAAGACAATAAGGGCTGGAGAATCGACTTAATTGCGATTATCCTAAATGACGAAGAAAATTGCGATATAAAACATTACGAAAATATCACCTAAAAATTCCTAATGACTAAATGACTAATTTCTAATAACTAATAAAAAGACCTCGATTATACAACCAAGGTCTTTATTCCACCAAAAGGTGGAATATATATAAGGCCTACGGTTTATGTTGTTCTTGATGAGCTGCGACTAAAAGGTCTTGTTTTAAAAATTCCCTATGCCAAAAAGGCAATATTTTCAGCCAAAGATGGCAGGTACCCCTAAAATTAGACACAGAGTGTATTCCGCGGTATCCTGAAAATGTATGAAAGGATATCCATTGCTCACTCCTGAGCAAAAAAGGGAGATAATTGCCCGCATTAAGGAAAAAGGCGAAAGAGTGGCTGATTTAGCCAAGGAATATGGAGTTCAACCCAGAATCATCTCTGGCTATTTAAGCCGTTCTGGTCAAAGTTCTGGTACCTTGCTGGAATTATCTAAATTGAAAAGAGAGAAGGAAGCTCTTTTGAAAATAGTTGGCCAGCTAATAGTAGATCAGAAGTTGGGAAAAAAAATCCAGCGGTTGCTATGGCAATTAATCTGACAGCTCCGCCTAAAAGCAAGAAGGAATTAGCCAGACAATTAGCCATTAGCCATTTCCAGGCAAAGCCTTTATTACAAGCCCAAATTACCGCAAAAAGACTTAAAACTGAAAGCTGAAATTGAAAAGGTGATGGTCAAACACAAGGCTTAGGGACACAAGAGAATAGCTTTGGAGTTAAGTATTAACAAGAAAAGAATATTGCGGGTTATGAAGCTCTTTGGCTTAAAACCCCAAAGAAAAAGGAAGAAACCGGACAAACCCCAAGATCTTGGTCAAGCGGCCGAGGTTGTCGGCTGGGAGGTTTCAGTCAGACATAATACTGATTTGGTTGCTCAAGCTTTCTTTAACGCCTTAGAACATCATCCAGCTCCTCAAATCGCCCACTCAGACCAGGGTTCAGAATATCGCAACCAGATTTACCTCAATCTTCTTAAAAGTTTTAATGTTCAACCATCAATGTCAGAGAAAGCCAGGCCTTGGCAGAACGGACACAAAGAATCATTTTACTCTGGCTTTAAACTGGAGTTGGGACACCCAGAATGTTATTCAACTTTAGGAGAACTGATTGAAGCGATAGCTCAGCAAATCTATTATTACAACAATCAGAGAATCCATACTGCTTTAAAGGGTCCGCCAACTATCTTTGCCCAACGAATTGCTTTTCAAAAATTAATTAACAAGGTCGAATTTAATAACCTATTAATCCGGGAAGTCGCGAAAACACAATCTGTCTAAAAAATGGGTACTTGACATTTCGCCTAAATAAGTTTTGCCATCAGTTAGATATTGACCTAAGGCTTTGTTAATGGTTTGGAGTTCACTTAATCTTTTGGTATCTCTGGCTTGTTTCATAAATTGAGCGGGGTTAAGAACCAAAACAACAACCACAGCTAAAATGGCTAAAATACCAATGACAATAAGAAGTTCAATCAGGGTGAAGGATTGTTCTTTTTTAAGCATTTTTATCATTCAATTTTATCATTTAATTTGGCGCGGTTCAACCTTTTTATAGAACTCAATTATTCTTTGATTATTAATTTTTTCGCCGTGTTGGAATTTTATCCAAATGAAATTCTTTGGCAGAATTCTTTTAATTTTTTCAGCCCACTCAATTAAAACAATATTTCGGGAGTCGTTCAAAATTTCTTTTATTCCCAATTTTAACAGTTCGCTTGGTCTTTTAATCCGATAACAATCAATGTGGTAGACGGTTTGATAGCTTTTAGCTTTTAGTTTATAGCTTTTAGTAATAACAAATGTGGGGCTGGTGATTTTTTTTCTAACCCCTAAACCCCTTAAAAATCCTTGAACAAAAGTAGTTTTACCGGAACCCAATTCGCCGGTTAAAGCAAAAATTAAAGCGCTTTTAAGATTGCTTCGCCTTTGGCTTTTAGTACAAGATGCCAAAAGATTGGATAGTTTTTTTGTTTGATTTGAAGAATTTGTTTTATAAACAAAATTTGGCATTATTATTTAATGCTTCCCCATGGGGAAGCGCATCAATATCCTGTTTCAGTCCGATAGTAAATTTAATTTTTTAATAATAAAAACAAAAACAAAAGCCAAAACCAGAGCCAAAAAAAGACCGATAAATAAATTGGTTAAATTAATATCAGTCCTGTTAAGAGGACCAGTTGAAACTTTAGCAAAAGTGTCCTCTGATACTAAATTTTCTTTTTGGGTTGCTACGAAATTGGTTTTATTGGTTTTCCCGGGTGTGGGCTCATTAGTAAAAATAAATTGGCCATTTTGACTAATTAAACTTTTTCCTTCAGGAGCAGCAGCCGCAAATTCTACCTTATCAATTAAATTGCCTTTCTGGTCATAAAGAAAAAGCGTCTCAGCGTTATTATTTAAAGAGATTTTGGTAGTTTTATAATCAAGAACAGAATATTGGCCGGGGCCTATCTTATTTTTCAGAAAAAAAGCCTTACCTGAAGCATCTTTAATCTGCCAGCCGCTAAGGTCGACTGCTTCTTGGCTGTTGTTAAATAATTCTATCCACTCACCTTCTGTGTCTTTACCAATAGGATTTGGAAGAAATTCGGAAATAATCATTTATTAGTTATCTTTAAGTGTTTGTAGGCGGCTTCGGTGGTTACTCTTCCTAATGGCGTTCTCTGTAATAAGCCGAGTTTTATCAAATACGGCTCGTAAACTTCTTCGATTACTCCTTTTTCTTCGCTTAAAGCCGCGGTCAGAGTATTAATCCCCACCGGCCGATTATTGAATTTTTTAATAATCACTTCCAAAAGCCGGCGTTCGCAGGGCTCTAATCCCAAACAATCAATTTCTAAAAATTTCAGAGTTTCATTAACCGCATTATTATCAATAATTTCTAAATTATTAACCTCAATAAAATCTCTGACGCGCTTGAGCAGCCGGTTGGCGATCCGGGGAGTAAAACGAGAAACCCTGGCCAAGACCGAGACAGCCCCAGGCTCAATTTTCACTCCCATTAATCTGGCGGAGCGCTGGATGATTGTCTCGATTTCGTTTGTGGTATAATAATCTATTTGGAAAGTCGCTCCAAAGCGAGCACGAAGAGGGTTGGATAATAAATTGGGTCGGGTAGTGGCAGCGATTAAGGTAAAGGCTGGTAGATCTAAAGAAATCATCCTGCTGCCCAATCCCTTGCCAATAACTAAATGTAATTTATGAGAGTCCATTGCCGGATAAAGAACTTCTTCAATTTGCCGATTGAGCCGGTGGCATTCATCAATAAAAAGAACGTCCCGGTCTTCCAGGCTTGAAAGAATAGCGGCTAATTCGCCAACCTTTTGGATGGCTGGTCCTGTGGTAATTTTCAGGTTGGCGCTCATCTCTTTAGCCACCAGAGTAGCCAGGGTGGTTTTACCTAATCCCGTAGGCCCGTAGAATAACAAATGGTCAATTGATTTGTTTCTTTTCTTAGCCGCTCTTAAAATCAGATTAAGATTTTTTTTTATTCTTTCCTGGCCAATATAATCCGACCAGGAGGCTGGCCGTAAAAGTAAGTCAATAAATTTATCCTCGTCAGATGCGGATTTATGCAAAGTCGTTTTTTTGACACTATTGACTTTTTTCATAGAATATGCTATGTTGAAAACATGATTTAGACTGCCTGGGTCTGTGGGCAAATCAAGGAATTTCTTTCAGTTTTCGGAAGGCCTGGCTCTGGCTGGGCCTCTCCTCAGAGAAGTTCTTTTAATCTCTTTCTAATACAAGAGTTTTTATTCTCGTTTTCGAGAAAATGCCCACAGACCCGGGCAGTTTTATTTTTATAATTCTATCGGTCCGGTCGTTCCTTCAATCTCTTCAAAAGTGGTTATGCCGGAAATCACTTTTAAAATTCCGTCCTGCTGCATCGTTGTCATCTGATGCTGAACGCTGAATTCATGAAAAACCGTTTCACTAACCTGTTTTAATATCAATTCTTCTATTTCCGGATTAAGAACCAAAAGCTCGTAGATGGCGATTCTTCCTTTGTAGCCGGTGTCGTTGCAAACCGCGCAACCCTTGGGTTCAAAAAATTTTATATCTTTATACTGTTCTTTTTTTACTCTCGACGGGAGATTGTTTAAAAAAGCGTTAATTTTATCTTTGAGATTGTCGTCGATTTTAGCCGGGACTTTGCACTGGCCGCAAAGCCGCCTTACTAACCGCTGACCGATTATCAGATTTAAAGCTGGGCCGACGCTAACGGCTTTCACTCCCAAATCCAACAACCGTGGGATGGCGCCGCTGGCCGAATTGGCGTGGACCGTTGAAAAAACCAGGTGCCCGGTTAAAGCCGCCTGAATGCCGATTTCAACTGTTTCTTTATCTCTTATTTCGCCGACTAGAATTATGTCCGGGTCCTGGCGCATCAAAGAGCGCAGGCCATTGGCAAAGGTGTAACCAGCTTCTTCATCCACCTGGGTCTGCTGAATACCCTCAAGATGATATTCTATCGGGTCCTCAATGGTGATTATTTTAATTTCCGGGTTCTTTTTGTGCTTTAAAAACGCGTAAAGCGTGGTGGTTTTACCGGAGCCGGTCGGGCCGGTATTTAAAATCATTCCGTTCGGTCTTTTAAGTTCTTTTTTTATTATTTCCAAATCATCGTCCCGAAGGCCCAAGTCGGACAAAGAAAGGTTAATGGCATCCGGATCAAGAATTCTCATCACTACCACTTCGCCGAATTCCGAAGGAGCGATCGCCACCCTCACCTCAACTTCTTTACTGGGCAAATTAATGGTAAATCGGCCGTCTTGGGGCTCGTCATGAATGTTGATTTTAAGTGCCGAAAGCAACTTTATTTGGGAAACCAAATGTTCATAGACGTCTTTTTTAAGTTCTGCGAAAACATCATGGAGTAACCCGTCAATTCTTAATCTTAGTTTTACAAAATGTTCGGTGGGCTCAAAATGAATGTCTGAAGCCCGGTTAGCCAGAGCGCCGGCTAAAATTATTTCTAAAATCTCGCCGGCATAACTGATTTCGGTATTAAGCTTCTGAATTGAACTTTTGATGCTTTCTAGAGAGATGAGGGCCTTTCTCAGACCTGTTAGTTTTTCCTCTTCAATTTTAATTCGACCGGTAATCTCTTCGGGTTTTTCCGAAACAAATTTATAAAAGCTCCAAATATGCTGAAGTCCGCTTAAAGAAACAACAAAAATAGAAAGTTCGTAGCCCTGTGATTTTAATTTTTCAATAACTTCTTTTGCTCCGGATTCACTGGGGTCAAAAATTGCTAAAGCCACTTTCTTTTCTTTGATTTCAAAGGCGGCGACTTTGGCTTTTTGAGCAACTTCTTGGGGGATTAAAGCCAAGGCCTCGATGTTTATTGGCGCAGTGATTAAGCTGGCGTAGGGATAACCGCTTTTAGCCGCTCTCCTTTGGCTATCGCGTTCTTCGGCCTCTCGCCGCATCTGAGATAATTTTTCTTTAATTTTAGTTAAAGGATTTTTTGGGGACTGCATTAATGTTAAATATAAGATATAAAAGATAAAAAATCAAAGCCCCGTCACCTTAGAAGCACTTCGTTTTTCACAACGCCTTTAGCAAAACCATATTCTTATTGAAAAGATTTAACTTGGGAATGATGGCCGCTTGATAAGAAAAACGACTGGGCGTTGCTGTGCTTCTAAGGTGCGGGGCAAAGCCGCAATAAAAAATTCTTGGAAAAAAAGCCCCAACATGAAGTAAATGTTGGGGGGGCGGAAGGAGGTTTTAACAAAGGGAAGTGTCCCGAGGAGGGGAAGGACCCTTTTTTTATTTATACTCTTTCCGCCTTTTTATCAAAAGGCACAGCAGCGAAGATTTAAGGAACCAAAGAGGGTCCAAGTGGAAAAAAGTGGAATTTGGGGACATCTCAATGTTCCGGGTTTTTCGCTACTGTGCCGGATTTTCAATTTTCAAAAGCCGTCAGCTTACTAAAAATAATTATAGGGCTTTTCAAAAGTTTTGCAAGAGGCAGGCCTTGACAGAATTCCAAAAATGTGTATTATTAGAAGTAGAAAATTGTCAAAATCATAAGGAAGGAGATGATCAATGAACGGAAAATAAAAAGGAGGTGATTAGAATGAAAAAGATAGTTTTCAGTTTTTTGTTTTTGGTTTTGGGTTTATTTATTGGTTGCGCCCATATGGACCCAGCTGGTCCCCAAAACGAGCGCGAAGCGTTTCCGCTTCGCAATCAGGATCCAAGGTGGGGCATCATCGTCAACGAGGGAACTACCCATCTAAATATTTATATTTACGATGAAGCAAACCGCCTTGTTGAGCAAGTATACCTGGCTGGCGTTAATCGTAGCTTGACGATTAACAACCAGTACATCCCGAAATACTGGATTCGGCAATTGGAATATGGTAGTTATCGGGTAGAAATTTACCCGTTTTACTACCAAACCAATATTACTAATTTCATCGTTGGCGCACCAATCCGGTATCGAGTTGATTTACCGAAACAAGAGACTTGGATTTCTGTTGGTAGAAGCCCTAGTGCTTACTATGATTGGGGATACTATGGTATTGGTGGCACCTATCGCCATTGGGGATGGATATTGAGGTTGAATGGCGGAAGTGTTCCTGATACTGCTGGAGGGCCTGGAATTCCGGGGGTTAATATTAACCTCCAAGGAAATTTCAGATGAGGAGGTGATTAGGATGATGACGTTTTACGCTGCGATTGTGGTTGTTGTCGTGTATTTGTGTAGTGGCTGTGTCGGCATTCGACACCAAACCGGAGCCCAGAAAACAGCCCAAGAACCGCTCCACGCCGAATCCGGAATTGGAATTACCATCTGGAAGATTCCTATTATTGGATTCGGTGGTTGGGGATCAAATATTGATGGTGGAGTATCTTCGGTAATCGTCCATAAATACGATTACCAAGTACGGCCGCCAGCCTTGGCTCCCGGCACACCACCGACTCCGCCATGGATGCCGTCGGCTGTAGACTATAAAACAGTCTATGAATCAAGTTGGGATGACCCCACGCTGGTTATTTTCAAAAACGATTCGTACCGAAAGGTACGAGTCGAAATCGACGGCCACCAACCGATCGTCTTGGCGCCTTATGGCGCCACTACTGACCTACATCTCGGAATGGGCGAGCATCGGGTAAGGATAACAATTGAAAAACCGACTGCGGCCCATGGTACTTGGGAACTGGTACGGTTTTTCCCAATTTCTATCCGGCCCGAAGGCCGAAGCCAAATCTTCTACCTTTATGATTATTAGCATTTTAAAATCAGGCCTTACGGATTCGCGAAAGTGAATTCGTAGGGCTTTTTTATTTACTCGCTCCACTCGCCTTAATATTTGATTTTTAATATTTGATACTTTATATTATTGCTATATGTCTGGTCATAGTCATTTCGCAACGATAAAACATAAAAAAGGATTTGCTGACCAAAAACGCGGTCAGTTGTTTTCAAAGTTGTTAAATGCGGTTTCCATTGCCGCTCGAGTTGAGCCCAATCCTCAATTTAATCCCCGGCTCAAAGCCGCTATTGAAAAAGCTCGAGAAAGTCAGATACCTCAAGACAAAATTGAATCTGCCATCAAACGCGCTTCTGAAAATAAAAATTTAGAAGAACTTATTATCGAGGCCTATGGTCCGGAAGGAGTAGCAATCTTAATTGAAGCCATTACCGACAATAAAAATCGGACCATAGCTGAGGTGAAAAAAATTCTCAATGAGAATAATGCCAAAATCGCTGAGCCAAAGAGTGTCTTGTGGGCTTTTGAACAAATCAAAACTACTGAGGGCTTGGGTTGGCAAGAAAAATTCAAACAAGAGGTTTCCGCTGAAAGCCGAGAAAAACTTCAAAAACTTATTGATGAATTATTGGAACAAAATGAAGTCCAAAACGTGTATATTAACTCTTAATTTATGAAAATTTTAGGTATTGACCCAGGCTCTACCCGTGTGGGCTACGGTTTAATTAGAAAAGAAAAAAATGAATTAAGACTAATTAAAGCCGGGCTATTAAAAATTCAATCTAAAGATAAAAATCAAAGATTGGTGGAATTGGAAAAATCTTTTTCACAATTACTTAAAAAAGAAGGGCCGGAATTGGCGGTTTTGGAAAAACTTTATTTTATGAGAAACCTGAAAACCGCCTTAGAAGTAGCCCAAAGCCGGGGGGTCTTGACATTATTAATAACCAAACACAAAATACCTTTATTGGAATATACGCCTTTAGAAATTAAACAGAATATTACCGGTTACGGCCTGGCCGATAAACAAATGGTGGCTAAAATGGTTGCTAAAATTTTAAAAATAAAGAAAATTAGTAAATATGACGATGTCACTGATGCTTTAGCAGCAGCGATCTTGGGAAGTATAAGAATAAATAAACCCTTCGGGGATTTGCCTTCGGCAAAAACAAAATTCTAAAAAAAGGTCGTTTGTTGATTTAAATAAATTACAATGGTTACCAAATTAAACACATTAAATCCATTGAAGTTGCAGGATTTAGGCGAAGACATAGATGTGGGCGAGAAAAAATTAGACGAGGAATCTGATGAGGAATCCGACAAGGAATCAGAGGAAGAAGAGGACGAAGAGGGAGAGGATGAACTTGAATAAGAAAAGTTTTGCTTTAAAAATTATAGGGCTATTTCTATTGGCCGTCTTGGGGCTGGCTTTTTGGGCATTGCTTATAATTACTAAAATGGCTAAAGAACTGCCCAGCCCGGAGCAGTTTATTAACCGACAAATCAGTCAGTCCACTAAAATTTATGACCGAACCGCTGAAATTTTGCTTTATGAAATTCACGGCGAGGAAAAAAGAACAATTGTTTCTTTTGAGGAAATTCCTGATTATGCCAAAAAGGCGACCATTGCCATTGAAGACCAGAATTTTTACCGGCATCCGGCTTTTGACTGGCGAGCCATTATCCGGGCATTTATAACAGACATTATTAGAGGACGATTTGTCCAAGGCGGTTCCACTATCACCCAACAGTTAGCCAAAAACGCTTTTTTAACTTCTGAGCGGACCTTCACCAGAAAAATTAAAGAGCTTATTTTGGCTTACTGGATAGAGCAGCGCTACTCTAAAGATGAAATTCTAAATCTTTATCTTAACCAGATTCCTTATGGCGCCAATGCCTACGGAATTGAGGCAGCCGCTCAAACCTACTTTTCCAAACCAGCTAAGGATTTAATGCTGGCTGAAGCCGCCGCTTTGGCAGCCCTACCCAAAGCTCCCTCCTATTACTCTCCCTGGGGCCCGCATAAGGAAGAATTAGAACAGCGGAAAAATTATACCATAGAACAAATGTTCAACTTGGGCTTTATTGATGAGGAAGAAAAACAGCGGGCTCAAAATTCTAAATTGAAATTTGCCAGTCAGAGCATTGGCTCAATTAGGGCCCCTCATTTTGTCATGCTCGTCCGCGATTATTTAGTTGCTAAATACGACGAGGAGGTGGTGGAAAAAGGAGGATTAAAAGTTATCACTACGCTTGATTGGCCGCTTCAGGAATTAGCCGAAATAGTCATTAAAGAAGGGGCGGAAAGAAACACCCAATTATATCAGGGCAAAAATGCCGCTCTGGTAGCTCAGGATCCAAAGACCGGACAAGTTTTAGCCCTGGTTGGTTCAAAAGATTATTTCGATGTAGAAAACGAGGGTAATTTTAATGTGGCTTACCAGGGACTGCGGCAGCCAGGCTCAGCCCTAAAGCCCTTTGTCTATATTACTGCTTTTCAAAAGGGTTATTCTCCAGAGACTGTAGTCTTTGATTTACCCACTGAGTTTTCTTCTTACAGCAACATCTGCCCATTAACCAATATTAATTTCTCCGATGATAATCCGCTTTGTTTCCATCCCCAAAATTTTGATGGAATTTTCCGGGGACCGGTTAATTTCCGCACTGCCTTAGCCCAATCAATTAATGTTCCCTCAGTAAAAGTACTTTACCTCGCCGGCCTGAAAGATACCATTAAAACTACTCAGGACTTTGGCCTCACCACTTTAACCGACCCCAGCCGCTACGGACTCTCTTTGGTTTTAGGAGGTGGAGAAGTGAAATTAATAGAAATGGTCAGCGCTTATTCGGTTTTTTCCCAGGAAGGAATTAAACATAAACAGTCTTTTATTTTAGAAATAAGAGATTCCCAGGGAAGAATTTTGGAAAAATATCTCGACCAAGCCACTCGGATAGTTGAGTCTCAATATACTCAAATCATCAATAATATTCTCTCAGATATCGAAGCTCGTTCTGGTCTTTTTCAAAATAGCCTTAACCTGACTGTTTTTCCTGATAGAGAGGTGGCTTTAAAAACAGGGACCACTAATGATTACAAAGATGCCTGGGCCATTGGTTATACCCCGTCTTTGGTAGTCGGGGTTTGGGCTGGCAATAACGATAGTCGGCCAATGCAAAAACAAGCCGGCAGTATTTTAGCCGCCGTGCCCATCTGGCACGCCTTTATGAGTAAGGCCTTGGAAAATCAGCCAGTTGAATTCTTTAATAAACCCGAAGTTATGTCTCAAACCAAACCGGTTTTATGGGGAGAATATATTTCAAACGGCGAAGTCCACGACATTCTTTATTATGTGGACAAAAATAATCCTCTGGGTCCTCAACCTCTTAACCCTGAATCAGATTCTCAATTTTGGAATTGGGAGCTGCCAGTAAGAGTAAATCAACTTGATTTTATCGGCATCAAAATGTAAAAATAAGAGATATCGCCTGGTGATTTAATAAGAACCGGCTTGTTGTCGCCATTTAATCCCAAAAATATATTTTCCGAATCTAAAACTTTCACTCCATCAAGGAGGAAGCGCCAATTAAAAACAATCTCCAGAGGCGTTCCCTTAATTTTGGCCGGTATTAAATACTGGTTTTCTCCTAAAATTTGATTGAAGGAGAATACTTCGATATTTTTTGCGCTTTCCTTAACTGAAATTTTTACTTCATTAAGCCTATCAGTAAAGGAACTTGTTAATTTTATAGCGTTAATTAATTGTTCTTTGTTTAAAACAATTTCAGTTTCAGATGACTGCGGAATAATAGTTTGATATTCAGGGAAGTCTCCACTTATGAGCCTGGAGATAATCTCCGAATTTTCAGTCTTAAAAAGAACTTGGTTGGGTTCAAAATAAACACTTATTTGGTCGTCTTCTTCTTTGAAGATTCTATTAACTTCTTGTATTGTTTTCAGTGGAATAATTACTTTAAATCCCTGCTCGATATTAGATTTGAATTGAGTATTTATAATATTTTTTTCCGCCAACCTAAAACTGTCGGTGGCTGCTAACTTTAGAGAATTCACTTGAAAATCAAAGAGAATGCCGCTTAACTCAGGTTTGACTTCAGAAATCTGAGCAGCGCTAATCACTGAAGAAAGCGTTTTTTTAAGGACTGCTGTGGGAAATTCCAAAAAGGCTTGACTATTAATTTGAGGGATAATAGGAAATTCTTCTTTTGTATTTCCATGGATTTTAGCTTGGTAATTGTCGGTTTTTATTATTAAATAGTTATCTTTGCTATCTAAATTAATTCTTTCAGTTTGAAGATTGGTGATTATAGAATTAAAAATATTAAAGGGAATTATCAAACTACCACCTTCAATAACTTTTCCCGGAATATAACAAGTGATAGCTATTTCTAAATTAGTCATTGATAATTTTATTTTATTATCAATGGTTTCTATTAAAAAACTCTTAAGAATTGGAAGAGTTATAGAACTACTCTCGCTTCCTATTTTACTGATTATTTCAAGTCCGGATTTTAAATGGTTTTTTAAAATTATTATTTTCATAAATAGTTTTAATTATTACTACTAAAAGATAATTAATTATTAGTAGTAGTAATAGTGGGTGTTAATTTGTTAATTTATTTTTAAAAACAGTATTAAATCTTAATTTTTTATTCATTATTAAATTAATATTACCTTAATTAACTGTGGGAAAATAGAGGGTTGATATTAGGCTTTATGAATCACTTCTTTAATTAAAATAATTTTTTGGTTTAAACTTTGATTTTTGTTAATTTCTTGAGATATTTTTTCATAAGAATAAATAGCAGTGGTGTGGTCTCTTTTTCCTAATTTTTCTCCAATATCAGGATAAGACATATCTAATAAATCTCTTAAAAGAAAAGCGGTAATTTGGCGCGGCTCCACTACACTTTTCTTCCTGGAACGACTAAATAAGTCGTGAGTAGTAATCTCATAAAAATCAGCTACCGTTCTAATTATCTGGCCGCTGGTAATGTTTTTAGAGGATTGCTGAATTATATTATCTATAATTCCCTCCACAATTTTAGTGGTCAATTCGATATTTTTTACTTCTTGGTAAAAAATAATTTTATTTAAGATTCCCTCAATTTCTCTGATGTTTCTCTGGATTTTATTAGCAACTAATCCACAGATTTCCTCGGTGAGGCTAGCGTTTTTTTCTTGAAGTTTAGTTTTAATAATTGCCAATCTCATTTCATAGTCCGGATAAGTAATATCGGCAATCATTCCGCCTTCAAAGCGCGAACGCAATCTTTGTTCTAATGTGGGAATAGCCGCCGGCGGTCGGTCAGAGGAAATAATAATTTGTTTATTGTTTTCGTATAAAACATTAAAAGTATGGAAAAACTCTTCTTCACTCCTTTCCTTGCCGCCGACAAACTGTATATCATCAATAATCAGAACATCAACATTTCGATATTTAGCTTTAGTATCCTCCATTCTCTTATTGCGAATTGCCCAAACAACGTCATTAACGAATTTTTCTGAGGTCACATATTTCACTTTGATTTTGTTTTTGTAGAGATTCTTAATCTCGTTGCCGGCCGCTTGGATGAGATGGGTTTTACCCAGGCCGGTACCGCCGTAGATAAAAAGAGGATTATATTTTTTGCCGACATCTTTGATAATTGCTGAAGCAGCAGCGTAAGCCAATTCATTAGAAGAGCCGACCACAAAAGAACTGAAAGTATAACGGGGATGAAGGTTGGTTTCTGGGTCTATTTTAAACTCCGGTAAACTCGTTTGCCGACTGGAAATTGTTTTAGTTTCCAGTTTAATCTCCGGTAATCGCCTTTCATCAATCAAAACCTCGTACTCAACTTTTTTAATCGTTTCGTCCAGGGAGCGGAGAGTTTCTAAAATCATTTTGTGGTATTTGTTCTCAACCCATTCTTTGGCAAAATTATTAACCAAACCAACCGTCACCCGGCCGTCTTCTTCCTTTTTAACAAGTCGGCTATTTTTCAGCCAAGTGAGAAAATTTGGCCGGGAAATTTGAAGCTCTAATTCTGCTAAAACTGATTGCCAAAGTTGATTAATCTCCATA
>Ga0210019_1003523_pt1 | contig 14319 bp, 11 predicted proteins | sample CryGeyCG2114_020_2_FD_183969 | JGI IMG/M metagenome (GOLD analysis project Ga0210019, IMG submission 183969) | Groundwater microbial communities from aquifer - Crystal Geyser CG11_big_fil_rev_8/21/14_0.20 (SPAdes) (version 2) | ecosystem: Environmental > Aquatic > Deep subsurface > Groundwater ...
AAATTGCCCAGCTTTGAATTCCATGCCCATATTTTGATATTTCTTGAAGAGCCGTGGGGACTTGTGATCTCTTGCAATGTTCGCACCGCATCCTAATGGCGCGATAAATAACGACCCATTTCCTTATTCCGCTTTTTGTGAATTTCAAATCATATTGCTTCTTCCAAAAAGCTCCTGAACGATACGCTCTTTTGCCACAACTAAAACATTTATTATTTACCGGAATATCAATATGACGGTTGATCCCGCCCGATATCTTCCCGATCTCTCGTTTTCGCAATCTATTTTTTATTTGCGGATTTGTTTTGTAAAATACCTTCTGCCTCTGATAATCAAAATAGGCCCGATTATTTACAAAGTCTAAATCCTTCAAAACAAAATCAACTTTTCCCCACTTATGCTTGGATTCATCTTTCAAGTCCTCGACAGAAATCACTTGGTAGCCTTCTTCTCTTTTATTCCCAATGCCATAAATAAAATTCGTTACTCGTTTTAACGCCTCGCAATCATCCATATTATATGTAACCAGCTTTTCCTTAAAGGCTCGTTCTTGCGATAGCTCGAATTGTTTTCGCCACACCAAACTCTGGATCCCTGAAGCGTCATCGCTCGACCACTTAAAACCTAAATACGCTCCGATATCTTTTAATCCGTTTGAATATGTAGGGAAAAATATATTTGAGTAAATAATAGCCAAAATATTTACGGAGCTACTCAATATCTTGTCAGCTAGTTGCGAATGATCTTGCCCTAAGACTTTCTGCGCTTTGCGCATAAATCTTATTTCATAACTGCCGTAATGATATAAAATAAATTCCGGGTATGCCGCGAGGGATTCAAAAAACCGAAGAAATATTTGTCTTTCCTCCTCTTCGCTGTCTGCCCAAAAGCTCAATTTCTTCTCTGTAGCCCCATCAAGAATTATCATCCCTACCAAATAGTAGAAATCTCTTTCCGGATCGCCTTCCACATCCAAATAAATCCGCACGCTTGTCGTAGGCACTTCCGGATTACCATATATGTGAATCTTCTTCTCTCGAATAGCCAATGCTTTTAAATTAAAATGATACGACTTCCTATATTTCCTTTTAGGCCGGAAGGTATAGGAGTACTGGGTAACTGTAAAAATACCTTTCTTATGCTGTTCAGCAATTTCCTTTGCGCTTATCCCGGCAAGAAGGCTTAAATCATCTTTTTCAACAGCCGTTGCCCTACAGGACTCCTTGAATTCGCAAATTTGACAGTGCTTGTTGAGAATAAGTCTTGGGGCAGTCTCTTTCATCGAATAAATTTTTCGGATTTCACTAATAATACTTTTTACTTTAAGAAAATAAGTCTCCATCTCTGCCCGTGCTACTTTGAAATTCTTGCCGTGAATAACTTTACCTTGGCTCGGGAAACGAGCTTGCAAATTGCCAAGAATAAAACCATCAAACGCCATTGCCAACTTGTCTTCTTTCGACAGATTCTCCTTTGGTGTAAAACGAACCGGAATATAGGAGAACGCTCCTAAATCAGAATGTCTAGGGATACGCTCAGCCGTACAGCATGAAGCCAAGTCTTGAAAGTTAATATTAATTCGGGAGAATGTTTTGCGACCGTCCTTCAAAGAAAAACTGTGTGGCGGGAACTCCGATATATTAGTTTGGTTAGGGAAATGCTTTCTGAGTGCATCTGCCAGATATAGATCATTTACTCTTTTGAAAATAATTTCATACTCCGTTTTATGCCCAGACTCATTCCTTGACGTTCGATAAACCTTATATGGACAGGTAATAAAATTTTCAAAGGTTTCTTTACTTATCTCCACTATAATACCGTTTTGCATTTTGTTGAGAGTTGTTGCTTTTCTTGTCGCTTTTTCCTTGTCTGCTCGTACCATGTCCAGTAGGATTCTATACCCAAATGCATTTGTTGAGTTGCGTCGCATAAATTCTGAATTCCGTCACGAATATGCCAATCATTAGCAAAAGCTTCGTAGGGTGCGCCTTTATCTTTCCAACAGGAGGGCGGTTCAAAATCGTCAAAAAGCTCAATACCTGTCAAAATTAAAACAGGATTGACCCACTGTTCGGCCTTAAGATGCTTTCTTCCACGTCTTGCCAACTTTGCAATTATCTTTTTCTCACGATCCGTTAAAGTTTTTCTCAATGCACTAAAAGCAATAATGGCTCCTGGGAATTTATCAGCCATTTTCCCCATTCGACTCACATCTGCCTGAGTGAATTCGTTAAAAGACTTACATTCTCCAAAAATAACAAGTGGGGCTTTTATCTCGTCCATTCGGCCTTCAGATAAAAATATGCCAAAATCAGCCTCAAGTGGCTTTTCTTCTTTAGTCTTTAGAATAAACGAGGGTATCCACGTCATTTCATTTGATAACCCATGACCGCCAAAGAACTCTAAGCTTAACGCAACGCAATATCCGCCTTGCGCATAATTTTCAACCGAGAAAGGCCCGATTGTTCTTAAATGCCAATTATTTTCAGAGATCGGTCTTACAATAGGAAAGTCAAACTTTTCAAGACATCTTTCACAGACTACCCTATCTGATAAATCATCCAAGGCATACCACGTTCTCTGGGCGCATTCCGGACATTGCAACGTAACTCCGCCCTTAAGAATTTTATAGTTTAGTAAATTTCTAAGCCGTCTTTCGGCTATCTCAGGTGAATTGACGAGACTAATCCTTTGTAGCAAGTCTTGCCATTTTTTAACGGGCACTGTTTTTGCCCTCACCTTCGATTTAATCTCTCCCTCAGATGAACCACCTGCTTCTGTTTCAACTGCGGCATGCGACATCTCGTTTAGCAATTTTACGATTTCGTCGCTCTGAAACGCCCTTGCCCCATGTATTCCACCGACAGAATCAACAATCTTTAATAAAATCCTACCCGCACCGGACAACTCTACATCATATCCCTGCTCTTTCAACCATGCCTCAAACACTTTCAGGCTACTGGGGATTTCGAAGAAATGGCTCCATTCATAATGCTCACAAGGTATGTTAATCCCTTCGCTGGATATCCAAGCTCTATGAAAACTATGCGCGCCAAACAAACGATGCGCATCTTTTAAATTGCGAGGAAGAACTGAAGGGCAATTGTATCTTTTGTAGAAATCTTTAAGTCTAAGAGTATTAATCCAGCGAGGCTTCCCACCTCCGCCATAGCGATCTACAAAACTTGGAGAAATATCTCTAAAACGCACATAATCATCATCCAAGAGTATCTCTTCTGATTCTTCTTTTGCCACAACCGAGCAAAGCTCAACATGGTCTTTATCTTTTGCCCACTCATCCCACATGCGTGGATACCAATGCTGTAACGAAAAAGCGCGATCACCCGGGGATGTTAATTCCTTGGTAAAAGACTGCATTTCATCCATGGTCGATGATCGAGAACAAATGAACGCTGTGTGGTGCATCATATCCTTATTATGCCGATAGGGCACATAATTATGCTTTACGAGTTTATTAACCAAATCTATGTAATTTACGGAATACTGTTTCGGGAGAGGTAAAACATCTCTACCAACGGCCCTTAAGTTCCAATAATCAACAATATCAAGCCATGAGGTGGCATCCATGAAAAATATCGATGCATCCGCTCGCCATCCACGAGGGGATGCTTTAAGCTCGGCGCGAGTTATCCGCAATGGAGAAACGCCTTCATTCAGAAAACATTCAAGGAAATTATTCTGACCGATAACCAAATCTTTGGCGTTAAAGCAGTGGCAGTAATTTTTCTTAATATAACTTGTTTCTTTGGCGCTTGGGAAATCGCCGAAGCTACAGGCAGCTAGCAACGATATTTCTCTCGAAGGTTTCGGGCAAAATACTTTAATGGGATGACGGCGCTCAAATTTAAAATCCTTGTCGTATAAATGCCAATACAAATCGGTTACATCTACCCCAAAAGATATCGGCTCGTCATCTTTGATATTAATGACATCGTCAAAAGATAACAGGCGTTCTTTATCAAACAACGAATCAGATATTTTCTGCTTATCTTTTACAACGAGATAATCGGGATCGAATGAATCTAAATACCCTCTAATAATTGATGATGCGGGAGGATGGCGAAAGCGGCGATCTTCCCAATTGGACGGTGTCTTTTTAAAAAAGGGAATTATGGGATTATAAATCCCACCCCAAAGGCAGGTATTAATCTTGAACACTTCTCGTAGCGCCCGGTTGTCATTATTTTTCACTAAGAACGCAAGCCGGATTGGCCGTAGTCTTTTATCGATCGTGATTTTCTTATTCTTTAAAGACATAATTCTCTTTAGCTCGCTATTGGATTATTCCTCACCCCAAATCTTGGCAATGCGGTCTTTGATTTTTTGCTCGAACATTTCAATTAAGTGATTATTCGCATCAATCACTAACCGCTCTTTTTCTGCCTGCTCAACCAACTCCCTTTGCATTTCAACAGGCACTAATGGGATTTTGATACTTTTCATAGCGTTCGCGTTGAACTGTGGCTGGCCTCCGCCAGTCATAAGTTTCTTCGCTTGATCCCAATAGGCAGTGCTCTGCGCGAACAACCAATAAAACTCCGGCAAAACCTTATTTTCCCTAAAACTTAATCTGATCAAATAAGACGCGAACACAGCGGGATAGGATTCCTTAAATACCGCTGTCTTACCATATGTTGCCCCTGTCCTCGCAACAAGAATATCATTAGCCCTCAAAAGATATTTGCGCGATTCGTCAGTCAAGCTAACATATTTTTTATCACCTTCCCGGATTCTTCCATTATCGTCAATATCTGTAATCCTGATAAATCTTGCATCTCCAGAGTCTTTTGCTTTTTCAGTATAGCCGTATTCAAAATTACAAACATCTTCCAATTGAACCCATTCGTATTTCAGCGTTTTAAATACTTCGCCAAAATACTCTCTCTCTCAAGATTGCCAATAAGTTCTTTTGCGTGGTCGATAGCTACTTGCTTGGTTTTCATTTCGGAAATAATTTTTTCTTGCACAACCAAAGGAGGTAACGGAATTAGAAATTTTTTCAGCTCAGACGTTGCAAACATATTTTTAACTGCAACACCTGTTGATTTATCAATTATCCTATTTTGTATTTCTGGGCTACTAAATAAAAGAACGAAATATTCTTTTAATATCTTATTCTCATCCACCCTGATTCTCATCAATACAGAATTTATGATTCCTTTTTCTATGCCTTTAGGGACAACAGCAATCTTACCTAGCGTACCAGCACACGTAACTACAATGTCCCCAGGTAATAATTCAAATTTCTCTAGCTCCTTAAATTTATTTTCTGTGACATAATATTCACCGCGTTCGAAATCCCTTTGGATAACATTTCCCTGTTCATATACCTTGTATGTGCTTTTGCCTTTAGGAACACAAACTGATTTCTTGATAGAACTACCGAAAGGCCCCCTCAAAAACGCGGCTACTTCTCCAATTGCTACCATGGGATATTGATTATCTATAAAAATCTGTGTTGGCTTATAGTGTTCGATGGAAAAAATGAAATCCCCACCACTTGCGACTTCCTACTTTTCTATCGTTAATATATTCTTTGAGCTTCCAGAATTAAAATCAATCCCTGTTTCTAAAGCCTTTTTATACCTTTGAATAATCCTAAAAGCCTCCGGCATGTCATTCTCTTTTATCGGCCGTCTTTGAGCACCAAGGTCAAAGCCGTCATTTTCAATCTTAACGAATAAAATCTTATTCGTTTTCTTTGCCAAGTTTTTATCTATCCAAAGGATTGAAGTCTTAACGTTAGAGTAAGGATTAAATACGCCTGCGGGAAGCGAGACAACACCTACGAGGTAATTCTTTTCAATCAACATCTTGCGAAGATTCTTATACGCTGTCTGGGTCTGAAAAATTATGCCTTCCGGCACAATAACACATGATCTTCCTTGTGGGGTTAAATGCTCAGCGATGTAGTCCACAAAAAGTACTTCTGAACGCTTGCTTTCAACAGAAAAACGTTTGTGCGGTTTTATTCCGCCATACGGCGACATAAACGGCGGATTGGCGAGGATAACATCGGCAAACTCATTCCATTTATCCTCACTGGTCAAAGTATCGTATTCATAAATCCTCGGATGACTGAATCCATGGAGATACATATTCACTAATGACAACCTCACCATATCCGGCGAAATATCATAGCCCAAGACATTATTGGCAAGGCGCTCTTTATCATCAGAGGTAAGTTTCTCGCCGCGATATTTCTTATTGTTTACAGTAATTTCTTCCAGATTGACTCCATGTAGTTCAAAGGCTTTGCGGTCATTCTCCGGATCATAGTTTTTTGAATTTCTCTTTAAGATATGTTTATATGAGGAAATTAAAAACCCGGCTGTTCCGCAGGCTGGATCCAATATCGTTTCTGTTTTTGCAGGGTCAACGATCTCAACCATAAAATCTATGATATGGCGCGGGGTACGGAATTGCCCGGCTTCGCCTTGGCTTCCCAGTACTGATAAGAGATACTCAAAAGCGTCTCCGAGGCGTTCAGAATGGTCATATTGAAAGTCGTTTATGGCCTTAAGGAAACTCTTTAATGTTTCGGGGTCGCGATACGGCAAATACGCGTTCTTAAAAATATCCCGGAATAACTGTGGGATGTTTGGGTTATGGTTCATCCGTTGAATTGCTTCGCCGTAAAGGTTAACCAGCTCAATCCCGCTTACTCGTGGATCAAATATTTTGCTCCATGCGTATTTTTTATATTCACCGCTAAAGAATTTTACCTTTCCACCAAGCTCCTCAGACTGTTTATCCATATCGTCCATAAATTTATAGATCAGGGCGATAGTAATCTGCTCAACCTGCGACTTAGGATCAGGCAATTTGCCTACGAGAATATCTCGGGCATTATCAATGCGCCTTTTAGTATCTGTATCTAGCATCAAAGCTCCTTACACAAATGCGTTTAGTGGGATATAATCTTTTACGTACTCAATAACCGGATCCCGCCAGCCGTCTAATTCCTGTAGATCGCGCATATTAAAACGCGGATTAGTAGCAAGCTCGGAATACTCCTGCGACTCCATAACCTTGCGCACATTGGTGTCAAGTATATACGCCCTCATAAACTGGCCGATGATATAGACAAATTTGGCTTCCGGATGATAAATAGAGATAAACTTCTGCACTTCCTCTTCCAGAAGCTCATCTTTTGGCTTGAACCGCTTAATCTTACCAAAAATCTTATCCAATATCTCTCTTAAAGACAGGCGCCGGTCGAGCTTAACGGACTTGCGCAATTTATCAAGATTAAAATATTCTTCGGGCTTGTCAAATACTTCACGCTTGATATACGCCTCAGCTTCGTCATATTTTCCTTCGTAAATTTTATCCTTCACGTAGTCATCGGCTTTTAAGACCTCTTCGAACTTCTCAAAGAGCTTACGGTCAATTTTCATTCCTTCAAGGCCGATAGGTGTTTCATCAATGGTCTTTAGCGGATCCGGCGACACATTTTCATGTTCCTTTTTTGTAGTGCCGCCTTCACCACCTGTGCCTCCGGGGCCCTCTGGAGGCAGTTCGATAATTCCATCATAGTTGAATTTTTCTTCGAAATATTCACAGTTAGCGAAGAAATCAAACAGCTTAAAGTTTTCTTTTTCTTTCCTATAATCCTCCATCGCTCCAAAATCATTCTTCTCGCGATACATAAAAGAATATTTTCTTGTTCCTCGCCCTTTTATCTGAATAAAATCAGTAGGCGAGAATATCGGACGAACAAGGCAGACATTCAACAAATCTTCGCAATCATAGCCGGTCGTCATCATGCCTACGGTTACGCAAACCCGGGTTTTACTAGAAATGTATCCGTCTTTAAATGTCGTATGCCCATTAAGATTATTATTCGCAAAATTGAGCGTCATCTGTTGAGCATCTTGAACATTTGAGGTTATTTGAACGGCAAAATCCGATTTGTATTTGCCCGGGAAATACTTATGTGCTATTTCGTTTAATATCTGCGTCATTTTTGACGCGTGGCTTTGGCTTACGCAAAACAGAATTGTTTTGCCAACTTCACCAGTAAGCGGATCCCGTAGGGCTTTCTCAATAAAAGTTTTGGCGATAGTCTGATTGGTCTTTTCAGAAAACAGCTTCTTTTCAAAATCCTTCTGAAAATAAATCTTTTCCTGAAGCTCTCCATTTTCATCTTCAACTAAAACAGAATAACCTTCATCTGATAAAAGCTGAGTCGTTATTTCTGTCCGGGCGTCAACCACTATCGGATTTACCAGAAATTTATCCCTCACGCCGTCTAAAAGAGAATAGCGAAAAGTCGGGTCGCTTGTTTCGCAACCAAATGTCTTATAGGTATCCAACAATTGCCGTCTTTCGAGCTTACGCAAGTCACGTTCAGCGAGCCTTCGCTCATCGACGTTTTTAAGATAATCCTTAGGGGTAGCGGTTAGCCCGAGCTTATATCCGGCAAAATACTCAAACACCGCACGGCTGTTTCCACCGATTGAACGATGCGCCTCGTCTGAAATTACTAAATCAAAATCGGTCGGCGAGAATAAATCCCTGTATTTGTTTTTGAAAAGGAGCGATTGGACGGTGGTAACAATAATTTCTGCCTTTATCCAGTCTTGGCGGTTTTCTTTATAGATTACGCATTTATAATCATTCTTGAGATACCTGACCATGTTTTTCCATGTCTGATCCTCAAGCTCCAAACGATCAACAAGGAATAAAATACGTTTGGCGTTACCTGTGCGCAGAAATAGTTTAATAACAGCCGCGGCAACCAGCGTTTTTCCGGTACCTGTCGCCATCTCAAACAAGAAGCGGTCTTTGCCGTCCTTAACCGCTGATTGTAAAGCACGGACAGCCCGAAGCTAATACTCCCTTAGGAATTTCAGGCCGTTTTCTTTAATAAAATCATCTCGCTGGTTCTCATTCAACCAACGGGGGTCATTTTTATAATCGGTTTTTTGAGTTACAACGATATAGTCCTGATCTACAATCTCCTTGGTCAGGCTTTCCGGTTTTGGTTTAAAAGAATGACGATGAATTAAAGACTCACAAACTGGTAGTGATGTCACTATATACGGATTGCCGGTCTCGATATCCCAGAAGTAATGCAGATTACCGTTTGAGAGGATAACAAAGCGGACGTTTAAAGATTGAGCATATTTGCGCGCCTGCTCTTTGCCGTCCAGAGGATCTTTTTCTTCTTTCTTTGCTTCAAGAACCGCTATAGGGAAAGACTTCTCATCTAAAAGCAGAAAATCAATAAACCCGTTTTTTGTCTTTTCAAAATCTTCGCCAAGATCATTCAAAGACCGCTCGGTCAACTTGGTATTCACCTCAAGGCTAATATTAGCTTTGCCTTGAGGACTGTCAAAAAACCGCCAGCCGGACTCTACCAGCAGTTTATTAATTTTTATTCTTGCTTTTGCCTCTTTAGCCATTCTCTGTTCTTCCCTTAAACACAAAATTATATGCTTCCCGGTGACCACGACGCTCTGCTAATGGCACCACCTGAATGTAAACCTCGAATGAAAATTTACTCCCTCAAATACTCCCTCACTTAAACCCTCATTTCCTACAACCCTACTACGCCCTTTTCTGCGCCCCTGCACTTAATGACACAAATAAAGTCTTGTCTTCTCTACTTATTCCCAACCAAATATCCATGCCTGCCCGAACACTGCATGCCAAATGAATTCTTGTGCGCGCGTAACGTCGAGTCATTCGTCGATTTGGTAAATTTTTTCATACACATATTGCACTGAAAAACATATTTCATGCCAAATGGATTTGCTGTCCTCGACCTGCTGGATGTTCGGTGCGAGTGCCCGGATAATCCATACCCGCTAAAAGAACTAAGTCCGCTTTTTCGTTCAGTAGGTATTGCGTGAATGCCTCCTGACGATGAAAACTCAATCCTATATCTCGGCCTGAAAACCTTTGTCGTTACTTTAATGCTTTGTATGCGGTCGACTCGATACGCCCGGACTTCACCTGTTTCAGTTTTCACCCCATAAACAATCTTGTTCCCGTCTTGCGTCTGGCGTAATGAGTATGGCTCAATAACAGGGTTAGAAAATTCTCCGCTTTCTTTTCTATAGCCCAATTCAACACATAAATGATTTACAGCCGCAAACCGGATTGATTCAAGCGGAATGCCAAGCCCCCATTGCCAGATTGTAGGAGGCGGGGTCCAAACGGTTTTCTGTTCCGCTTGAACTGGAATATCGGCAAGAACAGGCGGTTTAAGAGTTTCATTAAGCCAGCCAAATATGTTAGGCAATTCATCCCAAAAATCTTCAAAAGGAGGCAACGTTTGTAATTGATGCCCCAGCATATTATCCCACTCACTAATAAGCTCGTTTTTCGTCGTAGCGTTCTGTATTGAATCAAGAGTGGGAACCGGAACACCTTTTGAAGAACATTTACTAATCAACACTTCTTTTATTATCTGCGGCGCTGACTGAAGATCGCGACGCCTAAACAATAGAACGATATCATATAAATCACGCGGGCGGCCGCGCTCACCCATAGCGCGTAGCTTTTCGGCAAAAACCTCTTCGAAAGCATAGCAACGCACTTGCGCGGGCCGGGGCAAGGTGTCGCTATAAGAATGGGATATTTCCCTTAATACAGTTGGCCGCACAATTTTTTCTGATCCGCTTATGTCTAATTTAACCTTTGCCGGAGAGGGCGCGTTGCGGGGCCCGCGATAGTAAATACTTCCTTCGGTATAAAGATATTTGTCCGCGTGTTTAAACACGGGCGGCTTCATTGAAAAATCAATTCCCGATTCATCGTGAACACGCTCAAGGATTCGTTTAATAATCGGCTCAATGGTTTCGGGTTTATCAGGCCCGCCGGGAATTATAGTAAAGTCCAAATCCTCTGAAAACCGCCACGTTTCAACATAACACTTTTTAAGAGAAGTGCCGCCCTTGAAGGCCCAATGAATGCCCAAATCAGGATCGGAGCCAATGCCCCATAAAAGCCACCCAATAACATAATCTTTTTCGATTACATCATCGCGAAGTTGCCACTCCGTAACTAAATTCCGCAGTTCTTGATTAGTGATCATTTCTGAATCTCTGCATTAATCCGTAAATTCCATTTACGGTTAAACGTACCTTTATTCTCAACCGCAGGGTCGAGCACGGAATACCCGGCGCTGATATTCTTCCGGCATGTCTCAATAATTTCCGGTGACTGAATATTCATAGTTTCAAGAATAAACCCAAGACGCTTGTATACGGTGCGATTCTTCTTTTCTGCGACATATTTCATTAAGTCAGAATCGCTTCGATGTTCCGAGCCAAAGTAATTCACAACGATCTCGGTAATATGGCGTATCCCTCCGCCTGTTATAGGGTCGTCCAAAACATCCACCACTGTCTGTGTTGGATTGGAAATCTGCACCTTAACATTTTCAATCCAGACACCCTTTGTATGGCCAATATTTTTCTTACGAACTAATTTCAAGACATAGTCTGTCCTCTGAATCGTTATTGTTTTTTTTCTAAACATACGCGTAGTAAAAACGAATATGCTACTGAATATTTGATCTGTCAGTCCCCAATGTTCTGCCGCACTCCACCCGCCGATATAGCAAGGCGAGAAAATTCGGTTTGCCACAATCCAAGGATTTTCTTTGTATTCCTGAGGATTAACCGTGCCAAGAGGAACCGCAATGTATAATCCCGGCTTTATTCTTGAAAGCCATCCGCGCCGCGCGAAATAGGCAAGATATAAACGCGTATTTTTTACTGGCAATCCCAGAATTTTTGCGGCGTCTTTAACAGAGAATAGATTCTTTCCAGATCGACTAAGCATATCCAAGAGTATTCTATTTTTTCCACCGATTCCTGATATTTTATTCATTGGTATATCCTATCTGCTTTATTGTAAACAGGGTGAATAACTATGCGTACCTAATATACCATAAACGGCTTTATTTGCAAGCTTTTTTCATAACTTTTTTTCATAGCTGTACACTGTGTATGCTAAGTTATACACTCAGTAAATAACTTAGCGGATGTGATATACCGCAAATCAAGCACTGCGACGACAGAGATTCTGCTTATTTCACCATGAGGAAGTGTTAAAAAGAATTCTTTTTGTTGAATTGACTATGACATGACATTTTAAAATTTTAAATCACTGACAGACTGCGCCTCGCCCGACCCGCGGCCGACACCCCCTTCCAAGGACCCGTAAGCTTAATGTGCGATTTTTGCCAAAACAAAGCCGTATTAACGCATAGATTGTAGGCGTTTCAGCAAGGCAAGGTTCTGCAGGATGGAACGCTGGACTGCCTTTTCATATTTGATGACCTTATCCCAATCATCTCCGGCAGGCAAACTGCTTATTTTGACCGTGACTTCCTCGGCGTATTTGTTTTTGCGCTTAGCCTGTTTGAGCTCGGCAAGCCTGTTTTTGTCCTTATTTTTCCTACAACAAACCATTTCCTTGTTAATTTCCTTATTAGTTTTATGTTCTTTATTGCCAAAGTAGTCCGCTTTGTTATAGTAATCATTGACTGCCGTATCGAGTTGCTTGCGGATACTTCCAGTCTCAAAACGTAAGACTCGGCGCAGGCGCCAGTAATCTGCCGCTATTTTTTCAACCAACAGGCACTCCATCTGCCCGGAAGGGGTAAGGCTTACGATAAGGCCGTCTAAAAGCTCGTTATATTCCTGCTGGTCTTCCTTGCCGTCGCCTGATGTGATGATCAAATCCTGGGCAAAGATGCCATGCTTGACGGCGTTCTGCGATACAAGGGCTTTGCCCTCCGGACTTACCGGCCCGGTTGACATAAGCGCGTTCTGTTTGTTTGCCTCGAGCTGTTTCTTCGTAGTCATAATAAATCCTCCTGATAACTAAATAAGACTGACGACCTTGCCGCTAAAGATCTCAAGCGCGTCCCGGATAATAGGCGGCAGAAGCCCATCTTTAAGAAGCCGCTCAATCAGCTGGGCGCGCTTAGCCTCCGGCAATTTATCCCAGCGCTTCGAAAACCGGTGCTTAAGCTCTCCGTCTCCCGGGCCGATTGCGGCGTACATCTTAATTAAGGCGTCAATCCCGTCTTCAACAGGCACAGCCGGTATTACCGCCTGCCGCTTGGCTTTAAATGCCTGCAGGCTACCATGTAAATTATTCATCATTGCTACCCCTGACTTATTTTCAAGACTTTAAGCCAAGCGCACATAACTCACTATACATTAATGACTTACGATGGCTTAAAACCTGTCTTAAATTGAATTTAATCCAAACTCTGAATTTAAGGCGGTATAACTTATTGAAAACAAAGCTAAATATAGCCTTCCGCCTTAAAGCCTTAAAATATTTCGCCGGTCTACGAAGAAACAATTTCACACCCCTGCCTATATCTTGAATCGCTCGCATAGGTCGGTAAAATCCTTCACGTTCATGATGTAAACCCGCTTCTTTTCACCGTCAATACGCCGTTGCTCCGAGATCACCTTGACCTTCTTAAGCCTGCGGGTAAGGACATTGGTCTTTTCGATCCACTCAAACTCCTCGGTTGCCTTAAAATACTCAAGCACGCGCTCCGCATCAAACACACGGATGTCGCCATCCATACTCAAGGCCGTGACATCATCCAACATAACCTTAAGAACGGTAAGAATCTTATAGGTCTCGTTTTGCGATACGTTGTCCAATTGCTTCTCCTCAAGGGATTTCTTGCTTAACGACTCCATTGTCAGGGTCAAGTTATCATTGCCGATTGATGCGTCCACCACATTGGCCAATAGAAAGATTGGCTCCCAGATATCAAGCTCACGATTAGTAAGGTGCCCTAAGCCCTCAATGCCGTCCGGGCCCTCTTTGTGATAAAAATCCGCGATGTCCTTGGCATAGGTAAGTCCGAACACATACAGATCGTCCCGGATGCTTCGCTGAAGCTCAGTGATCTCACTCGTTCCCTTATACCTCTGGACGGCCTCATCGTCTTTCTTGCGCAAAAGCGGAATTCGGACGGTGCGATCCTGAAGCACGTCATCAATCTCGCTAATTCCGGCAAACATCTTGGGCGAATAAGCGCTATACGCTTTGACCACAAAACCACCCTGACCGGTCGCCTCCGAACGCTTCACCACACCTGACTTGTTAAATCCGGCATTAAAGACGCTGATGACCGAGCCGTACACATCCTTGTCGCGTTTACGAAGCTGTTCAACCTCATCCACGAACATTGTTATCAGGTTATTAGAGATATCCCGGAAGATGACCGACTCCGTAGGATTGGTGATCAAATCACCGTTGAAAGCAATGGCCGAAAGGATCTCCATGAGAAGCGTCTTACCTGAA
>Ga0210019_1003526_pt1 | contig 14313 bp, 15 predicted proteins | sample CryGeyCG2114_020_2_FD_183969 | JGI IMG/M metagenome (GOLD analysis project Ga0210019, IMG submission 183969) | Groundwater microbial communities from aquifer - Crystal Geyser CG11_big_fil_rev_8/21/14_0.20 (SPAdes) (version 2) | ecosystem: Environmental > Aquatic > Deep subsurface > Groundwater ...
TGTTTGCTTTCTGGAAGGAGTATGTGGCCGTCCATGGCAAGCCAAAGGCCATATATGTTGATAAATTCAGCACCTACCGCATGCATATGAAAGAAGCGCGGGAGAATCAGGACACCAAGACCCAATTTGGGAGAGCCATGGAATCATTGGCCATTGAGCCAATCTTCGCCAACAGCGCGCAGGCCAAGGGCAGGGTGGAACGTTTGTTCAACACCCTGCAGGATCGGCTCATCAAAGAGATGCGTTTGGCTGGCATCAGCGACATGGCAAGCGCAAACCAGTTCCTTGAGGAAACATTCATCCCCTGGTTCAACAAGCGGTTTGGGGTGGCCCCGAGACGAAAGGCCAACCTGCACCGCGCCCTTGCCGGAAAAGAACGCTCGCAGCTCGACAGCATCTTCTCGCGTCACGACAGCCGAGTCGTCCAGAACGACTTCACCATCCAGCACGACAAACAATTCTACCAGCTTGCCAAAGACCAACCCGTCACTATTTGCAAGAAAGATAAGGTCACCGTAGAGGAGTGGCTTGATCGCACCGTCCACATCAGATTGAGAGGCAAAGAGATCAACTGCCAGGTGCTTCCCGCACGGCCTAAACCATCCCGCACAACGCCTTGGGTGCTGGCCGCAACCACTCCGAACCATATCCAGAGGTCGCCATACCAGCCATCTCCCAATCACCCGTGGAAGCGTCGAATCCACGCAGATATATTAGCACAGCAACTCGTCAAAGGGCGACATTTCTAAATCCCGCAGAACACGACATTTCTATTTCCCGTTGACAAAGTGCCCGCATTGTTTGACGTTAGACTACTAAAAGGGTACTATTGTACCTAAATTAAGTCAAGCTGTGTTTGGTGGTCCGATTCGCAATAGCATCTCATCCTACCATTGCGAGGTGTCGATATTTTGAAGAGTATAGCTATGTAAACGAAGCAATAGCCCGAGAGAAGAAAAGTATGCAGAAAGAATATGCTGTGTACATAATGACTAACGAGCGCAATACTGTTGTATATACCGGAGTAACAAACAATATTGCAAGGCGCGTGTATGAGCATAAGGCTAAAATTACCAAGGGTTTTACCAAGCAATACAATATAAGCAAATTAGTTTATGTTGAGTATTTTCAGGATATTGATAGGGCAATAGCGAGAGAAAAAAATATAAAAGCAGGATCAAGAAAAAAGAAAGAAGATTTAATTACAGATTTTAATCCGGAGTGGAAAGACTTGAGCGGAATTTGACGGGATTGCCGCGTCGTTCGCCGAGTACGGCTCGCTCCTCGCAATGACACATGAAATACGACATCAAGAATATCAAACTCGCAGAGGAGGGAAGAAGAAAAATCAACTGGGCAGCGCGAGAGATGGGCGTGCTTGCTACGCTTGAGACCAGATTTAAAAAACAAAAACCGTTTCTCGGTGTGCGCATCAGCGCGTGTTTGCATGTTTCAACAGAAACAGGACGCTTAATGCAGGTGTTGAAAGCAGGAGGGGCACAGGTGGTGCTGTGCGCGTCCAATCCGCTTTCCACCAAAGATGATGTTGCCGCGTCGTTAGTTGCACACGACAAGATTTCGGTGTTCGCGCGTCATGGCGCTTCGCGCTCCCAGTTTTATCGCCACCTTACCGCTGCCCTTGATTCAAAGCCGCACATCACTATGGATGATGGCGCAGACTTGCTCGCGTTGGCGCACACAAAATACCGCGAACGTATTCCTGCTATGTATGGCTCAACCGAGGAAACCACCACCGGCATTATCCGCTTGCGCGCAATGGAGGCAGATGGAGCGCTTAAACTGCCAGTCATTGCGGTGAATGATGCTCAAACCAAGCACTTGTTTGATAATAGGTATGGCACCGGGCAATCAACACTGGATGGCATTATCCGCGCTACCAATGTTCTGCTTGCGGGAAAAACAGTTGTGGTTGCCGGGTATGGCTGGTGCGGCAAGGGCGTTGCTATGCGAGCTCGGGGAATGGGATCGCATGTTGCGGTAACAGAAATTGATCCGGTTCGAGCCTTGGAAGCGGTGATGGATGGCTTTACGGTTGTTCCCATGAAAACCGTTGCTCCACGTGCTGATATTATCATCACCGTAACCGGCAATTGCGAAGTGATAAGCGCGGCTATCATCAAGCGTTTAAAAGATGGATGCATTATCGCGAACTCTGGGCATTTTGACGTGGAGATTGATGTTGCGTCCCTTAAAAAGATGGCAAAGAAGTCTTTTGCCGGCCGCGAGCATGTGGAATCCTATGTACTTCCGGGCGCACGTACTATCAACCTGCTCACCGAAGGAAGGCTCGTGAATTTAGCTGCCGCAGAAGGGCATCCTTCCAGCGTAATGGATACCAGTTTTGCTGGGCAAGCGCTGGCAGCCGAGTATTTGGTTAAAAATTACAAAACACTTGCTCAAGGCGTGCATGGATTGCCCGATGTTTTGGATCAAACCATTGCATCACTTAAACTTTCATCACTCCGCGTAAAACACGATATACTGACTGGGCGCCAAAAGAACTATTTGAATTCTTGGGGGGAGGGAACCTAGAATACAAAATTTCAAAGTTCAAATGTCAAATGAATGTCAAAGTTCTAATTTTGGCATTTGGATTTTGATATTTTGATTTTATTCGTAGCTTTGTCATTTGTCAGTGCTTTATGGTATAATAGCCACATGCCAATCATACAGTATACAGGCAAAACAGTGCTCCAAAAAGAAACCATTGCCGCAATTCAAAAAGAATCACGTTCCTTGGTTGCAAATAAAGATGTAGCAGGCGCGTGGCTCTCAAGCAAGCATATTAAACAGCAGATTGCACTGCTTTCTCAGGAGGAGGCGGCTTCTGTACTTCCTGAGTATCGGCGCATAACCGCCGGGTTAAAAGTATTGGCGCTGCCCGTGCTTCCGCAGGAGGAAGTAATCAATTTATTAAAGAATAATCTTGAGTTTTTAGATACGCAATCAGAACCACTGTTGTCTGCCGGGCTTTCTGCCTGGCTTGCCGGCCAGCCGGACGAAGCACAGGAACAAATAAAAACAACATTTCGTTCCATTATTGATCCAGACAGCCCGTTTGCGCCGAAACTTCTTTCCATGCTTGCGCCTGCGCAGGCGGTTGGTGAGCGCACTGTTGCGCAGGCAGATGATTTGCTTAATGCAAACGAGCGCGCTGATATATCGCGGTCATCGGTAAAAGCCGAAGCTGTTGTTCAGCCTTTTTCTTCGGAAAACGCAATAGATTCCACCAGCCGAACCATATTCAGCTTTTCCGGCTCAAAAGAAAGCGAGCAGTTATTTGTAAAGCGCACGCAAGCCTTGGTTCGTTCCCGTGTGCGCGACGTGAGGTCTGCCGCGGAATTCGCTGATTATGCTAGTAGGCCGTTTGCCGCAGGTGGCTTAGGGCTTTCCGGAGAGACGCTTGCAAATGCTGAACGCGTTACCGAAGAAGCATATGGCCGAAGCCATGGAATAGCGCGTGCCACAGCGCCTGTGCAGGTAGCGCAACAGCCCATGCTCGTTGCTACGCAAGCCATGAATGAACAACCAAAAGATGGTGTGGCAAAAAAGCAGGAATCTACATCCCAAAAAGAGCTTGATGCGCTTATTCAACAAGGTGCCAGCGATGCAACGTTTGCACATATACTGCAAAAACCAGCTATTCCTAAGCCAGTTACGCCAGCTATTCCAAGTGCGCAAAAGCCAAAATTTCCATTGCCAATGCCAATGCGGACGCCGAAGCCTCCACTGCCAATGCAGTCCCCAAAGCCTCAATTCCAGCCGCCAGAATCCATACGCATGCCACGCCGATCAAACAGCTCCACGAAGCCTCGTTTAGATGATGTCATGCCAGCCCCCGCTTTCGCGGGGATAAACTCACCATCTCGTTTGGCAGAGTCAGACAACCGCACTATGGGGCTTTCGGATGAGCTCGGTACCATTACGCTTGCTGATTTCAGAAGCCTTGGAGATTCGCCTCATGCCACCCAAACTATTATAGGAAAAATCGCAACACTGGAAGGGGAGTCGGTGAGCCAAAAGTTCGATGGCATACGCGCCTTTCGCGCGAGTCCTCTGTTTGAGAGTTATCTGACAATTGGAGATGCATCGCTTTCCGGTGGAAAAAAGCTCTCCGCAGTGCTCGCTGATCCAAGCCTCAATTCCGAAACAATGACTGAAGACGAGTTTTTTGCCATTGCAGATCTTGCCAGTAAACTTAAGTAATTGTATTATGTAAATTTCCCGTTGTGAATCCGCGTACTCGCGAGTTAACGGGAAATTTAAGAGGAAAAGGCGGATGTAAGCTGGAGTGGGTTGCGATAGCAACACACGGAAGCTGAAATCCGACTTTGACGATATGCCACAATTCGTAGTTCCTCAATTTATAGATGTTGAAGATAAAATCATTGGCCCTATTACCACGCGTCAGTTTGTTGTCGGCGTGGTGGCAATGCTCTTATTGTTTATTTCATATAGATTTTCAGATAGTGTATTATTTGCCATTCAAGCGATACTTATTATTGGGTTGTATACGCTTATTGCGTTTATAAAAGTTAATGGCCAGCCATTTTATACATTTGTGCTCTCGGTTATTCGTTCGGTAACGCGCTCCTCATTGCGAGTATGGCTCAAAACAGGGAATGATGTGTACGTCCCAAAACAAAAAACAGATTCTTCCGAAGATACAGCGCCTGCTATTGTGCTAAAAAGTCGGCCGCAATCTCATTCTCTTTCCGAGCTTTCCTTATTAGTTGATACTGGCGGTAAGTACCGGTCCGAAGAATTATTCCAATCCACCCAGCTCGCAAAAAATCAACATGCCAAAAAGTAAGCTCGCAAAAAATAAAACATCAGTATCAACGCAAACGTATTTAGATATCGCGGAAATTCGCGATGATGTGGTGATTTTAAAAGATGGATCTATCCGCTCTGTGCTGCTTGCGTCCTCAATTAATTTCGCCTTAAAGAGCGAGGATGAGCAGAATGCCATTTTGCAAGGCTATATTTCACTGCTTAATGCATTGGATTTTAGTGTGCAGATCGTGGTGCAATCGCGTACATTGAATATTGATGGATACCTGGCAGATCTTGTTCGGCGCGCAAGCGAGCAGACAAATGATTTATTGCGCACGCAGATACAGGAGTATCGCGCATTTATTTCCGAATTAGTAACGCTCGGCGGTATTATGGGAAAGCGTTTTTATATCGTTGTGCCGTATGCTCCGGGAAAAGATTCTAAAAAAAGTTTTATGAGTCAGATTTCCACTACCTTTTCTCCCGGGAAAGTAATTGCTCTTTCGGAAAAACTTTTTGTAAGATACAAGGAAAAGCTTGATAGCAGAGTGAACGCAATAGTCAGCGGGCTTGGCACTATGGGAGTTACCGCGATTCCGCTTCCCACGCAGAGTTTAGTTGAGCTCTACTATAGCTCATATAATCCAGAACTGAGCCAAATACAAAAACTACCCAAAGAGGAAGAAATGAAAATAGATGAGTACTATGTTTGATCTAAAAAACACCAACACAAAGTCTGCCGCGCCTGTGTCTGCGTCCGAGCAAGAGGCGGAGCTGATTACATCCGAAAAAGTTTTGAGCGAGGGCGAGGTAAAAATTCGGGATATCATTGCTCCTGCGTCCATGCGTATTCAATCCGACCATATGGAGCTCAATGGGATGTGGGTTCGGACTTTGTTCGTCACCACCTTTCCGCGCTATATTAACGTTGGCTGGTTTTCGCCGATTATCAACCTTTCCGCAACCATGGATGTTGCCCTGTTTTTTTATCCGGTTTCAAGCGATATTATTTTGAATCAACTTAAGAAAAAAGTTGGTAACTTAGAAGCGCAGCTTATCGAAGACAGAGAAAAGGGCGCGCCTCGGGATCCCTTGCGCGAGACTGCGCTTCGGGATATTGAACAGCTGAGAGATGCGATTACGCAGGGAGTGGAGCACTTTTTTCAGCACGCAGTCTATGTTACCCTGTATGCTGATTCACAGAAAGAACTGGATCAGCTTACCGAGAAAGTTGAGCTTTTGTTTGGATCAAGATTAGTAGCAACCCGCCGCGCGCTCTGGCAGACCGAACAAGGATTCAATTCCACCTTGCCGCTTGCCAACGACGAATTAGGAATTTCCGTCAACCTCAACACCAGCCCAGCCGCCTCATCGTTCCCGTTTGTTTCTTCGGATCTAACTAGTGATTCCGGCATTTTGTACGGCATTAACCGCCACAACAACAGTTTAATTTTGTTTGATCGCTTTAGCCTGCAGAACGCGAATGCCGTGGTGTTCGCAACGAGCGGCGCGGGCAAGAGCTATGCGGTTAAGCTTGAGGTATTGCGAAGCATGATGATGGGCACGGATGTGATCATCATTGATCCGGAGCACGAGTACGCGCACCTTTCCGAGGCAGTGGGAGGCACGTATGTTAATATTTCGTTGAATTCAGAGGCAAAAATCAATCCATTTGATTTGCCTCGCGCTCTTTCGGATCAAACTTCTGCCGCTGATGTTATCCGTTCTAGCGTTATTACACTAAAAGGATTGGTGCGACTGATGCTTGGTGATCTTACGAATACAGAGGATTCAATCGTGGACCGCGCTTTGCTTGAAACCTACGCCAAAAAAGACATTACCAGCCAGAGCGATTTACGTTCAATACAGCCGCCCTTGATGCAGGATTTCAGCGAAGTGCTTGCTGGCATGGAGGGTGGGCAATCGCTTTCCGAGCGGCTCAAAAAGTTTACCGATGGTACGTTTGCGGGGCTTTTGAATAACCCAACCAACGTGGATATGTCCAACCAATTAGTAGTGTTTTCGGTGCGAGATTTGGAAGATGAGTTGCGGCCAATGGCAGTGTATACTATTGTCAATTACATTTGGAACGTAGTGCGCGCAAGTTTAAAAAAGCGCATACTCATTATTGATGAAGCCTGGTGGCTTATGCAGCACGATGACAGCGCAAAGTTTATTTTCGCGCTGGTAAAGCGGGCCCGCAAGTATTTCCTCGGCGTTACGACCATTACTCAAGATGTGAACGACTTTTTAGGAAGTCCGTACGGCCAAGCTATTGTTACTAACTCTGCGCTTCAACTATTGCTGCGCCAGTCGCCGGCTGCCATCGACAATATCGTAAAAACGTTTTTATTAACCGAAGGCGAAAAGTATTTATTGCTAGAAGGAAGCGTTGGCGAGGGAATCTTTTTTGCGGGGAACAAGCATGCGGCCATCAAAGTTATCGCATCCTACACCGAAGACCAGATTATCACCTCTGATCCGCGCCAATTGCTCGAAATCGAGCAGGCAAAAAAAGAGTTCGCCCAGCAGAACACGGGTGAGAAAATGGGGACATGACCCATTTTCCTAAAGCTCAAATGCCAAATCAAGATCAAATATCAAAACCATAGTAGTAAAGCATTTGACCTTTAGCATTTATTTGTAATTTGGATTTTGACATTTTAACTCACCATATGCAACAACGAACAAAAATTAGTATCATCATTGCCAGCGCTCTGGCTTTGTTTGGGCTTCTGGTTACTACGATTTTTGACTTGTTCCCAAGTAAACAAGAGCCTCTTGTTTCTATAGAAACTCCGGTCGTGCTTCCGGATCGGAACGAAGCGCTTCCTACTGGCGCAGTATTTGATCAGGCAAACGCGGATGATTTCGCGGCCATTAACCCGAGCGATCCCGCATCCGACAAACAGGGGACGCTTGAGCGCGACGCTCAGGATCTTGCGGTGTTTTTTATCGAACGGTTTGGCACGTATTCTTCTGATGCCGGGTTTTCCTATATTGATGATCTTTCTGGATTTATGACCGATTCCCTGCGTTCTAATCTTGAGGCTTCTAAGCTTGCAACTCCCGCACGAGATGGTTTTTATTCAATTACCGCGGATCTTGCAAGTGTTGCAACGGATACGTTTTCTCCAAGCTCAAGATCTGCCACATTTAGCGCAGTACTAAACAGAAGCGAGACTGCGGGCGGGAATACTGAACAGTACCAACAAGAAGCTCTTGTGTTGCTTAAGCAATCCGGAAGCGGTAGTTGGCTGGTGGATTCTGTTGTGTGGGGCAATAAGCTCTAAGTATGGCGCGTCCTAACACATTTGAGTCTGAACGTGAAACCATTGAATCTCACGAAGAGGAATCTGCCGCAGAACAGTTGTATAACCAGCGATTCACCGATCGAAGCGCACTGTACAACAGGCCTCCCGGTGCTGATGAACAGCAATCACCAGTAGAGGACGAAACAGAGGAGGGTGGCGAACAACAGAGTCAGCCTGCCGGAGAGGCCGGGCAATCCGCAACATCTGCAAAAGGTTCAAAAGGCGAACAAGATGACGTGCAAAATGAGGAAGGAGCAGATCGTGTTTCGCAGTTGTATCAAAAAATGAGAGTTAAGGCGCGCGCTAAACAAGCAATAGCAGCTGCGAAAGAAAAAGTTAAAAAAGCCGCAACAAGCGCAGCAAAAAAATTCATTATTGAGGCAATTCTTCCCTATGTGATTCCCGCTCTAATTATTATCGGCGTGATTCTGGCTATTGGAGGGATTGCGATATATCTCACTACACTGGTTCCTGGGGTCGGCGTATAACTAACAACGCACTATGTATGAAATTTAGAATCTTCGTATCAATATTTTTCCTTTTCGGGGCGTTTATTGCGCACGGCCCGGTGTTTGCGCAGGAGCAAAGCGCGGCAGAGGGTAGTATATCTGCGCCACTCAAAGCAGTACTGCAAATTCCACTTCCATTTGTCCCGGATAATCCGGATTTTGCGCAATATATTGCTGGCGTGTACCGCTTGGCTATAGGTTTAGCTGCCACGTTCGCGGTGGTTATGATTATAATGGGTGGGTACCAGTGGATATTTTCGGGCGGCTCAAGCGACAAAACCGGCGCCGCGAAAAAACGAATTTTTGGAGCAGTAATCGGCTTAATCCTAGCCCTGCTTTCGTATATCATTCTAAATACCATTACTCCGCGTTTGGTTGCGTTGCGCTTGCCGTATGTTGAGCCGGTGGCACGCAGTATATTCAGCTTAGATCAATCATGCCAGTCAAATAAGGCATTTGCGGAGTATGAGAAGAAAAATAATATGGAAGAGGGGCGGCTTTTTGCATGGCCGACACACTTATCATTTGAAGAGGCGTTGCGGCAAGATATGGTCGTAGCCCGAGAGAACGCAGGATGTGGACAGAATTATTATATTGAAAATATAAACCACAATCAGCCGCCTGTACAGTCTATTGGCCAGTGCCAAGGAGAAGCATGTTTTGACGCGCAGGGAAATAAGACGACAAGGGTGGCGTGTTTCCAAGGTAAGTGCACACCAGCATATTTATATGGCACCTTGGCTGCAGAGCAGGCGTTTTCTCCGACACCGCATCGTCGGAATGTTAAGAAGATAACGGTGCGTACACTCTGTCGGACCAATTTTCCACCCACTGCTGATCAGCGCGAAATTTCTGACCATGCATCGACCTATGCTTTTTCTGTTGATGAGCGCGGAGAGTCGGAAACGGAATATAGCCCGGGTTTTTTAGGGAACATACTGGGTTTGGCGACGTGCACTTTTGGTGGCCTCAGGGGGTATATGCTGGAGATTGAGGTTAATACAGGGCTCTTCGGGGGGCTAACTAATAATCATTATTTTATTGGGAAAGACTGCACCAATTCGCTCGCTGATTTCAGCGGTGGTGCATTAGATTTTGCTTCATTTGATCATGTGACTCCGAATCAGCTGTTTCAGGAAGAAGATTTTGAAGCAGGTATACGATGTGATTTGGATACTCATAATTTTTCCAGATATTAGGTAGTACGCTATGTCCGACCGAACTAAACTCATCCTCAAAATCATCGGCTTCATCGCAATCGTCCTTTTGCTGGGATGGGGGATTTGGGCGTTGTTTTTTAGATCTCCGGGTACGTCCATAGTGCCGGGGCAGGTAAGCGCGCCAAGCGGACAATTGCCGGATATTGGAGCAGGCACAGGAGGGCGCGTGGTTGATACCACGGGGGATGCGCGAAATTTAGCGCCTGAACCTGCGGCAGAGCCTGTTGCGCCGGATCTGGTGGCATCTGGTGGCAGAACCCTTGTTTCCTCAATCACGCCAAGTAGGGCTGATTTTAGCGCAGTTTCTAGTAATGGATCGCTTAATTACTACGATGCCCGCGATGAGCGATTTTATCGCGTCAATCCGGCAGGCGGAGCGCCTATGCCACTTTCAGACCAAGTGTTTCGTTCCGTAGAGAGCGTGGTTTGGTCCAACAACGGCACTACCGCAGTGCTTGAGTTCCCAGATGGCTCAAACATTTTTTATGATTTCAATCGCAACATCCAAGCGACTCTGCCACCAGAGGCGCAGGAGTTCAGTTTCTCGCCGGATGATTCCCAGCTTGCGTATGAATATATCGGCGAGTCCGAGGATGACCGTTGGATTATTACATCAAGCCCAGATGGGCAAGGCGAGGAATTAGTGCAGGCATTGGGCAAGCAATCCAGAAACGTTAAAGTTGATTGGTCCCCCAACAATCAGGTAATCGCTACATTTAGGGAACCAACGTCCAGTGCGGGCGAGGAAGTATTTTTTATCGGGCTTAACAACGAAAATTTTCTTTCACTGCAGACCAATGGATTAGGATTTGAAGGTGCATGGTCGCCGACTGGCAAGCAGATGATGTACAGCGTGTATAGCGCAGGCACCAATTATAATCCAGTGCTCTATATTGCGGGCGCAGAGGGAAATAATATCGGGCTAGGGAATCGATCCTTGCGCGTACAAACTTGGCCTGACAAGTGCGTATTTGCCAGCGAGAACATTGTGTATTGCGCAGTGCCCCAATTTTTGAGCGAAGGAAGCGGTATTTTTCGCGAGCAGACATATGGCACTCCAGATACTATTTATAAGATTGATTTAATAAATAATTCATCTTTTCCTATTGCGTTTCCAGAGACCGCAGGAAGTAGTTCGTTTACCATAGAAACAGTATCTATTTCATCGGATGGCAAGGAGCTCTATTTTGTTGATCGTGTTTCCGGGCGCATTCATAAATTACCGTTGTAGCAAGCTATGGAAAGCAAGCGCGTTATTCTTATTGTTTCGGTGATTGGGATCCTGGTGATCCTTTTTTTTGGAATTGATATATGGCGCAATCGAAGTGCATCTGCGCCTGCCTTTGATTTTTCTGGAATTTTACGTCCCACTCAGTACAAAGAAAGCCCGACCAAAGGAGCAGATAACCCAAAGGTGGTTATATTTGAGTATGCTGATTTTAATTGCGCGCACTGCGCAGATTTCCAAAGCGTGCTTGCGCAGATTCTTGATACGTATGCAAACGACGTTGCCGTGGTATGGAAGGATTTTCCGTTTGTTTCTCAGGGTTCCGAGGATTCGGCCGTGGCTGCGCGGTGCGCTGGAAAACAGGACACATTTTGGGAATACCACGATTGGCTGTTTAAAAACCAAGGAAACGCTTTATCGGTGGATTTTGCGCGAGGCGCGCAGGAGCTTGGGCTTAACGAAAAAAACTTTACGCAGTGCCTCAGTGATGATACAATCCGCACGGTCGTATCGCGCGATTTCGCTGAGGGCAAAGCCTTGGGAATTGATCAGACGCCGACTCTAGTAATCGGCGATGTCGCTCTCGTTGGGGTGCAGACGTTTGTGGAGGTGGAACAGGCGTTGGCGCCTCTGCTGCAAAAATAAAAATACAAGAAATAATAATCATTCGGTCATTTTTTTAATGTATATCTTTGAGTTTGTTTGTATTTTTTATTATGCTGTACCATTGTCAACAGTGCGATTCCCAATATAGTAAATGGCAAGGCCAGTGCGATGAATGTTCTAAATGGGGGACTATTCGCGAGGCATCTTCTTCTGAACACGACCAGAGCGCGGTTGTTACCTCAATTGACACAGCGCATAGCGCTCCTAGATTTTCAACAGGCATGCACGAGTTTGACAACGTGCTTGGAGGAGGATTGGTTCCTGGTAGCCTATTGCTGTTAGCGGGAGATCCGGGAATTGGAAAATCAACACTTATTTTGCAGGCCATACACGCGTTTGCCCGCAAGAACACGGGTACTGTTTTGTATATATGCGGCGAAGAATCTCCAGAGCAGATCAGCTTGCGCATGGTTAGGCTTTCGGTTCCCGGAGATCGGATACAATTTATTTCCGATACTCGCCTGGGCGCGATTATTGGCGCCATAAAAAAACATGCGCCCAGCCTTGTGGTTGTGGATTCAATTCAAACTACGATTGATGCTGCAATTGCGTCCGAAGCTGGCAGTGTTACTCAGCTTCGAGCAAGCACTGCTCAGTTTTTAGCCTGCGCCAAACAAACATCCATACCCATTGTGCTTATTGGACATGTAACGAAAGAAGGCACTGTTGCCGGCCCTCAGCTATTAAGCCACATGGTTGATGTGGTGCTGTATCTGGAAGGGGATCGTTTGCATGAGTACCGGCTATTGCGCTCATCAAAAAATCGGTTTGGCCCAACGAATCAAGTTGGCGTATTCAGCATGACAGAACAAGGCTTGGTTGAGGTTAAAAATCCGTCGCAACTATTTCTTGAAGAGGGGGGAGGCGGGCATCCTGGATCCGTGGTAAGCGTTATTATGGAAGGTTCACGCCCATTTTTAATAGAGATTCAGTCGCTCACCAACAAAACATCATATGGTTACCCAAAGCGGGCAGCAAGTGGATTTGATCTTTCCCGTTTAGAGCTTTTGCTTGCCGTGCTACAGCGAAGAGCTGGATTAAAGCTTGAAAATCAAGATGTATTTTTAAACGTGGTCGGCGGATTGCGAGTTAAAGATCCTGCCTTGGATTTAGCTGCCTGTTTGGCTATTGCATCATCCCTCTCAAATCAGCCTATGCCACATAAATCAATTGCACTCGGAGAGGTAGGGCTTTCAGGAGAAGTGCGCCCAGCAGCGCACCTTGAAACGCGTGTAAGCGAAGCAAAGCGTTTAGGATTTACGTCATTTTTTGTTCCAAAACATTCCGCAAAAGATTCTTTTTCGGGCATGCATCAAATTTCAAATATTACGCAAGCGCTTTCTTCGCTTGGGATTTCCAAGTAGCGCTTGCTAAAAAAAAGAGAGGCGGACATACATAGGTGCTGTATGTCCGCCCCAAGGGTGTACGTATCGCGTGTTCAGAACATGGCCTCTTGTTAGGCCGTTGTTTCGGCTGTGGTTGCGAAATGTTCCACACCGAGGGCTGCCATGTCGCGCCGCAACTCTTCTGCATTGGCGAGTACATGGTATATGGAGGGGAATGTCACCACGCGCATGCCCTGCGTGCGCTTTGCTTCGTCGAGACGAGGTTCAATTTCGCGTCTCCAACGGATGGCGGCCTGAGTTCCGGGATCATCGGATGCAGACCGTTTGCTTGGGAAGAAAATCTTGACCGATCCATCCACGTCATAGCGCAACAAACTGGTGAGATGATCGACGATTGAAGTTGCTGTCTGGATCACCGGATGTATACTTCCATTCAGCGTTGTTACGTGAATACAGCGACCTCCTCGCGGACAGGTTTTGTACTGCACCGCATGGAAGCAGCAGCACGAGACCAAGCCTGTGCCTTCCAACTGCGGAAAGTCTTTATCCCTTCTGGGTTTTTCCGGGTGTCGTGGATTTGGAGGCACTACCTCCAGGTACGCGATGGTCGTGATCTGCTCTGGCGGTATTGTGACGCGAGAAAGCGGCCTAGGTTTTGACATAGTAGTTCGTCCTCCCCAGACGAACGCAGTGCGGAAAAGTTGCTTCTGTCTCCTCCCCGAGGCAGAAGGTATGGCTTTTTGTTGCGTATCACGCTTCGTGCTGCCTCCCGCAGCGGTCAGAGTGTTTGTGTAAAGATCATCTATATGCAATTAGAAAGAAAAAGGGTAGGCCGCAGACGCAGCGAGGGAGTGCCACGTCCACTGAAATCCCTTATCAAATGTCCTATTTGTCTTCCACGCGTGTGTGCAATCAAAAAGACCAAGGAGATTTGAAGAAATTCCGTCCAATAAAAACGGACAGCCTACCGCAACATCAAGTATTAAAGGTACATAGAAAACACTAGTATGTAACCACGCTTTATTGCTTTTGTCAAGTTTTTGTAATGGTTCAATACCTTGTAATCACTTTGCTACAATATGAGGCATATGTCATATACAACTAATCCCGCGCTTCCTCGGGTACGAATGGAAGCAGTTCGTCTTGTCCGCCAAGGTAAATCCACTCGTGAAGTGGCTCGTCATTTAGGGTATTCACAAGCAGCAATAGTGCAATGGATGAAACGTTCACACC
>Ga0210019_1003528_pt1 | contig 14311 bp, 15 predicted proteins | sample CryGeyCG2114_020_2_FD_183969 | JGI IMG/M metagenome (GOLD analysis project Ga0210019, IMG submission 183969) | Groundwater microbial communities from aquifer - Crystal Geyser CG11_big_fil_rev_8/21/14_0.20 (SPAdes) (version 2) | ecosystem: Environmental > Aquatic > Deep subsurface > Groundwater ...
TTTTCTATTTCCTCCCTCATCCGGCGAATATCGTTCTCGCTTAGAGGTGTCGAGGTCGAGTAGGTACGAAACTGTTTGCCGTCGAAGACGGTGACCATTTCGTTCTTAAATCCGGGACCTTCGAATACGGTGGAGTACGAGGTAGCGTCCTGTTGTGCAGGATGCATTGATTCACTCTTCTGTGTTTCCTGATACAAGAGCACATTGCCGACCACACTTGCCACAAGCAAGATTGCCAGAACTCCCGTGATCAGTTTTTGATTTTCTTCCCACTTCATACGCGCGTCATGTATGCGACACGGCACTCCCCGCAAATCGACCAGGGAGTGCCGTGCGTGTTAATCAACGACCTCAACCTTTACCTTGTGCTTTTTCGCTTCATCCGACTTCGGGAGCGTGATGGTAAGTACACCATTCTTTGCCTTTGCCGAAATGTCGTCCGTCTTCACCCGAGCAGGGAGCGCAAACTCTCGCCTGAACTCACCGAACTCGCGCTCGTAGCGGTACACCTTTCCTTTCTTGTTCTCGTCTTTCACCTCCTTTTCAATCGTACCAGAGAGTGAGAGGTAGTCTTCGCCGACTTCAATGTTGACTTTGTTGGGATCAATGCCGGGGATGTTCGCGACAACCTTAATCTCATCGTCCGTCTCTGATACGTCAACCTTCGGGAAGAGTGTGCTCACGTTCGAGAGACTGCGGTTGCGGAACAGGCTCGGTGTCATCATGTTGAACGGATCGAAGAGACTGTCGTCGAAGAATCGGTCAATGAGCGAGAATGGTCCTCGTGAGTCGTATGGAGCGACTGATCGATCTTGGTCGTCATCTCTTTTTGTGATATTAACCATAGTTGTTAATGAATTAGATCCTTATAATTTTGACCTTTGCTCTTTACTGAGTCTTGAAGCGTCTCGGCCAGTTCGTTATCTCCTGAAGCAAACCTGCAAAGAGACGCCGAATGTACTCTTGACGCAATTTCCAACCTTGATTCAACATATAACCTTGAACGTTAGCTGATAATGATGTTCTCTCACACGAACAGCCCGAGGATGCCACTCCTGGTTTCCCCCTCGAGCCAGTGCCATACGAATGGCACTCAATACTTCAATGGTTTACCTCAAACGATATTCAGTTGTTGATACGGCAGAAGAGATTGCTCACCACTTCGGACGTCTTTTTCGACGGGAACCCGAGGGTTCCAAGCTAAACCGCATCGGACGTTGAACGAATGAATTTCCGAAGCGTTTTTGCATTACTCTCTGCGTAACGAATGGAATTTTGCATACGCTCAAACAAGAGCTTTTGACTTCTTTTCTCCGAGACTCGACCAGCGCCTCTGACCGCTTACACTTTATCTAACGAAACAAGAGGCAAAAGGTGTCATTTTTTCTTCAAGAACTGAGGACTGGTGTATCTTCGTTTCTTTCGGGCGAAGCCGCCGATATCTTTGAGGTACGGGTGGGCTGCGAGTTTCTTACGAGTGCGAGAAAGGTTGAGCTTAACTGCGTTTTCAGAGGTGTTCATAATCCGGGCAATATCCTTAATTGGTTTATCGTCCTGATAGTGCATAAGGAGCGCATCACGATTCTTTGCTGGGAGCTCCTGAACTGCCCGCCAGAGAGACTCTGCCTCAGATTTGCGGTGTAAATCTTCGGTAATTTCATACGGCACCGCGTCAACTGGTAATTCGTCCACCAGTATACTCTTTGGTTTTCGATAATGATCAACGAGTAGATTGTGAGCAATATTCAGAAGGTATGTAAGGTATGAGTACCCACGATTCCTGAACCTTTGAAGATGCTGGAAAGCGCGCAGAAATGTCTCCTGCATCAAGTCTTCAGAGAGCTCCTTGTCGTGTCCAGTGCGATACCAGAAGTAGTTGAAAACCTTGTCAGCATACTTTCTATAGAGCACTTCATACTTTGCAGGTGTTTCTTTTGCATTATCTACTAATGTTACGTCGTCACGGTGCATACTTGCTAAGGGAGAATACGATTAATGATTGGTTTTACGGTGTCGATTGGAATAGCGAACGCGATGTCGTTTGCGTAACGGTCCATCGCCACATTTACACCGATTACCTGCCCAGAGAGATTGAGCAGAGGACCGCCGGAGTTCCCGCGGTTGATTGCGGCGTCCGTTTGAATGACATTTTCCAGTGTCTCCACTCGTCCACGATCATCCTGCGCTTGAATAGTGCGATTGAGTCCAGAAATGATTCCGACTGATACCGAGTTGTTGTATTCACCGAGTGCGTTACCAATCGCTGTGACGGTTTGTCCAAGTTGGAGTAATGAGGAGTTACCTAAACTCAGTGCTGGGTGATTGTTTCCGTCAATCTTTAGAATAGCGAGGTCATAGGTGTCGTCTCGGTAAATGACACGTGCGGGTTTCTGTTCCCCAGATGAGAGAAGTGCAGTGTATTCTGCTTCCGTATCATCAACCACATGGCGGTTGGAGAGAATATATCCATCGGAGCGAATGATGAATCCCGTCCCTGCACCGACCTGCTGCTTCTGGGTTCCCACTTGTCGGTACGTCGGTACTCTGATGCCGAAGTCCCCGAAAAATGGATCGTTCCCAAATGGGTTTTCGTAGTGAACTTCAAGAAGCGGCACGTCTTTTGAGATGACAATGGATACGACTGCGGGCGCGGCTTTGGCAACCGCTGCTGTAAGTAGGTCATCTTGAGAACGAGAGATGACATCATGTCTGTTTGAAATTTCTTGAAGCTGCTGCTTATTCGCTTCACTTACCGTACTGGACTCCTGAAGCGCTTGTGAAAGCGCCGCTACCTGACTTTCAAGTGAGGAAACCTTCGAGATGAGGAGTGTATGCTCCTTTTGATAGAAGTAATAACCTCCAGCACCAACAGCACTGACTGCGGCTATAGCGAGAATGACCAATAACAGAGATCTGAATTGTCCCTTAAACAACTTCATATCACTATTAATTTACGAAACCTGAACCCGGATTTCAATGATTATAACAAAACTTATTTTTGGATAAAAGCTTTCTCGCCCCCGTTTTCTGCCCCTAAAAAGCAGTTGAGTTTGATTATGGTGCCCGGGGCGGGAGTCGAACCCGCATGGCTTGCGCCACAAAATTTTAAGTCTTGCGTGTATACCAATTCCACCACCCGGGCATATTTATTTTAATCAACACTTATTAGATAAGTATTGCTTGAGGCCTAGGCCGGAATCGAACCGGCGCATAGAGGATTTGCAGTCCCCGGCGTTACCACTTCGCCACTAGGCCATAATTTACATTTTTATACTAAGATACTATAAATCGTGAGACAATTCATCTAAATGCTGTCGATTTTTTTCTCCTTCATCAATAACAAAATCAAAGAAGGGGATAGACTTCATAGAGAGTTTTGGTTTTACATAGTCTCGTAGATCACTTCTATTTCTTTTTACAAAGTTGAGGGCATTTTCTTCTTCAGTTTCGGGGTAGACCGTCACATAGAGTGTTGCCTTTTTCATATCTCGAGATACATCAGCTCGGGTGATAGTAATGAGTGAAGTACGATTAGATACTCGTGAGAGGAATTCTGATCCAAGCACTCTTAATACTTCGGCCACTTTGTCTTGTCGTAGTGTCATATTATTTTTCGATAATTCTAAACACAAAAAGACGATCTCCTGGAGTAATAGTTTCTGTACTTTTTATACGAGCACCAAATTCATTTCCTTCTTGCACGGTCTCTACTTCAGTCCGTTGTTGTTGGAGACCTACAAGAGTTCCTGTACCAACTCTTTCATTTTGGCGTACAATCGCACATTCCATATTTTTTGCAATATATCCCGAGAGTACTTTACCGCCTACTACTTGAGCATTTTTTTCTGGATTAAACACTTTTAGGATTTTTACCTCAGCGATTTGCTCCTCTACTTCTTGTTTCGGGGTCTCGTCCTGGACTCGTGATTCAAACCACTCAAGGAGCTCATAGATAATCGTAAATGTCTTTATGGTGATACCCATTCGTTCTGCAAGCTCCTGTGCGGTGGGATCTATTTTTACATTAAAACCTATCACATAGGCATTGTTACTTGTTCCTGCTTTTTTTACATCACCCTCGGTAATCGTGCCAACACTTGAGTGTATGATTTTAATATGTGTTCTTTCAGAATTGAGAGCACGGAGTTTTGAGGTGATTGCTTCTGCGGTGCCTACGACATCACTCTTTAGTATGACCGGCATTGTATGAGCGTCAACACTGAGTGCCTCATGAGTATTTTCGACATCTTCAATAGTGCATGCAAGGGCCATATTGAGAGCTGTTTTTTTGTCAGGATGTGTGCAAAAAGATGCTCCTACAGAAGGGATACTATCAAAACCATGAATTTGTACGGGTGATGAAAAAGAGGCTTCTTCGATAGAGACACCCTTAAAGTCTTCAAGAATTCTTACTGGTGCACAGCTTTTTTCTGCTTGTATATACATTCCTTTTTTGAGAGTCCCATTTTTAATAATAAGCGTTGCAGATATCCCTTTTTGGGTATCGACATGGGTTTCTATCACCACACCACTTGCAGGGAGAGAAGTATCCCCCTTAAGCTCTTCAAGTTCTGCAACAAGGAGGAGTGTATCAAGGAGGTCACCTATACCCGTACCATCTTTTGCAGAAATAAAGACATGAGGTATATCACCACCATATCCTTCTATATATATTTCATTTTCTATAAGACTTTGTATTGTTTTGTTTCTATCAGCATCAGGCTTGTCTATTTTGTTGATGGCAACGACATACGGTATATCAGCGCTTTTGATCGCATTAAGCGCTTCTATTGTTTGTGCTTTTACTCCGTCATCTGCAGCAACTACAAGGATAGCAATGTCTGCAACCTTGGCACCTCGGGCACGCATACCACTAAATGCTTCATGTCCAGGAGTATCGAGAAATGATATTTTTTTCTGCATACCTTCGGAGGTAGTATGTTCTACTTCATATGCGGAGATGTGTTGTGTGATTCCTCCCGCCTCACCCTCTACCACATGAGAAGATCTAATATAGTCTAAGAGCTTTGATTTACCATGATCAATATGACCCATAACCACGATTACAGGGGGTCTTTCTGTGATATGTTTTGTATTTGTATTTTCTGAAATGGTCATACGAGAGTATATAGGTTACAGAAACTAAAACAGCACATTACTGCGCCGCATGCTTCTCTATAGTGACACTATACAACAAAATGATACAATACGGAAGATGGAAGAAGATAAAGCTCAAGAGCGATTATATTTTGATTTTAGCGCATCCACCCCCGTAGACCAGAGGGTAGAGATGGCGATGGAGCCATATTGGAGGAGAAGGTATGCAAACGCACTCTCAAACCATAGTGAAGGTGTTTCTGTGCGTAAAGATATACAAGAGGCGACATTAGAAGTAGCCCGTGCTCTCGGTGCAGAATCAAGAGAGATACATTGGACATCAGGAGGTACAGAGTCAAACACATGGGCTCTGAGAGGAGTGATAGAGTTTATAGAACAACACAACGGAAGTGTGGAAGGTCTCCATGTCATAGTGGGTGCAATAGAGCATGTATCAGTTGGAGGGCTTTTACACTATGCAACACAAAAAGGAATGGAAGTAAGCGTGGTCTCTGTGACATTGGAAGGTATCATTGATATGGCAGAAGTGGAGAAGGCGCTAAGACCAGAAACAGTACTTGTGACGGTGCTTTATGCGAGTAATGAAATAGGAACAGTCCAACCGATTTCTCTCATTGGAGAGCTCATTCGAGCACATAGGGAAAAAGGGGATTCTTTTTCACTTCCTAATCTTGATTTTAAATTTCCTGCATTTCACAGTGACGCAAGTCAGGCATTTCTCTATCTTCCTGTAGAAGTAAATACACTAGGGCTAGATCTCCTCACGCTTGATGGACACAAGATGTATGGACCAAAAGGTGTAGGGGTACTCTATATTCGAGAAGGTCTTCTCCTCACACCTCTCTTCTTTTCAATGGAAGGAAAAGAAAATGCACGCTACGGCACACCACCCACACCACTTATTATTGGATGTGCAAAGGCAATAGAAATCGCAGAGAGAGAAAGAGAGATGTATACACCAGATGTAGAGCATCTGAGAGACTATTGTATTCGGAGACTTGAAGAGGAGTTTGAAGAAATAGTGATTAATGGGAGTAAGACAAAGCGTCTTGCAAATAATATTAGTTTTTCTTTTCCAGGACAAAATCATGAATTTTTGGCAGTACTTTTGGATGAGCGTGGTATCGCAGTTTCCACCAAGAGCGCCTGTAAATCTTTTGGCACAGTCTCTCATGTGGTCAAGGCTCTCAAGGGCGGTAATGAGAGTGCGATTCGGATCTCTCTTGGTAAAGAGACTTCTAAGAAGGATGTGGATGCTTTGATCGGGGCGCTTGTTTCTGTGTTGAAAAAATCTTGATAAGGGTATCTAAATACACTATACTTTATACATATGAATCTTGAAGAACTCACAACACATCAAATCATACTTTTAACACTTCTTGTGAGTTTTGTGACCTCTATCGCAACAGGTATCGTTACTGTTACTCTCATGGACCAAGCTCCACCAGGTGTTACTAATACTATCAATAGAGTGGTAGAGCGTACTGTAGAGAGAGTGGTGTCTGATACGAACGGTCAGGCGGCTTCTGTGATCACAAAAGAGACAACCGTTGTGGTAAAAGAGGAAGACCTTATCACAAGCTCAATCGACAAAGGTGTAAAAAGTCTCGTAAGGATTGATGCAGTAGGTTCTACACCCGAAGAAAAGACCCGTATGGTGGCTTTGGGCGTATTCCTATCCTCAAATGGACTTGTGGTGACTGATGCATCAAAAATACAAGAGAAGGGTATATACATGGTACGGTACGGTGACGCCCGCTACGAGACAGAGGTGGTTGCGACAGATGAAGAGAAGGGCATTGTTATTTTAAAGATTATCCAAAAAGATACTGAAGGAAAAACTCTTAAGTTTCCAGTTATTTCTTTTGCAGATATGGCTGCACTTAAGCTCGGTCAAACACTCATTGGTCTCAGTGGTGATACTAAAAACCTCGTGTCTATGGGGGTGATCTCTGCAATAGAAAAGATTTCAGTTCCTATATATAAAGATGGGGTAGAAGGTGAAGATGCGGAGGTGGTAGAGGAGAAACAAGTAATTTCAAGAATCGACTCAAACATTAAAGATATAGTGACGACGGGGGCTCCTGTCATGAATGTCTTTGGTGATATGGTGGGCGTAATGCTTATAGATGCACAAGAGCGCACTATTATTCCTTCATCCGATATTGTACTCCTCGTTCAATCTATAAAAACAACAGAAAAAACCACCTCACAATAACAATTGACGCAAGGTCTCATTTATTGTAAAATGTATTACACATTGGTTTTTAGTTTATTGTTAGTAAAAAATCTATGCCACCATTTGGAAAATTCACAAGTAAAGCAAGAGAGGTTATTCGAAAGTCTCACGAGCTTGCAATAGAGCGAGGACAAAGTCATGTAGGTCATGCGCACCTTTTGGCTGCTTTGATGTTACAAGACGAAAGTATGGTTATTTCTGTACTTGAGCGACTTGGTGTGGATATAGTGTTGATGACTGACTCGGTGATTGAGTCTCTGGAGACACCAGATCACTCTTCTGTACTCTCTCCTTCGTATCAGATTTATATCACTCCAGAGCTTGCAAAAATACTCGAAACATCTACTCAGATGGCAGGACGGATGGGAGATGAGTTTGTCTCTACAGAACATCTTTTTCTTGCGATACTCGAGGTTCCCAACCCTTCCAAAGATTTACTCGGTCGCTTTAAGGTGACAAGCGATGCGGTACTCAATGTGATTGATGAGCTTCGCAACAGCACTACAAGCGATGTGTCTACCAAGCCTACTTATAGAGCTATAACAAAATATACCCGCAACCTGACGAAGTATGCCCAAGAAAATAAGCTCGATCCAGTAATAGGTCGAGATGTCGAGGTCAATAGGGTGATGCAGATTCTTTCACGCCGTACAAAAAACAACCCTATTCTTATAGGAGAGGCGGGTGTAGGAAAAACAGCAATAGTAGAGGGTCTTGCAGCTCGTATGGCTGTCGGTGATGTGCCAGAGTCCCTAAAAGGAAAAGAACTTGTATCCCTCGATCTAGGATCACTTATTGCAGGTACAAAGTATAGAGGAGAATTCGAAGATAGACTCAAGGCTATCATGAAAGAGGTCAATAAATCTGATGGCAAAATAATACTTTTTATTGATGAGATACATACCATTGTAGGAGCAGGTGCTGCAGAAGGTGCGATGGATGCATCTAATATGCTTAAGCCAGCTCTTGCGCGAGGTGAGTTGCGTGCTATTGGTGCCACAACTATTAAAGAATATCAAAAACATATAGAAAAAGATCCCGCCCTTACAAGACGCTTTCAGCCGGTCTATGTCAACGAGCCTTCTATAGAGGATGCGGTGGCAATACTTCGAGGTATAAAAGAAAAATACGAACTTTTTCATGGTGTACGAATTCTCGATGAGGCACTAGTGTCTGCGGTGGCACTTTCTTCTCGCTACATCACAAGCAGATACCTTCCTGACAAGGCAATAGACCTCATTGATGAGGCGTGTTCATCGTTGCGAATGACGCTCGAAAATAAGCCGGAAGACTTAGAAGTTGCACATAGAAAGATTTTGCGTCTTGAAATTGAAAAACGAGCCCTCTCAAAAGAAGCCTCAGAGCTAAAAAATGCTGATGCAAAAAGCAGAGTAGATGAAATAGATAAAGAAATAGGAGAGCTTAAAGAAAAAACAGCAGAGCTTGAACTCAAATGGAAAAATGAAAAAGAAACTCTTGCGGATATAAAAAATATTAAAAAAGAGCTTGAAACAATGCGTATAGAAGCAGACTCTGCAGAAGCAATGGCAGATCTCTCTCGTGCTGCAGAGATCCGTTATGGTGAGATTCCTGAGCTTGAAAAGACACTAGAGCTCAAGACTAAACGCTTGAAGAAGCTCCAAGGGTCACGACGAATTCTAAAAGAAGATGTCAACGAGAGTGATATTGCTGATGTAGTATCACGCTGGACCGGTGTACCCGTGTCACGCATGCTTGAGGCAGAAGCAGAAAAGCTCTCTCGAATGGAAGATGTGTTGAAGGAGAGAGTAATCGGACAAGATGGTGCGGTAGAAAAGGTTTCAGATGCGGTAAAACGCTCACGAGTAGGTATTGCAGACCCCAACAAACCTATTGGCTCTTTTATGTTTCTTGGACCTACTGGTGTAGGAAAGACTGAGCTTACAAAGGCGCTTGCCGAGTTTATGTTTGATGATCCTGACGCGCTAGTCCGAGTAGATATGTCTGAGTTTATGGAGAGACACTCTATATCAAAGATGATAGGAGCTCCTGCAGGATATGTGGGGCATGAGGAGGGTGGTAACCTGACAGAAAAGATACGACATCGTCCTTACTCAGTGGTACTTTTTGATGAGATTGAAAAAGCGCACCCTGAGGTATTTAACCTCCTCCTTCAGGTACTTGATGACGGTCACCTCACTGATGCAAAGGGTCGTAAAGTAAACTTCAAAAATACTATCATTGTTCTCACTTCAAACATAGGTTCACAATACATAGATCAAATGGAGAGACTTGGGTTTAGTGCGGGAGACAAGGAGGAGGAATATGAAGATGCGAAAGAGAGGGTATTGAAGTCTCTAAAAGATCATTTCCGACCAGAATTTTTGAATCGTCTTGATGAGATTATACTCTTTAATGTACTACCTAAAGAGGCAATCCGTGACATTGTTGATATTCAAATACGAGAGGTGAAGAAGAGGCTGTCAGATAAGCACATCACTCTTGATATTTCACCAGAAGTATTTTCTTTCCTTGCTGAGAAGGGATATGATCCTCAGTACGGTGCACGACCTCTCAAGAGACTGATACAGAGCACCATTCTCACACCTCTTGCGAAGCTCATGGTACAAAACGGCCTCATGAGTGGAGGTGTGGTATCTATCGGTATATCAGAAGGTAAGCCTTCATTTAGTGTCACTAAAAAAGGTACCCTAAAAAAATCTACTACAAGAAAATCTCCAGTAAAGAAAAAAAGTACCAAGAAAAAGGTTTCTTCAAAAGTAAAAACCAAGACACGATAAAGGTTTTTGTAAAAGATATTTAATTTGGTATACTGTAGCGGTTATATCTTTTTGATATAATCTCATGCGTCGGTGGTAGAGTGGTCAATTACAACAGACTGTAAATCTGTCGGCTTCGGCCTACGCAGGTTCGAATCCTGCCCGGCGCACAATAAAAATACCCGTAAGGGTATTTTTTTGCACCGGGAGAAAGCTCTGGGTAGAGCTTTCGTCAGGATTCCAAGACCTTTGATAATTTTTTGCGAATTTATGAAGCAAAAAATAGAAAAGGTGTACAGATCCTGTAAGGATCAAAATTCCTGCCCGGCGCACATAAAACAGTTAGTCCGGATGCGTAAGCATTCGGGCTTTACTGTTTTACCGACCGGGCAGGATTCGAACCGAGCCAGCGCGAAGCCTGATTGTGAGGTACGAGCAATCAGTGCTGGCGAGTGGGGGGTCCAGCGAATGAGATATTTTGAGAGCTTTGCGAATCAAAATATCCATGAGAGTGACCGAATCCTGGTTTTGTAGCGCCGGGAGAAAGCTCTTTCGTCTTGGGTATAGGTATTTAGTGCTTATATTTACAGGATCTTTGTTTAAAAAGCTTAGTAAATAGGTTGCAAAAGAGCCCACTATAATGTATTATCATAATCTGTTAGTCGTTTTGGCGTAGTCTATGGACTCCGAACTTCTGACTACTAACTAAATTATTTATGCCACAGAAAACATTAGTTATTTTGCAAAATCCTGACACAAGAGAAACATACTACACAAAGCGTAGTAAAAAGGGAGAAAAAGCAGATAAAAAACTAGAACTAAAAAAATACAGCAAAAAGCTTAAAAAGCATGTTACTTTCAAAGAAGTAAAGAAGCTGTCGAAGAAAAAAGGTAAGAAATAAACCGCAATGAATTGCGGTTTGTTTTATGCTATTATTTATTCACCCTACTGATATGGGGGAGAGTAGCAACTACGGGTCTATAGTTTAATTGGTAAAATTTCGGTCTCCAAAACCGACGTTCCAGGTTCAAGTCCTGGTGGACCCGCAAAGTAAGGAGAAATCTGTGTATACAGATTTTGACTATATCTTTGCGTGCGTCCCACCAGGACTTGAAAGCCGGAGCAGCGGGTCCCCACTTAAGCAAAGCGAGAGTGGGGCTGCGAGGCGGGGTCGCGAGTACTTATGAGCAAAGCGAATTAGTAACTCGTGACCAAGACTCCTGGTGGACCCGCAAAATAACAAAGGCATGCGTTTAGCATGTCTTTGTTATATATTCTGTACCCCTCTTTACCCATTTTTTATAGAAAGTATATCTTTTGTAAGCCTGTTCGTAAGGAGAGGCCCCAGAAAGACAGTTACAATACTGAGCATCACCATCGTGGGTATGATGCTTGCCTCAAAGATACCAAGCTCCACTGTAGTAAAGGCAACCGCAAGAGTGGTAGAGAGTTGGGGGATTGTCGCATATCCCATGTAGAGGCTTTGTTTTTTTGAAAAGCCTGCAAAAGTAGCTCCAAGCCATCCTCCAAATATTTTTGACAATAGAAGGCCGGCTATAAAAAGGAGAGTGATAGCAAGTATCGGTCCTGCGGTGAGAAAGACGGAAATGTCTGTTTTGACACCAAGGATGACAAAGAAGGTAGGGATAAAGACCCCGTAGCTTATCACATGGAGCTGGTCTTTAAGTACTGGGCTTGTAATGCTTCCCGAGAGCACTACACCTGCAAAGAATCCCGCAATGATAGGGTGTAGGTCGATAAGCTCAAATATCACCACAGTACCTACGAGTATAAAAAAAATGATTCTGAGCTCTTGTTGGAAAGGGTCTTTATGTGATTTATGGTCAGAAAAAAACCATTGTATTTTAGGTAGTATCCATCTCAGGAGTGCAAAAGACGCAATGAGAAGGAGTATAAAGACAGGTAGAGGGAGTATAGTGTCTGGATTGATTGTTCGCAAAAGTATAGAAAGGAGAAGGAGACTCGTCATGTCTTCTACTATCGTTGATGCGATGACGGTGCGTCCTACTGGTGTGTGTATGAGTCCACTCGTTTGGAGAGAGGGGAGTAGTACTGCAATAGAAGAGGAGATGAACACAATACCCATGAGCAAAGACTGAGTAAGATTAAATCCAAGAAAATACCCTATCCCAAGTCCTGTGACGAATGGAATGGCGCCATTAAAGAAAGCAACAATAAAGATATTTTTGCTCGATTCTTTAAAGGTGGAGAGGCGTACCTCGAGACCAGCCATAAACATGAGGAATATGAGCCCTATCTGTGCAATAAAATCAAGAATCTGACTCTCAGGAAGCACATCAAAACCATAGGGTCCTATACTGATCCCTCCTATGATGAGTGTAATAACCCATGGCACATTAAACCGTTTGAAAATAACGGAAAAAAGTACCGCAACAAATATTACTAAAAAGAAAGGATAAAATTCTCCCATATATCTCTATTGAAACACACAATTCTGGATTATTCACCTACAAAGTGTTTACAAGACTGAGGGCAAGTGAGGTGGTGATCAAGAGTCCAAGTGTATTGAGTACAAAAGAGATGAGGATAAAGGAGCGTGTGCTGATCTTTGAAAGACCAAGTAGCGTAAGACCTATCTCATCGGGAAAAGGGGAAGCTATGATGAGGGCGCCGAGCATAGGGGTAAACCACTTCGGGAGAGTGGTGGTGAGCATTTTTTTGAATCGTCCTATCTTTGGGCCAGAAAGTATAAAAGCCACATCTTCTGCGAGGCGTGTACGAACAAACAGAAAAAGTATGAAGTCACCAATGACCGCACCAAGACCCCCGAGGAGTGATATGGTGATGAGAGAGTGCTCACCAGCAAGCTGAATCAGTATTGCAATAGCAGGAGCAAAAGTAAAGACAGATACAAAGAAGATGCCGGCAAGGATACTTGCAAGGTACGAAAAAGGCCCCATTGCAACAACAACGGTATGGAGTATATCTGACTGTACGACGAGTATCGCAACAACGATACTTATACCTATGAAAACAATATCTTGAAGAAGGTTTTTCTTTTGTATGGGCATAGGGTTACTCTTTTTCTAGATTAAGACACACGGAGTTGATACAGTACCTTTTTCCCGTAGTGTCTCTGGGTCCATCATCAAAGACATGACCGAGGTGCGAGCCACATGTACTACAGGTGACTTCTGTACGCTTCATACCATGACTTGTATCACCAGTGTAGGTGAGCGCCCCTTCGAGAGCCTGGTCGAAGCTTGGCCAACCTGTCTTTGAGTCGAACTTTGCATCAGAAGAAAAAAGAGGGGTCCTGCACACCTTGCAGGTGTAGAGACCTGTTTCTTTTGTGTTGACATATGTACCAGAAAAAGGGGCTTCTGTTCCTTTTTTGCGAAGCACTGTGTACTCTTCGGGACTTAATCTTTTTTTAAGCTCCTCCTCATTCATGGGTATTACTCTGTAGTGTCTTCAAAAAGACAGTGATTTCGAGTGCATCATCATGTTCTGGAAGTCCTGAAGGATTGGATTTTTGTAGAATAAGAGATGATCTAGTTGAAACATCGAGAGTTTCTTGGGGAATGTTGAAGTTGAGTGTTGCGGTAAATGGTACAAACTCTTCTGTCATCCAGTCACCCTTTGCTGTTGCATACCCCTCTGCAATGATGAGACCATCCCAGTTGGTAAGAATTACCGGAAATGATGCTTCAAAATACCATCCTCCACGAGCTTCTCCTGTAATAACAAGAGGAGATTCAATAGTGCTTTCTGGGAGAGGGGAAGAGAGACGAATCATGTCTTTGTATACGATTGTTTCTACCTCGTCTCCTTCATTGAGAGAGGGTATATTGGTGGGATTTTTTTCTCCTGTTTGCATGCTTATAAAGATCCACACAACCGCAATACTGATTACAACGGCAAGGAGTGTTTTGAAAGTTTCTTTGTTCATAGTATATATAGGTTAACAAGTAAGTATATTCAGTATACTATACTTTTTCTTTAAATATTTCTAATTAGAGTTGTAGTATTTATATCTTTTTAATCACTTTAAGTTTTGTCACACACATTGCTGAGCGCTCTGTGCCATAGGCGTGGAGGGTCTTGTCCCGCAAGGTTTTTTCAACTATTTTATTTTACCAATTCTATGGGTTTTGAGCGCTAGCTAAGAAATGATTCTGCAGGTTCTTCCACTAATTCGGATGCTTTCTT
>Ga0210019_1003529_pt1 | contig 14310 bp, 14 predicted proteins | sample CryGeyCG2114_020_2_FD_183969 | JGI IMG/M metagenome (GOLD analysis project Ga0210019, IMG submission 183969) | Groundwater microbial communities from aquifer - Crystal Geyser CG11_big_fil_rev_8/21/14_0.20 (SPAdes) (version 2) | ecosystem: Environmental > Aquatic > Deep subsurface > Groundwater ...
AGCGCACTCCCAATGGGCTAAAATTGACAACGTCCATCAAGGTTACAGGCCCGCTCAAGTATCTTTGGATCTTCCTGGTCGCCAGAAATATCGTAAAGGAGCTTCCGCAGCAGACGGAAAACCTCGCCAATCTCGCCACATCCCAACATGTCTAAAAAGTCCCAAGAATCCGCTTTCGGTTTCGATGCCCCAGAAGAGAGTCCCGGATTCCTCCTCTGGCAAACAACAGTTACCTGGCAGCGTCACATCAAAGTCGCCCTCGACCCTTTTGACATCTCGCACGCCCAATTCGTAATCCTCGCAGTCTCCCGCTGGTTTGAGGAGCATAACGAACCCCCCACGCAAGTCACGATCGCACGTCTCTCTCGCCTCGATAAAATGACTGTCTCCAAGTCCCTTCGCAAGCTCTCAGATCTAGCGCTCATAAAGCGTTCTGAAAATAAAGAGGATACCCGTGCCAAATCCGTCTCTCTCACCAAAAAGGGTAGGGCACTCGCTCAAAAGCTCATTCCTATCGTAGAGGCAGTCGATGCGCGGTTCTTTAATACTTTGTCAAAAGCAGATTCTCAAGCCTTGCTTAAGCTGCTAAATCGTTTGGTATTATCCCCTAAATAGAAGGGCATCCAGGTCGTTATGCTTTTCAGTTTAAGGCGCTATACTGAAATTCAAGGCTCCGTTTCGGTTGTCTTTTTCAGTTTACGTCTTCAAGCTGAAAAGCGGGTTCTTTTTCTGAGTTTACATTAATACTGATTTTATATGAAATTGAAATTGATATTGATATGAAAAATCCTGTCAAATATTCATCTCAGCTCGAAGCAGCGGTTCTAAAGGAAATTAAAGAACTTGCGAAATCACAAGGGAGAAAGCTTCAGGATGTGATAAATGAAGCGGTTAAAGAATACTTGGAGCGAGCACGCAGCAGCAGCCCACGCCCTCATGTCATGAAAGCTTTTCATAACAGTTTGTCTATCTATGATTCTGTTTATAAAAAATTGGCTAACTAGCATTTAACTTGCCTCTCGGCTTGTTGGGTGATTAATCACTTGACCTCCCGCTTCATTTCTCCTAGCATTGTGGATAATTATTACGCAAATGGTCTTAAACAGTAACACATCCGATTCCGCATTACGCAGCTTTTTTAGAGCTGGCGCGATCGTTTGTGCATCATTTGCTGCCTGTGGCATGGGTTGTCGTCCCTAGACGACTCCTTTTCCTATACCCATACCTGTATTTAACATACATCCATTTCCTGAAGAACATACTAGGAAATTCAAAATCTATTAACTTTTATCGCAATAAATTCATACCATGTGCACACAACACGCAAAATCAAAACCTAAACTTTGGCAAACCGCCGCCATCTATACTGTGGCTATCTTACTGGGTATCTACAGCGGCCTCTCCGGCATCGAGTGGTTACAGAATATCGGTCTCGCCGTTTCAGAAATTTTTGTCAACATCTTCAAATTCCTCAGTCTCCCGCTGATCGCGCTCTCTCTGATCGTTACGATCACGAACTACAGTAATGCGGGCGCTATGGGAAAAATGAGTCGAAAGATCCTGTCTTATACGTTTGGTACAACCATCATCGCGGCCCTTGTCGCATGCGGTTTATACCTCCTCTTAAGCCCCAGTTCGCCAAATCTCACTGGCTTGGCAGAGCCTATGGAGCACGCGCATACGGTTTCCTACGTCAAACACATCAGTAAGCTCATTCCTACAAATCTCCTGGAACCTTTCTTGCACCATCAGGTGATGAGTGTTCTGTTCATGGCGATCGCGATCGGTGTTGCCATCCTCAAATTGCCGGATACCAATAGCAAAACCACGCTCATTAACTTCTTCAAGGGCCTCCATGGTGTCTATTTGGTATTAACAAAATGGGTCATTGCTGTTATCCCATTTGCGCTCTACGGGTTCATAACAGCCAGTACGGTTCAGCTCTCACAGGGCTCAGACCTCAGTGGCATCGGCACTTACTTGACGGTTGTTGTATTGGCAAACCTGGTACAGGGGCTTATTATTCTGCCCGCCTGGCTCTGGTGGAATAAAATTTCTCCGATCCGTGCGATGAAGGGTATGCTTCCGGCTCTCTCAATGGCTTTCTTTTCAAAATCATCCACCGGTACCCTTCCCGTCACGATTGATGCGGCAGAGAAAAACTTGAACGTTAGCCCGTCCGTCAGTCGTTTCGTCCTCCCGCTTTGCACCACCATTAACATGAATGGTTGCGCGGCGTTCATTTTCACAACAGTCATCTACCTCATGCAAAGCAATGGCATCGAGGTCGCCCTCCCAACCATGCTGCTATGGACGCTTATTGCCACCGTCGCCGCCATCGGTAACGCAGGCATCCCCATGGGCTGTTTCTTCCTCAGCGCAAGCCTTCTCTCCGGTATGGGGGTTCCGCTCGCGCTCTTGGGGCTCATCCTCCCATTCTACACCATCATTGATATGATTGAAACGTCCCTCAATGTCTGGTCAGACGCCTGCGTCACCAAAGTCGTAGATGAAAAAATGAAAACCGCGGACGAATCCATCCCCGTGCTTCAAGAGGCCTAACTGTTCAATAGTTTGATTTCGTCATCTGCTAATCCCGCATTCTTTAAGGAATCGATCACCTTGTCTGAATTGCCATTCTCGGCCGCCACACGAAATGGTGTTCTGTAGCTTTCGTTCATTGCAGACATGAATTTAGTGATTTGGTTTTTTGTGAAATTAGCCTTGCTTAAGGAATCGATCACCTTGTCTAAATTGCCTCTCGCGGCCGCTAGATGAAACGAGGTGTTAACAGATTTGTCCGTGTCAAGCATGTAGTAAGTCATTGATTGAGCCAATCCGTCCGTCATTAAAGAATCGATAACCTTGTCTAAATTGCCTCTCGCGGCCGCTAGATGAAACGAGGTTCTTTGATTGCGGCTTTTATCTTTGATAGACATGCACCTAATGATTTGGTTAGGTGTGCATCCTGCGGTCTTTAAGGAAGCTATAACTTCGCCTATATTATCATTAAGGGTCGCAAAATGAAGCGAGGTTCTGCCAAAAATGTCCTGGATAGATATGAGATGAGCGATTTCATCATCTTTGCATCCTGCCGCATTTAAGGCATCGATTATCGTGTCTAAATTGCCTTTCTCCGCCGCTAAATGAAGCGGTGTTGTGTAACTTGCGGCCGTTGCAGACACGAATTCAATGATTTGTTTTTTTGTGAATTTGAACTTGCTTAAGGAAAGGATAACCTTGTCTAAATTGCCGTTGCTAGCCGCCCAATGCAGAGGGGTTTTGCTATGATTGTCCTTGATAGACATGAGCTTAAGAATTTCATCAGCCTTGCATTCTGCAGCATTTAAGGAAAGAATCACCTTGTCGACATTGCTGTTGCTAGCCGCCCAATGCAGAGGGGCTTTGCCATTATCGTGCTTGATAGAAAGAAGGGTAATGATTCCATCAGATTCGAATCCTGCTGCTTTTAAGGAGTCGATCACCTCGTCTAAATTGCCTTTCTCCGCCGCATTATGAATTGGGATTCTGTCATGACTGTCCTTAGTAGACACGAAGGTCGCGATTTCGCCAGCATCGCATCCACATTCATGTAAAACTGTAATAACTTGAGGCAAATAGCCAGCCTCTGCTAATGCGTGCACATTTTCCTTTGCGAGCGTGATAATCTCTTCAGTTTTATACCCGAAGGAAGTCAAAATCGAATAGGCGTCTTTTCGCGCAAAGATCATTTTGATAACGTCATTCACCAACGCTTTATCAGTGTCTGAGTAGCTTAATAAATCTCTGATAGTCAGTCTATTACTTGCTTCACCCAGCTCGTGAATAAGAGAAAGATCCCCGAACGATAGCATCTTGATCAATAGCTTTGCGTAAGATTTACTTCTCATGAATACCTCAAATGAAGTCTGCCCTTCTTCGGAAATAAGCTTCTGTTTGTAGATACTCCAGTCTGCATACCCCTTCCTTATGTGATTGAGGAACCGGTCAAGTTTTTCATTTTTAACTTTATATTTAGAGTCATTAAGTGCCTTTTTAATATGCGATCCTAACTCTGTTTTACCGCTCGCCTCATTAAGCTCATCGCGGCTCGCTTCATCGTAACTATAAATAACAAAGTATTGGAAGCTCTTAATAAAACCATCAATGGACGTATCTTCTTTTATCTTATTGGCTGCCCAGTCTTTGTATGTGCTTTCCAGTAATTTGTTGTACGCATCCCGATCCCCGTTCTGCACTTTACGCATCTCAATATAACCGGAAACAAAATCGGCATTGTCCTTGTGTCTCGTGATTTCATTCTCAAAGCGCTTTTTAAGATTTTTAAAAATCGAAGAATCTTTATTAATGCCTTCATAGAGAAGAAGGTTCTCAATAAATTCCAAATCGTCCGATTTTAGGACAACATCCCAAGGTGTTTCGTTAAAATGATTTACCTGGTCGAGGAGTGATCGATCCCCTGCTTCATCCAATATTTTCAGAAATGCTATAAAAGCTTCCTGTGAACCAAGTTTAGCAGCCCAGTGAAGAGGATTGTTGCCCTGAACATCAGGGTGTTTCAGTGCGTTAATATTGCTAAAATACTCGATAAACGGTTTGTGCAAAACCTCTTTACCTATGCCAGCCCCAGATTCCCCATCCAAATGCACCAGCAGCTCGTAAAAATCATTAATATTTACGTCCTTACCTGATTCTATGTCCTTGGCGATTGATACTAAGTCAACCGAAAGCTCCTTTACGTTAGATGATAAATAACTTGAAAATCCGGTAGTACTTTTGTTCTTAATGTCTGAGGCTAAATAAGCTTTTAGGCACGCAATACCGAGATCTTTACCTAGTTCACAACCTTCGGCCGTATCAATCATCAACATTAAGCCCTCTTCGCTTATTGTTACCGCTTCCCATTCATCCTCCTCACTAGGAGAAGAGCCTAATGCTTTGGCCTTTAGTGTTATAAAATCTTTTTCAGAAATGCCTAAATGCTTTGCGCCGTAGTCAATGTATAAAGCATCCCACAGTTTATCAGGGGTAATATCTGATACAATCTTGCCGTCTTTAATTATAATGCTGTTGCTCGCTACCTTTTTCGCAAATTGTTTGAATTCTTTTCCAACCGTATCCGTGCCGAATATTCCCGACTCCTGCTTTAAAAATTCCTTGAGATAATCCGTTTTTCGCTCCTTAATCGATTTGCCAATCCCTGTAAAATTTTTGACCCTTCTAAATACATTACTATTAACATATTCCTTGAATGTTTTTATCTTTAACATTCCTTCTTTAGAAATCCCCTGAAAACCGAGTTTTCCCATCTCATTCTTGAAATTACTATATTTTATTGGCTTTGATTTAATTGATTTCGGATTCATGACTAATTGTATATCTATTTTTTTATTTTTTCAATCTTTTGGTATTAATTATACTTAATAATTAACCAAATTCACCCTCCAAAACATGCTTTTATGGATGCTTACTGCCACCGTCGCCGCCATCGGTAACGCAGGTATCCCCATGAGATGCTTCTTTCACAGCGCAAGTCTACTCTCAGGGATGGGGGTGTCGTTAGCCCTGAGAGTCTTAACTGTTTTTAGTCACAACAACACCAAAGCAACCTAACCTTGCCTCGGCCGAACATCACTCACTTCGTTTAGCTCTTCAATTGCTTAATGTCTTCACTCGTTAAGCCGTACGACTTCAATAAATATTCCGACCAGCCTAAGCAGCTGTTCTTCTCCGCCCGGCGAAGCGGGGTGCAGTCACCCGAGTCCCTTATGGAAAGAAGGGTAGTGATTTGCTCAGTTGTGAATCCGGCCAAGGAATCTATCACCTTATTTAAAGTGCCTTTCATCGTTGCCCTATGAAGGGGGATGCAGCCATCCGGATCCTTTAGAGAAAGAAGGGTAGTGATTTGTTCAGTTGTTAATCCGGCCTTCTTTGAGGAATCGATCACCTTATGTAAATTGCCTTTACTAGCCGTCCAATAAAACGGAGTGTCGCCACCCGAGTCCTTTTCGGAAAGAAGGGTAAAGATTTGGTCAGCTGTGTACTCCATTTCATATAGAACCGAAATAACTTGAGGCAAATAGCCAGCTCTTGCCAAGAAATGGCTTAAATACTCTTTGGCATAAACCTTCTTCAGTTTCTCCAGACTAATATCTGATGCAGTCGTGCTGCCTTTAATGTTAGCGCTGTCTTTCGCTACCTTTTTTACGATCTTTGCGATTATTTCGCTAACCTCATCCTCACTGAATATTTCCCATCCCTTCTTTTCAACACTACCGAAATACTCAGGCTTTCTTTCCATAAGGAATTTTCCGGCACCGTTAGGATCATTTACATCTTTCGTGTAGGTTTTTACTGTCAACGTTTCCGTTGTAGAGCTTCCCTGAGAATCGAGCCTTTTCACCTCGTTATTAAAATTACTATTCTTTTTAGGACTTGAATTAAGTGAATTTAGGTTCATGACAAAATTTATATCGTCTATTTTTTCGCAAATTAGTCAATAGTCGCTTTTATTAATTCTTTTCTTGCGAGAAACGATCGCTTTATTTGTGTATAAATCGCAAAATAGTGATCTTATGATCACTATTTTGCGAAAAGATTTGTTTCAGGTGAAACAAACACCCGTTTTTATGACGAAAAAAAGCGCATTAAATGCGCGTTAATTTCTAAATTAAGCCTGATTGATAATCAATCTGTTCTCAAATGTTAATGATTTGAAAACAGATTATGATTATTAATAAAGCCCATTGGGCTGCTATTTAAGCAACGCTGAAAACTCGTTTTCCACGTCCGCCGCCTTGGTTGTCAGATCTCCGACCGCCGCCGCCAAAGCGGGATGAAGATGATCTTGGTCTGTCGCTGCGCTCTCCGCCACGGCTTTCTCCGCCTTCACTTCTTCTGCCGAAACGATTTCCGCCACCAAAGCTTCTCTCGCCACCGCCGAAACTTCTTTCGCCGCCATTGGAGCGTCTTTCACCGCCACCAAAGCCTCTCTCGCCACTGCCGCCGCTTCTCTCTCCGCCGCCGAAACTTCTTTCGCCGCCATTGGAGCGTCTTTCACCGCCGCCAAAGCTTCTCTCGCCACTGCCGCCGCTTCTTTCGCCGCCGAAACTTCTTTCGCCACCGCTGGAGCGTCTTTCACCGCCTCCGCCAAAGCTACGACCACGACCGCCGCCTCCGCCGAAGCTTCTGCCTCCGCCTCCGCTGCCGCCACCAAAGCTACGACCACGGCCGCCGCTTCTGCTGCCGCCACGGCTATAACCGTTTTGTGGCATATCGTCTTCGTCGCCCTTAAGAAAGCGTTGTACACATACCCACTTACCTTTATCTGCAGGAGAAATCAGGGATAGCGCTTCTCCAGAAGAGTCTTCACCACGAGCGGTACGCCCAATACGGTGAATGTAATCCTCCGGACACTGTGGAATGTCATAATTAATCACGAAGCTGATGTGCGGAATATCCAGCCCTCTTGCAGCAACGTCTGTAGCTACCATGATGCGGTACTTCTGGCTACGAAACGCTTTGATAACACGGTCACGTCTGCTCTGTCTCAAGCCGCCGTGGATCACGTCTGCGCTATGGTCGTGGCGAATCAATTTATCCTTGATTTCCTCAGCACCTCTTTGTGTCTTAACAAAAATTAATACAGATCCCTCACTCGCTTCCAGAGCCTTTAGTAGCTCAGGATACTTGTCTTTCGTGTGTATTTCATTTTGTACGATATTCTTTGCGACTGTATTAACATCGCCAGAAGATATGCGAACGGGATTACTTAAATACTTGTCAGACAGCTTTGTAATCGCTTTCGGCAATGTTGCTGAAAACAAAAGCGTTTGTCTTTCCTTTGGAATATAAGAAACAACTTCGTCAATCTGTATGCCAAAGCCCATGTCTAGCATTCTGTCCGTCTCATCTAATACTAGAAAACGTGTCTGGCTTAAATTTAAGCTCTTACGATCCAAGTGGTCATTGACACGCCCTGGAGTTCCCACGATCAATCTCGCCTTCCTGCGCAACTGCTGCAGCTGGCCGTGCATAGATTCGCCGCCAATTAACAATGCGGCATTAATGCCACTGTTCTTATCAAGCATTTGGATTGCTATGCCATAAATCTGTCTGGCAAGCTCCCTTGTTGGGGTCAGAATAATCGCGGATCCATCCTCATCGCCCATCAAATTGGCGATAATGGGAATAATAAACGCTCCTGTTTTCCCTGTTCCCGTTTGGGCAGAGCCCAAAACATCCCTTCCTTCAAGAATAACCGGTATAGCTTGCTCTTGAATAGGCGTGGGTGTTATATAATTCATCCCAGTAAGCCTACCTTTAAGCCCCTCGGGTATATTGAAGTCATTGAATTTGTTCATTTAATTTATTTTGAATTAATTAGCCTTAAATGGCTAAAAGCAAAAATGATACAATTTTATATGGCCGTTTACAAGAAAAATCAACAACTTTAATGGAAATTGTTTATACTCGTTTACTGTAACACTCCAATTGCTTGTATGATATCAGCAATCCGCTCTGCTGTCTGGCCTAAATCCACTATATTGTGGAGGGGGTGCTTGCTGTACCCCGCGGCTTCGTGAAAAATATGCAAGTGACCATCTGTAAAATGCCCGCCAACAGCAGTTTGGCACCCACCGCCTAACATGGTCAGGAAAATTCTTTCAATAGAAACGGATTGAAATGTCTCCGCATCAAGCAGGGGTCTGAATTCCTCAATCCTGTCTTTATGGCATTCAATCGCGATTGCACCTTGTCCTACCGCAGGCACCATATGATCCACGGCTAATGGGATGAACTTTAAGCCACTATAGCTTTCTATGTTTAAGCGCTTAAGCCCAGCCGCTGCCATAACGGTAGCATCCGCATAGCCATCTACCATCTTATTCAGTCGAGTGGCTACATTCCCTCGTATTTCTAAAAACTCAGCTTTAGGGTACATTACACGCACTTGAGCACGCCTTCTGGGGCTAGCTGTAGCAATTTTATGGGGCGATCCAACTATATTTTCTCTCAGGATCAGCACATCATTGGGAGTGTCTCTTGGCAGATAGCCTGCGATCACAAGGCCCTTGGGTAGTTCTGTTGGCAGATCTTTCGCGCTGTGCATTGCGATATCGGCTTCCCCTGAAAGGAGAGCTTCTTCAAGTTCTTTCGTAAAAAGGCCTTTCCCACCTTGTTTCTCTAAAGACCATCCTTGCTGTTTATCACCAGTAGTCACCTTTTCAACGATCTCATAACCGGATACGCCCGCTAAGTGTTCGCCTACCATATTCGTTTGAATCAGCGCCAAGGGGCTGCGTCTGCTCGCTATTTTAAGTTTTCTTTCCATAACTACAGGGAAAACTCTGCCTTTTTTTGTTTGCTAATGCAATAATAAGAACTTTTCAAAAATAATTGAAAATGGTGGACGGCACAGGACTCGAACCTGTGACCTACTGGGTGTAAACCAGCCGCTCTAACCAACTGAGCTAGCCGTCCCGATTCAAATGAAATTATAAAGTAGACGGTTTTGCGCAAATTGCAAGCGAAAACTTGATAGTTTTTTTGGCTTACATATTTAGCTTGAATAGATGTTAAATTAACATCACTTTGAGTTTTGTCACAGAACCACTACGTCCCAAAATGCCATTACCATTGCCGAAAATCGTTTCATTCATATTTTTATCCTTACTATTCTCAGGACAATTACTTCTTGCAGAGCTCCCAAAAGGGATGGTGAAATTTATGAACGTAAAAGGAGATGTGTCGGCTCTTAAAGGTACTGATGACCAAAAGCTTGTCGCGCATAATGGCCAAATTTTAGATGAGGGTTATACGGTTACTACAGGTGATAATGGTTCTTGTGTTTTGGTTTTTTCAAACGGCTCAACTCTTGTTGTTTCCAGTAATACCAGTCTTTCCATTGCGAGTTTTAGGCAAGAATCATTTGATGATTCGACTCGAAAATTTGAACTTCTTGACGCAGATCCGAGCGAATCCACAAGTGATTTGATTCTCAACTATGGGCAACTCCTTGCGGATGTAAAAAAATTAAGCAAAAAATCTTCATTTAAGATAACCACCCAAGCAGGCGTTGCTGGTATTCGTGGAACCATCGCAGATGTTTCCTTTGTGATGGATACGACAACCGGCTCGTTCGTCATGAAGATCATTAATGTGGTTGGTTCGGTTACGTCAACTGCCTATAATGTTTCTATTAACAGCGATGGTCTGCAAGAAGTCGAAAAGATTGTTAGCGAGCTTAATGTTGGCGCAAAAACGACTTCTTTGGGTAACAAGGATCTGGCATCGGGCAATATAGCAACAAGCGAATCAAGGACTGAACCCATTACTCAAGCAGATAAGAATATTATATTGGAGGCTATCCGTAATGCTAATATCACGGATCAAGGTGTTCTTGCAGCACTTAACGCCGTGATTCCCGCCATACAGGCACTTAAGGAACCTGCTAAAATTCAAAAAAATGCACAAAAAGACTTACAGCAACTTGAGCAAAAAACACAAAAGGCTTTCCAGCTCTCAGCTGAAACTCAAACAGTTGTGGCACTAACGGCTCAGGCAGTAGAGGCATCATCCCCCCAGGCTGGTGTTGTGGACAATTCCATTGTTAATAAGGACGAATTTGTGTCCAGTCCCGCTGATCCGGAGTGATTGAATGATGCCGTATTGTATTCGCTTTTTTGATGTTGTGGTGCACCGATATTCTTTTTTAAACTAAAAACGATGCCCCTCCCTTCTTTTATTAAAAAGCTGTTAGTCCTTACTTTCGTGTCTATGATTGCGATTAGTTGTCCGTTATTGGCTAGAGTGCCTCCTCCTCGGCCGCACCCAAGAGAACAGCAACCAACACCTCCTCCGGGCCACCTTGAGCCAGATGCGTTAGCGCCGCTTCCTCATCCTCAAGATGATCGAACCGAGCTTAGGCCTATTCCTCGCACGGACCCCAGTTCCCCAAAAGAAAAGGGCTATTACCAAAAAAAGAAGCTAGACGTTGATAAGGCACCGCCCCAAAAGTCCAAATAAAGAGAGCGAATACCTGTAAGTTTAAAGATATTATGAAATATACCCGTTGCTTAGGCATAGATAAAGATTGGAGCGTTCTTACGATGGGTTGCTGGCAACTCGCCCCGAGCATTGGTTGGGGCGATAAGTGTAGCGCAACTGAGGCGGAAACTGTCATAAAAACTGCTGTTGATTGTGGTATAACCGCATTTGATACTGCTGAGGGCTATGGTGATGGTGAATCCGAGCGTCGTCTAGGAAGGGCTCTGGGAAATAAAAGAGATGATGTTATTATTGTTTCAAAAATTTGGCCGGATGCCGAGCTAACGCTCGAGGCTTATCAAAAGCGCCTAGATGAGACGCTTTTGAGGCTTAATCGCGACTATGTAGACCTTTACCTGATTCATTGGCCATCTGATTTTATGCAAAATGCTTCTCTTTTTTGCGATATCATGTTTGCCCTGAAGGAAAGTAAAAAGGCTTTGACTGTTGGCTTATCCAACTTCCATGAGCAAGATTTGGAGTTACTAGGGGATCAGCTCGCGGATTTTTCTATCAACCAAGTACCTTATAATTTACTGTGTCGCTTTTATGAAGGGCGCACACGTGAACTGTGTCATCAATCAGGGGTAACCTATATGGCATATGCTCCATTGGCCAGAGGTTTCTTAGCACGAAAATTAACAGAAACGGATCGCCAAGTCGCTGCCCGTACGAACCGTTATGACAGTTTTTTTGATGAACCGATCAAAAGTGAGGTTGCTAAGGTGTACGATCTCTTGGCTTCCATCGGTCAAGACCTCGGCAGGCATCCTTCTGAAATTGCTTTGGCTTGGGTTATTGCCCAAGAGAACATCCAAACGACCATTATCGGCAGTCGTAAGCCGGAACAAGTAAAAGAATGTGCCAAAGCGGGCGATTGCGAGCTCACTGCTGAAATGCTTCAAGCATTAACGGCTGCAAGTGATCGTTTTGTAGCAAATACAGAACGTGTGCTCCAATCTCCGATAGACTAAATTATAATCGCCGTTTCCTTTCGAATCCATTGGTGTAGTCGCTCGATGGATTCTTGGTGTTCGGGGGGATCTTCTCGGTCGGCTTTCGCGTGCAACTGCTCCTTTAATAGAGCCCAGGTGCTTTCTCTGAGCTTTGTGGGTAATTGTTTAAGCCAGGCTTCCTTCACGGGGTAACCCTCTTGTTGCACCAATAGATAAATCGCTTTTAGGTAAACGACACTGGGGGCATATCCGTTTAAAAGATGTTGCAGGGATTTCTCCCAAAGCAAAAAGAGGTCTTCCGTAGACTCAGGGTGCAGGTTATTTCTGTACAAAAGTTTGGAGAGCGAGCATGCGTAGGTAAAAGCCTCGTAGTTGCGGCTGATGTCGCTATGCCGCCTTTCTAGCCGAAACTCTTGAATGAAAAAAGTATCTTGGTTCGAACCTCTCGTCTTAACCACAATTTCCCCAAGATCAAAGAGGTCTATGCTGGAGCTGGCTCTTGATTTTTTGGTTTCCCTAAATAAGCCTAATATAATGCCTTGAGCAGCGGTAAGGATACTGATTCGGCTGATACTCTTTTCTGAAGCCGAGGGCGCTTTATGGATCACGTACCCCCTGAATTCCTGAAATTGCATCTAGCTTCCGATATCAAGCGGTTTTGCATTATAAGCTGGTACAAGTGCTCCTCCAGAAATAACAACCTTCATGCCATCAGAAACACTCATTTCTAAATCGATCACCTCGTCCTCTGGGAGCATCAATAGAAATCCACTAGTCGGGTTAGGTGTTGTTGGCACGAACACATTAACCACAACTTTTCCAGTCTTTTGCTGTACTTCGCCTTTTGTGGTACTTGTTAAAAAGCCTAAAGCATAAACCCCGGGTCTAGGGTATTCGATCAATACTGTTTTTTGAAAAACCGCCTTTTGTTGTTGGCTAAAGGTGTCAACAATTTGCTTCACCGTATTATAAACAGTCTTAACAAAAGGTACGGATGTGATTACCTTTTCAGCTAATTGCATCATTAAGCGCCCTAAGAAGTACTTGGATAATAATCCCAAAATCGCTATGAAAACGACTATAATGATAATCGAAGCAATGCTTAACATCCCTTCAAACCAAATTTGGTCACGCAAACTTGAATCAATAAACCAGAATATCAATTTACTTGTGGGAGCCCCAATAGACTCTATTAAAAACTTAACTACGAAAATCGTAGCGGCTAATGGCAGAAGGATTAATAATCCTGTGAAAAATGAACTTCTAATTGATTTAAACATGGCAGTGTATGGAACAGCCTATACGTTATCCAAAAAAACAAACTCAGGCAAGCCCTCACATTCAAGTATTTTTTGCATCACCACGCTTTCCATATGCCGTATTTGCTGAATATCTTCAGTTGTTTTGTCATTATAGCCCGCCAGGTGTAGCCAACCGTGCACGATATAAAGCATGAGTTCGTAAGGAAATGTGACGCGGTGGTCATTATGCACTTCCATAGCTTGGTCAGGTGAAACGCAAATTTCTCCGGCAAAATCCATCTCAGGATCACCGGTAAAGGTCATAACATCCGTTGGCGTGGGGTCATTAAAGAAATTTTTATGTAGCTCGATAATGATGGGGCGCTCTAAAAATGCGATGGAAAGCTCCCCTGGTGGTATTTTAGCCTCGGGAATACTGTCTAATAGCGCAATAATCTTTTCAAGCGAGTCAGCTTCAAACTTCAGGTTAGGATGTTGATTATTGATGAAAACTTCCCTCATGCAATTTATATTAAACATCACCTCCTGTGTCGTCCGCAGGTATCTTGATGGGTTGTTTGGGTTCATAAGCGCTCCTTGAGGATTCTTTTCCCTTGGGGTACTCTATTCGTGAATGTAGCGTGTTGAGTATTGTCACTATGAAACTTTTCTTGAGCTTTTCAATTTCCTTCAGGGTGATTGGACATTCGGTTAACTGCCCATCTTCAATCTTTTCCTTGCAGGCCTGATCTACTAATTCCTCGATGCTTTGGGCGCTTACTTTTTTCAAGGTGCGGCTAGCGGCCTCTATCGTATCGGCAATCATTACAATGGCGCATTCTATAAACTGGGGTTTCGGACCGTCGTAGCGGAACGTAGATTCATCAATTTTTTCTTCCCCAATAATCGTTTCCGGCGCGATGAAGGGTAAACTTGTTTGCTTTTTTTGGCGTTGAGCCTTGTCGAAGAAGTACTGAATGAGCGTAGTTCCATGGTGCTGCTCAATTATATCCAATACAGCTTTGGGGAGCTTTGATTCTTTGCCCATCAATAAACCCTCTTTT
>Ga0210019_1003535_pt1 | contig 14291 bp, 10 predicted proteins | sample CryGeyCG2114_020_2_FD_183969 | JGI IMG/M metagenome (GOLD analysis project Ga0210019, IMG submission 183969) | Groundwater microbial communities from aquifer - Crystal Geyser CG11_big_fil_rev_8/21/14_0.20 (SPAdes) (version 2) | ecosystem: Environmental > Aquatic > Deep subsurface > Groundwater ...
TTTGTTGGATTTATATGGAGTCTCATGCAAAAACCTTGTGTGGTTTAGAAAAGTTGGTGTCAAAACATTTTTTATCGGGTAGGGATGGAATCCGTTTCAGGAACGGATGGAGGGATTCTCGGGTCATTCTTGTGATTTTAACTCACGCCATCAGATCGAGGACACTCCCGACGGACAGAAAATCTTGTGGTTTTGATCCACGCATAGCAGTTTGATTCACCGTCGAAGATGCCTGCAACGGGTTCCATCGTCCATTAACCAAAGGGATCAACAAATAGAATTCAAATGACTTGACTTCGTCTGTTTCATAGCAGGATGACAATACGATGGTTTCTGCATGTCATTCTGAGCGTAAGCGAAGAATCTCGGCGTTATGAAAAGGTCTCATCCTCATGCAGGCGTAGCCTGCCAAAACAGGTAAAATATCACGGAGCCTCAGGGTGACAAGATTAGCCCCTTCTGGATTGCCGCGCCGCTTCGCGGCTCGCAAAGACGGCAACCCCAAATCCCCCCGACCCTTTTAACAAGGCAAAACCTACTTGTGGTTAATCACCCCAGCCCCTTGTGGTGTCCCCTTCCGTAAACTTCATGCCCGGAACGGGTACTTTAAAAAGAGGGAGTAAAACAACCCCCCTCAATCCCCTCATTCGGTGGGCTCAGGACAGGCTCTTTGCAGGGGGGAATTTTTTATTTGTGTCTATCTGTGTGAATCGGTGGCTAATTTGACGTGATTCTGGATTCCCGCCTGCGCGGGAATGACGATAGAGAAGGCGGGAGCCTGTCCAGCCAATACTAAATTCCTGTCAATTCAGCATTTATTTTGCTAGACTGACTTGTAAACTAGACCAGCCTAAAGGAGAAAAAGCTTATGATGGGAATAGGTTTTCCTGAGTTAATGGTAATTTTGATCATAATAATGATCATTTTTGGGGCCGGAAAATTGCCGGAAATTGGTTCCGCGTTTGGCAGAAGCATCAAAAATTTTAAAAGCTCCATGAAAGAGGCCGAAGAACTCGAATCCACTTCCACGGATAGCACTGGAACACCTGCGGCTTCTGAAGGAGCAAGTGAAGGGCAGGTAGCCAATAAAGAGACACAGAAAGCCGCTAAAAAAGAAGAGGACCTGATTGATGAAGCGGCCAGAGAGATCAAGGAAAACCGCATCGGCACGATTCGGACCAAGCATGACGGTCTTGTTCAGCAGGGAGATGTCTTCACCACATCGCTGGGCCGCACCCCAGGTGGAAGAGGACGTGACCGGGGGGTTAGCCGGGACACTTTTTAACCGGATCTCGCCGGGCGTGAGTAAGCCCGGACCCAACATTTATTTGCCCGCAAAAGGGTTTTTGTTAATCGTCACCGGCGGGCGTTGGCCGGTGGGTGATTGTCAATTTTCCTCCTAATGCCAGCCCTAGCCCGACCCAGGCCAGTTCTTTTATTCGGGCTACAAGCGAAACGGCCAGACCAAGATTTGCCGGATATCCCAAAGCCGTGAGTATTAAAATCAGTCCTCCCTCCTGAGCTCCCAATCTCAATGGGATAAAGAAGCTACCCACCTTGACCAACTGGCCGAGCGCTTCTATAACCCACAATTCGTAAAAGCTGACCTGGAAACCAAGAAAATAAAGAATGGTGTACAATTCCACAAGTCCCAAAATCCACCCCATGAAAGCCAGGCCTGAGGCTTTGATCACCCTTGCCGGGTACTTCTTATAAAAGCCGGAAACCAGTTCGTTTAAATGTCCAAGTTTTGCCAGAAAATGTATCAGGTTCCGTTGGCTCAATTTGTGGCTGAGCCAGACACAAAATTTTCCCATGGTTCCAGAAACCTGAACAATGAAAAAAAGAAAAATACAGGTAGAGAACCCAACCATTCCGGTCAGGCTGACAAGTTTGAACTCCGCGGAAATTTTGGCCGACAAAAGGATTAACGCGATTCCCGGAATGAAGAACAGAATCAAGCCCGCCAGGAAAGTGGTTTTAGAGACAATCTGCGAAGCGAGGGCTTCCTTCAAGCTGATCCCATGATGGTCCTTTAAAAGTTGGGCCTTCATGGGTTCACCCCCTAAAGTTGCAAAGGGAGTGATGGTGTTATAGGCTTCACCGACTTGGCGAATCCGCCATAACTGCCAATTCGAAAAAAGCCGGGTTTCTTCCGGGTGAAAATTGTTTTTCCAGGAAAGCGTGTCCAGCCACGTGACACCTGCGTAAATAAAAACAATGACGGCAAAACCCCAGCCCATTTTTTTTAGAAGCTGGACCACGCTTGCCAGATCGACGGAGCTGATAGCCCAGCCCAAAAGCAGGCAACCGAAAATGAGAAAACCCGATTTTATGGCGTTAGACATAGCGGTGACTTATGAAAAAGAAGAAGAGACAGGCGGGAAAACGGGAAGGGTGATTGGGAGCGAAAAAATCTAACGGTCGCACTCTCCGCCTATCATGTTGATCATGTCGAAGGTCGGAATGATGTCGGCAAGCATTCCACCCTTGCACATTTCACCCATCGCGGCGGTCAGGGCAAAAGAGGGTGGGCGAACCCGGCATTTGTAGGGCTTGCCGGAGCCATCGCTGACAAGATAGAAACCCAACTCCCCGTTTGCCGCTTCAGTTGGAAAATAAACTTCACCGACAGGGGGTTTGAGTCCATCAATGACCATTTTGAAATGGGCGATCATTTCTTCCATGCGGGCGTATACATCCGGTTTGGCCGGACTCCGCAAGTATGGATTGGCAACATTGATGGGGCCATCCGGCATTTCCCGCATTGCTTGCTTAATGATCTTGAAGCTTTGTTTGATTTCTTCCATCCTTACGAGGTAACGGTCAAAGTTGTCGCCGGTTTTACCCAGGGGAATATCAAAGTCCATCTTATCGTAGCAAAGGTAGGGGTGATTTTTGCGAACATCATAATTGACCCCACTGGCACGCAGGCAGGGGCCGGTGAACCCCCAGGAGATGGCGCTTTCTACCGGGATGGCGCCTGTGTCCCGCATCCGGTCTATAAAGATCCGGTTTTTGGTCAGCAGGTTGTCCACGTCCTCAAAAAGTGAATCGAGTTTGGGATAAGAAGCTTTAAGGTCCTCATCGAAGCCGGGAGGCAGGTCGCACATCAGGCCGCCAATACGGATATAGTTTGAGGTCAGGCGGGCCCCACAAACTTTTTCTAATAAATCCCAGACGATTTCACGAGCTTCCACGAAATAAATAAAAGCGGTCAATGCGCCTAATTCCAGCGCCGCGGCGGCGATATTGGTGTAGTGGTCCGAGATCCGTGAAAGCTCGTTGGTGACGACCCGGATGTATTTGCACCGTTCGGTTATTTCGATGCCGCAGAGTTTTTCCACAGCCAGCGCAAAGCCAATATTGTTCATGATGGCAGAGCAGTAATTTAAGCGGTCTGTGTAGGGAAACACATTCGAGTAGGTCACGCTTTCGCACATTTTTTCAAAGCCGCGATGCAGATAACCAATTTCAGTTTCCAGATTGACGACTGTTTCTCCATCCAGAGTCAGTAGAAACTTTACCGTCCCATGGGTGGCCGGGTGCGAGGGGCCCATATTCAGGACCATGTGATCGGTGTGTAAATTTTCTTTTAAGTCTGCCATAACGGTTCCCTTACCGGGATAAAATGATTTAGAGTTAACCTGCTTTGGAAATCTTTACGTTGATTAAACCTTCTTCCCCGTTTCGCAACGCGGTAACAGGAACAGTTGTCCAGTTTTTGGGGATGTACAGCATTCCCGGGCTGGTCACCCTGCTGGTCTTGACCTTAACCTCTACTTTGCCTGCGGAAGATTCAACAACTATCTGGTCTCCACTGGCGACTCCCAAATTTTTAGCGTCTTCAGGATGCATTTCGGCGATACACTCCGGTCCTATTTCCACTAACGCTTTGGCGTGTTGGGTGTAGCTCCCTATATGGAACATGTGATTGTTGGTCTGCAGGGTGAAGGGAAAACCTTCGGCTTTGCCATTTTGTCCGGCTGGACTGTTGTTGACTTTGAATTTTGGACTCACATGAGTCGAATCCGGTTTCCACTGAACGGATTTGTTTCCCGGAAAAGCTCCCTTATAAGCAGGAGTGACGTTTTCTATTTCCTTCTGCACACTGGCAATATCTGTATTTTTGAAGGGGGTACCCAGCGCGTCTGCCAACTCAACCAATATGTCAAAATCTGGTTTCGAGAGTCCCTGGGGAATGACTGCTGGCGCGACTCGTTGAACATGCCGGGACATATTCGTGTAGGTGCCTTCTTTTTCGGCAAAAGTCGATGAAGGAAGAATCAGATCTGCCATTCTTGCGGTTTCGGTCATGAAAACATCGGTAACAACCAGAAACGGCACTGTCCGCAAAGCCTCTTTAACCTGTTGTGGTTTGAAATAGGACTGGACAGGATCTTCCCCCGCGATATAGAGGAATTTTAACGCGCCATTTATACAGTTTTGAAATAAGTCTCCTGCCAGATTCGCATCGCTAAGAGAAAAGGCACCCCACTCGCCAGCGAATTTTTCCAGAGCCGGGGAATCCTTGATCGATTGATAACCTGGTAAAAACTCAGGCGCACAGCCCATATCATTAACTCCCTGTGAGTTACAATGCTCTCTGGGGGGATAAATGCTTACGCTACCTGTGCTACCATGCTGAACCAATGTGCAAAGGTTGAGCAGGGCATTGAGGATCTCTTCGCCCTGACCGGTATCAAGAATATCGTTGCCGACAATGACGAAGCGGTCTCCGTTTTTTGCAAACCTCTCTGCCGCGCGAGTGAGAACGTCATCCGGCAGGCCGGTGCTTTGCTCAACAGCTTGAGCTGTATACTCACCTAAAGACTGCACCCACGCGTTATAGTTGGGGATGGCTGACCGTGCTTTTTCCGTATCGACCAGTTTATTGTCGATGATGATGCGAGACAATCGGGAAGCGACGATCAAATCGGAGCCATGTTTAAAAGTCATCCGCACATCGACTTTTGCCTTGCTTTCAAAAACGACTTTTCTTGGATTGGCGATAATTAAGTCGGTCTCCGTGAATATTGTTCCGAACCGGATAGAGTTTCCCCCTACCGGATACTCAGAAGGCAGGTCGGAGTTGAAAACCAGGACTACATCGGCCTCCTGCAGTTTAGTGATGGGTTGCGATGGAATGCCGTTTTCAAAACAGTCCAGCATGAACTGGTTCAGGTAAGGTGCCCTTAAATTAGCAAGGTTGGTGACCTGACTTGAGCCCAGCAGATTGCGGAACAGTTTTTGGAAGAGGTAATTTTCCTCATTTGTCAGTTTTTCAGAGCCAATTCCGGCAAGGCTGTCAGGCCCACTACGGTTCACGGTTGTTTGCATGCGGTCGGCAATGGTTTCCAGGGCTGTTTCCCAAGTGACCGTCTGAAAGGTTCCTCCCATGTTCATAAGAGGGGACTCAATACGCTGGTCGTTATGGATGATGCCGTGTCCCAAACGCCCTTTGGCGCAAAGATTGCCTTCATTGATGCCAATATCGTAACCCTCGTCCGCCTCAATACGAACAACCTGGCCTTTTTTACTTTCGAGCTTGATCGTACAGCCCCATGAACAGTAATTGCAGGTCGTATGGGTATCGGTAAACATTGCCGCCAAACCACGGGCTGATGAAGTCATGTCCATCAATGCGCCTGTCGGGCAAACCGTGATGCACTGTCCGCAGAATTCGCAATCCAGAGGCTCGTTATTGGCTGTGCCAATGCCAACGCTCATTCCACGTTTATGAAAGTCCAGAGCTTGGACTCCCTGAATTTCATCACAGGCGCGTACGCACAACCCGCACATGATGCACCGGTTGAGATAGAACTCAATAATCGGGTTGGTTTTTATGCTGGGTTCATTGCGTCTTTGAATTTCAAACCGCCCATTGAACAATTTCAGCATATCGGTGTTGTCCTGCAGGGGGCAAACTCCCGACTTGTCGCAGATGGGGCAGTCCAGGGGATGCTCGACCAGCAACATCTCAAGGCAGGCTTTGTTGTAGCGATCAGTTTCTTCCGTCCCGGTACTTACTTCCATGCCCTCGCAAACCGGCTGAGTGCAGGAATAAACCAGTTCTTTTTTACCATTAACAACTGTTTCAACCATGCAGGTTCGGCAGGCGGCAAAAGGTTTTAATTTTTTGTTGTAGCAGAGATTTGAAACCGGGACTTTATTCTGGTTGCAGGCCTCAAGGATAACTGTGCCTTCGGGGACAGAAACGTCTTTACCGTTAACTTTTATGTTACAGATTTTCTTTGGGACGGTACTCATTAAGCTGTGGCCTCCTCGGTTTCCAGCGTTTCGGCGTCGTGCTTGTATTCACCCAAAATAGCCAGTGTTTTTTCTGGGTCAATGGTTCCGTGGGTATCTTCACCAATAATGGCCATAGGCGCGGCCCCGCAGTTGCCAAGGCAAGAAGCGGTCTGCAAAGTAAATAGTTTTGAACTGTCTGTTTCACCGGGGCGAATATGATAACCGTCATGAATCTTGTCCCCGATGATGGGTGCTCCTTTTACGAAACAGGCCGTGCCATAGCAGAGTTTAATAATATATTTCCCCGGCTCTGTAATGAGAAGTTGAGGGTAAAACGAGATCACTCCATAGAGCTGTGCTTTGCTTACATTGAGAGCCTCCATCACAAGTTCCATAGCTGGTGCTGGCAGGTACCGGTATACGTTCTGAATCTTCTGCAAGGTCGGAACAAGGTGACCACGCGAATTATCTGGAAGGTTTTTGATTATCTCTTCTACTGGGGCAAGATCAATCTCTTCTTGTTCAGTGTCTTCAGTAGCTACTGGGGTCTCGTTAGTTTCCATGGGATAAACCTTTACTGAATTAATAAAATCAGCACTTTTTTGCTTAACAATTTAGCAAGAAAATAACGGAGTTCAGGAGGAAAATATAAGAATTTCCAGATTTTCCTTAAATATGCTTGTTACCCTGAATCCCGCTTGGAGGCCGAAGTATATAAGTTCAAAGGATTTACTGTCAACTTATTTATTAATAAAGGCTTTGATCGGTTAACGCCTTTAGTATTAGGGGCCTGGAGGGCCTTTTTTTCAGCGCAGATTAAAGGGGAAGTTGGGAAGTTGTGGAACGATTCAAAAGGGCGACACCATATTTGCGATAACGGGGTCAACGTGAGGTTGGATGGAAGTGCCTGGTCACGGAACCAAAATGATATCAAGTTCAGGGGGGAACACTTCTTTGGCGGAAGCCGTTTCTTTTTCTAATTGTTTCTGTGTAAGCGCCAGTTTCTCAGAAGCCCCGGAATGGTTAGGGTTTAGTTGAAGAACTTTGCGATATTGGTCCTGCGCTTCCTGATAACGCTTGACCTTGCCAAACACCAGGCCCAGACCATAATAGGCATCGGTGTTTTCCGGGTTCAGATTTATGGCCTGTTTGAGTGGTGGTATGGCTTCGATAAAACGGTTCTCATCCATCAATACCCAGCCCAGATGGAACAAGGCTTTTTGGTGGTCAGGATTCAATGCCAGAATTTTTTTATATTGTTCTATGGCTTCCGGATTGCGTCCAAGAACTTCGTATATCATTCCGAGGTTGAAATAGCCCGTTTGAAATTTCTGATTAGAGCGGATCGCTTCCCGGAACATTTTTATAGCCATCTCATAATCTTGTTGAAAAGTATATAGGGTTCCCAGCTTGTTGTAGGCATCGGTGAAGCTGGGCTCTATCCGTGTGGCCTGATTATAGGAGGAAATGGCCTCTGCAAACATTCCCAGTTCCTGATAGGTTTGACCCAGATGGTTGAAGGTTAGTGAAGAGTCTGGTTTTATCCGGGCGGCCTTTTGCAAAGGGACGATAGCCTCTTCCGGACGGTTCAAGCGGATTAATGTCAGTCCTAAATAAAATTGTGCTTCAAAGGAATCCGGTTGCTCCTGGATGGCTTTTTCCAAATGTGGCAAAGCACTTTTAAACTGGTTCAACTCAACCAGGTTTTTACCGGACAAAAGCCCTACCTCTCCATAATCCGGGGCTAACTTTACCAGCTTGTTGAGGTAGTTCGTGGCTTCCTGGTAATTTCCAAGAATTGAGTTGAATTTTCCGAGTTGATAAAGTGTGTCTGGCTTATCAGGCTTCATTTGCAGAGCTTTTTGCAGGGACACGATGCCTTCTTCAAAATGTCCGAGATCCCCGTAGGTGACCCCCAACTGGTAATGGGTTTCCAACCGGTTGGGATTGATTTGCAAGGCATTCTTAAATTCTTCCAGGGCTTCTGCCTGAAGGTCCAGTTTTGCGTAATTCCATCCCAGGTGAACGTGTCCTTCAATATGGTTCGGGTCGATATCCACAACTTTTTGAAAGTTCTCGATAGCTGACTTAAAGCGTTTGAAAGATTCATGGATTTCACCCATATTAAAATATGCGTCCACATTTTTCGGGTCCAGAAAGACAACCTTTTTATATTGATCCAAGGCATTAACAGAATCTCCCAATTCCTCGTACAACCAGCCCATATTGTAATGGGCTTCCGGGAATTCTTTATTCAATCGTGTAGCCTCCTGAAAGCTCTCAATGGCATCGCTCTTTCTGGCAAGGCGAGAATAAGCAACCCCCAATTTGAAATGAGCTACCGGATTTCTAAAATCAATGCGGGCAAACTCGAGATAGGCGGGCAATGCCTTATCATGTTCGCCCAAATTCTGGTAGGCGGCCCCCAAACGTTCGTAGGAGTCCGCATATCCTGGATTGATGGTGATGGCATTTTTTAAGGGCTCAATGGCATCTTTATTGCGATTGGCATTGATGTAGGCGCGGCCTATGCCTATATAAGCCTCAAAATAATTAGGGCTCAGTCTCAAGGTATCTCTAAAAGCCTGTATGGCTTGGTCATATTTGTTTTGCCGGGAATGGCTGAGGCCCATTTGGAAATAGGCATCTGGGTAAATGGGAGAAATTTCCAGCACACGGGTGAATTGTTTAATGGCTTCAAAGTGTTCATTCAGAGCGGCATAAACCTTTCCCAAGGTAAAGTGCCCCGCGACCATTTTGGGATTTGCCTTCAAGGCTGTTTTGAGGGGAACCAGAGCTTTTTCATATTCTTCCAGTTGGGCATAACTCCAACCCAGGCCGAATTGCGCTTCTGAGTAATTGGGGCCCAGGCGGGTCGCCTCTGTGAATGCATCAACGGCCTCTTCATACCTTGCTAAAGCACCATAACTGGAACCCAGGCCATTATGGGCGGCCGCGAACAGAGGTTCCAATTCTATGGTTTTCTGATATTCCTCTATAGCTTTATCATAAAGGCCCATCGTGTAGTAAGCCTGGCCCAGGCCGAAATGGGGAGCGTAGTCTTTAGGGTCGGCTTCTGCAGTTTTTTTAAGTGTTTCAAGGGTGTCCTCTTTTGCCAGAGCAAGAGTTGCTGGCGTACAGAAACTCAATATCAAAAAATACGCGAAAAGCTTTTTTAATGCATAGTTACTCATAAAAACCTGCTGGTAGCATCTTCCGGATGAGATTCAATATTATGGATGGCAAGATCCGATCCTTTTTGTTCGCTGTCCTTATCAAGGCGGATCCCGACTGTTTTATCCAGTATTGTATAGACAGCAAAACCAAAGCTCAAAGCCACTACTATGGCAAAAAGTGTGCCGATCAGTTGCGCCACAAAGCTGACCTGACCCAAGCCTCCCAACGCTTCCTGACCAAAGATTCCACAGGCGATTCCTCCCCATGAACCTGCGATCCCGTGCAAAGGCCAAACCCCAAGAACATCATCGAGCTTTAACTTTTCCTGTTCCCATGTGAAACCTTTAACAAAAATAATGCCGGCTAACGCGCCAATGGCCAGAGCGCCGAATGGGTGAACCTGATCGGAACCAGCACAAATGGCAACGAGTCCTGCCAAGGCTCCATTGTGTATGAAACCGGGGTCATTTTTAGAAATCAGCAATGCGGCAATAATTCCCCCAGCCATGGCAAATAGCGAGTTGATAGCCACCAGGCCCGAAATTCCCTGCAAGGTTGCGGCAGACATTACATTAAACCCAAACCAGCCTACACAGAGCATCCAGCTTCCCAGTGCCATGAATGGAACACTGCTAATGGGGATAGGGCGACTGCGGCCTTGGGAATCCCATCTTCCAAAACGGGGGCCGAGTACAATAACTGCTGTCAAGGCGATCCAGCCTCCCATGGAATGGACGACGACAGATCCCGCATAGTCATGAAAAGGAACTCCGCCGGTCAGTTCGGCCAGCCAGGAACCTTCTTGCCCGAGCAATGAGATTTTCCCCCAAACCATACCTTCAAATAAAGGATAAGTGATGCCGACAAAAATACCGGCGGCTAAAGCCTGGGTCCAGAACTTGGATCGCTCGGCAATGCCTCCGGAAATGATGGCTGGGATAGCGGCGGCAAACGTCAACAAAAAGAAAAAATGAACCAGTTCATAGCCCTGGTTTTCTGCCAGTAATTGGTCGGCGGGCTGAAACAAGAAAATTCCGTAAGCAATTCCGTAGCCAATGGTGAAATAGATCAGGGTTGAGATGGCGAAATCCACCAGAATCTTGACCAGCGCATTGACCTGGTTTTTTTTTCGCACGGTTCCGACCTCAAGAAAGGCAAACCCTCCGTGCATGGCAAATACCATTACCGCGCCCAGCATCATAAACAGAACATCACCACTGCTTGCAAGTGAGCTAAAATCTTTTTCCATTAACTTTTCCCCATTTCAGGATTATTGAATTTGGTTGTTCATCACTTTATCCTTTTTGAGGAGCCCTTTGCGTAAGTCGGAAAAGCTGGAAAGCGAGATGCTTCGACATACCCCTTCGGGGCAAGAAGGCAAAGGTCAAATATCACTAGCTCAGCATGACGAGAAAGAGCCATTTTGTCATTCTGAGGAACAACGTGACGAAGAATCTCGGGGTTGTGCAAAGGTCTCCTTTTTGAGGGGGCGAACCCGTTTTAAGGGTGCAAAATTAATTTAATAATTAATGATTTATCGACTTGTTAGCCCCATAGCAAAAGGAAAAACTTTAAATACGAGTACATTCGGGTAAACTATAGCTAGTCGTTCTACCAAAATAAACAAAATTAAGCTTTAGGGTTTTAATTTTCCAAAGAAAAGGTGCCCAAAAAATACTTATTAATAAATAAAATCAATAAATTATATGAGTATCGGGGTAGAAAACGGCCGGTTACTCGGCAAGGCAGGCGATTAGGGAAGTGTCGCTAAAAATTTGGCCCATTACCTCCGAAAGGCTATTATTCAACAAACTCTCATTTGGGAAGCTGGCAGGGCTGATGTTAGATCGGGTTTTTCGTGATGTAAAATTTTTGCTGAATCTTTTTTTTCTGTTTTCGCAGATGGCTTTAATACTGGTTTTGACCTGAATGTTTATTTTTGGAGGGTTTTCCTGATAGCGGCTTTTTATATCTAATATCTCAATTTTTAAAGCTCTTTCGGATACTTGACTGTAAATTTTAGGATAAAAACCCAACATTGTTAATCCCTGCCGGACTCGGGTGGTAAAAATATCTTTCAAGTCTCCTTGGGAGATGACTGTAAACTTCCGCACATTAAATCCACCCTGCCACCTGGAAATAATGTTGCTGGGGCGGGTATCAACAACTTTGACTGCGACTGGAAGTCCATTACCCATATCGGAACTGTGAATGGGAATGGAAGGATCAATGAGAACCTGATGATTTTTCGCGCACCCGGAGGAAATAACAAAAAGAGCTAATAAATAGGCGGCATTAAGTATTTTCAAGGCTATTCGCTTCATTTAGGATTGAAATTGAATTGAACGGCTCTTATTGTAATTTATCTAACCTGCGGAATTAAGTTTAAAATGAAATCTGTCAAAATCAAGTTATTACGAAAAGGTATGGTGACTGCCACCGAGGTGAAGGACCGGATGGGCAGGACTTTGTTGGACTCTGGTCAGCTTATCACGGAGAAAAACCTAAAAACCCTTAAAGCCTGGGGCATCACCGAGGTCAATATAGAGAGCTCAGAGGAGCCGCAGAGAGTTTTGCGGAAGGAACCCGCAACTATAGAGGTACCCCCAGCCATTATTAAAGAGCAGGATACCCTTTTTAAATTTACGGATCGACGACACCCGGCGATCGCCGAATTATATGATGTTTGTTTGGTAAGAAAAGTTCAAATGCGGCAGGGAAATCAATAAAAGGGGAGATAAAATTGGATCCGAAGAAACTGATTGCGCAATCTCCACAGATAGCATCGCTTCCTACAATTTTTTTCCGAATCAATGAGGCAGTGGAAGACCCTGAATGTTCTTTTGTGGAAATTGGAGAGATCATAAGTAGCGACCCTTCTCTTTCGGCAAGGCTTTTACGAATAGTGAACAGTTCTTTTTTTGGTTTTCCGAGCAAAATAGAAACGATCACCCATGCGGTTACAATCGTTGGTATGGCTCAATTGAATGATCTCGCACTTGCAACAACGGTGGTCAACCAGTTTAAAGGGATGCCTAAAAACTTAATCAATATGCAAAAGTTCTGGTTTCATAGTGTTGCGACGGGTCTGGCCGCAAGAATTATTGCCGTTTATCGACGTGAACCCAATGCAGATAGATTTTATTTGATGGGAATGCTTCATGATTTGGGACGACTTGTCTTATTGCTAAATATTCCCGAGGAGATGCAAAAGGTTATGAGCCGTTATGAAGAAGAGGGGCTTTTGCATGAAGCTGAAAATCATGTAATGGGAGCCGACCATGCGGTTGTTGCCGGCCTGTTGCTGGAAGCGTGGAAGCTCCCTGAGATGCTTCAAGAGGCAATAACTTTTCATCATAGCCCCAGTCAATCACCTCTTTACCCAATTTCCGCCGCCATTGTCCATGTTGCGGATATTATTGTCCATGGTATGGAACTGGGAACATGCGGTGAACATTACGTGCCTCCGTTAAACCCAAAGGCTTGGGAAATACTGGATTTACCCACCAGTCTTATAACTTCAATCGTTGAACAAGTTGACAGGCAAACAGCCGAAGCAGTAGAAATGTTCCTTTAAAAATTAAGATAGTGGATAATAAGAGCCCCTTAGACCCAAAAAGTAAAGAGCAAATTAGAATTGAGTTTCTGGAGAGACAATCTCGACTCAACCTGTTTGGTCTGGATATTCTCGCTTCTTTGGGGGAGTTGCAACATAGCGCCCACTTAACGCGTGACCCACAACGGATTTTAAGCGTTGCGTTGAAGCATGTGAAACGCCTTGTCGATTTTCAGGTGGCGGCTTTTTATCTGGTGGATGAGCAAAATTCTGATTTTATCTTGAAAGAGATTGTTCCCTCAGTTGATCAGGAATTGATTGAGGCTGAAGTAGACAAGGAAATCGAAAGCGGTACATTTGCATGGGCGTTGAATCGTAATCGCGCAGTCGTGATTAAAAATCCTTCCCACGATCATTTACTGGTATTTCATGTTTTAGCTTCAAAAACCCGGGTGCGGGGTATGTTTGTCGGGCGTATTTTGTCGGGGGGTGCCCCTGTTAATGAAACTGTTCTTTACCCTTTATCTGTGATCCTTCAAAATACGGCCAATGCTCTTGAAAGCGCCGCGCTTTATAAATTAATTTGGGAACAGAACCAGAACCTTGAAGAAACGGTTCGAATTCGTACTCAGGATCTGGAAAAACAAACCCTGGAACTTAAGGAAGAAATAGCGTTTAGAAAATTGGCCGAGGAGTCTTTGGTCGTTGCCAAGGAAGAAGCAGAGGCGGCCGTCCGTGCTAAAAGTGAATTCCTTGCAAATATGAGCCATGAAATCAGGACCCCTTTGAATGCTATCCTTGGATATGGTGAAATCCTCCAATATGAAGCGAGAAAATTAAACCGGCCAGATTTTATAGAAGATTTGAGAGCCATAGAATTTGCCGGGCGGCATTTATTGAAGTTGATCAATGAAATTCTTGAGTTGTCAAAAATTCAAGCCGGGAAAATGGAAATTTATCCCGAATCTTTTGACCTTTCTAATCTCATTGAAGAAGTCATTACGACGATTAAACCGCTGGCCCAAAAGAAAAAAAATAAGCTGGAAGTAATTAAACAGGGTTTGCCGGAATCCATGTACTCCGACTCTTCTCGTATCCGTCAAATTCTGTTAAACCTTTTGGGGAACTCCTGTAAATTTACGGAAGCGGGCGGAATTGATTTAATTATTACCAGGAAAGAAGTCGATGGTGTGAAATGGGTTTATTTTACTATCAGCGATACAGGGATTGGCATAGCACCGGAAAAAATTTCCCTGCTATTTGAAGAGTTTGTCCAGGCAGACTCTTCTACAACCAGAAAGCATGG